>Ga0207648_10003923_pt1 | contig 15493 bp, 8 predicted proteins | sample KBSMisM32_FD_184310 | JGI IMG/M metagenome (GOLD analysis project Ga0207648, IMG submission 184310) | Miscanthus rhizosphere microbial communities from Kellogg Biological Station, Michigan, USA - KBS Miscanthus M3-2 (SPAdes) (version 2) | ecosystem: Host-associated > Plants > Roots > Rhizosphere...
GGAGCGGCCGTCCCACCCGCCGGTGCCGCCGCGCCCGAAGCGCCCGGCGCGGCCGCCTCCGCGGGCTCCGGCACGTAGTCTTCAGGCAGGGCGCGGATCGGCGCGTTCCAGTCCCAGGGTGCGGACGCAGCGCTGGGTGCGGCCGGCGCGGCGGCCGGCGCGCGCCCTCCCGCTTTCACCGGCGCCGCGGCGCCCCCGGGAGCGGGCGGGGCCCCTCCGCCGGGCGGAGGCGGCGGCGCGGCCGCGGCGCGCGCGCCCGCGGGTCCCATCGCCGCCTTTCCGGCGGCGGTCACCGCCGCGAAGTCGTAGGTGGTGGCCCAATGCACGACCTTCTTCAGTCCGGCCCCGACGTCGAACTCCGCGCCCGACGGATGACCGGCCGCGATCAGGCGCTTGTCCGTCGTGAGATGGCAGGCCACGCAGGCCTTCGCGATCGCCGGCGGCTTGCTCTTCAGGTCACGCAGGCCCGTGCTGACCGCCTTGGCGTACGAGCCCTTCACCTGGTGCGGCTCGAGGTACCCGCTGGCCGGGCCGTGGCAGCTCTCGCAGGAGACGCCGGCGTTGGCGTCACCGCGAAACACCGTGGCGTGGCAGGTCACGCAGGATCCCTTCACGTCGTAGGGATCGGCGATGCCGATGGCCTTGGCGTAGGTGCCCGCCTTGGCCCCGTCGAGCTGCTTGCGCGTGTTGTAGTGCGCCTTGTCCTTGTATTGGAGCGGCTCTTCCTTCTGCCACTTCGCGGTCTGGCGATCGTGATCGTGGCAAGCGGTGCACTTGGACGGCCCCACCACGGTCTGCGCCCGCGCCACCGATACCGGCCCCAGGATCAGCGCGCTGACCAGCACGACGGTGCGCGAAGAGAGCATGAAGAGTCGAAACTCTCGTTCAACGCCCGAGCCGTGTCAACTCGAAACGCGGTCCGGGTCGCGCTGGCCGGGTGCGATGTGATTTCGGCGGTTGACGGCGCGTGAGCAGAAGGCTAGAGTCCGCGCTCGCACCAAAACACGGAGGCTGCGATCCCCCGAGAGAGACGTCGCCAGGCTCCCCGGTATCGTGCCCTGCTCGCCGCCGTCGCCCTCCTGCTCGCCTCGACCCCGAGGTCCGTGCGCGCGGCCGACGAGACGCTCACCGCGGACGAGGTTTCGCGCATCCTGTCGCAGGCGGCGGCGGGAGCGGCGAGCGTGGGCCTCGCCGCCCAGATCTCCGTCGTCGATGCGGAGGGGCGCTCGCTCGGCCTCCTGCGCATGGACGGCGCGCCGGCCCTGACGCGCATCCAGCCCGTCGAAGGCGCGAACGGAATCGGCCTCGACACCGTCGATGCCGGCATCGCCGCTTTCGCCAAGGCGGCCAGCGGCGCGCTCCTCTCCAGCGGCGGCAACGCGTTCTCCACGCGCACGGCCAGCTTCATCGTGCAGGAGCACTTCCCGCCCGGCATCGACTTCACGGGCGGGGGGCCACTCTTCGGCGTTCAGTTCTCGAGCGTGCGCTGCAGCGACGTCAACCCCGTCTCGCCCCTCGGCCTCGCCGCCGATCCCGGCGGGTTCCCGCTCTACAAGAACGGCCGCGTCGTGGGCGGCATCGGCGTGGAGGGAGACGGCGCCTACTCGCTCGATCGCCGGCCCGACCTCGTCGACGTCCCGCGCGAGGAGCAGGCCGCGCGCGCCGGCCAGCGTGGCTTCGAGCCGCCGGAGATCATCCGCGGCGACCAGATCCTGGCCGACGGCATCCGCCTCGCCTACACCGACACGGATGCCGCGGCGGCCGGGACCGCGCGCCCCGGGCTGATCGTGGACGGCCCGCGCGCGGGCGGGCAGGCGCCGCGGACGGACTTGACCCTGGGCGGCGTCGCCGGAGAAGCCGACCCGCGCTACCCCACGCGCGCGGGGCAGGTGCTCACCGCAGCCGACGTCAACACGATCTTGACCCAGGCCGCCCAGCAGACGGTGCGCACGCGCGCGGCCATCCGCCAGCCGCTGGGGAGCTTCGCCCGCGTCTCCATCTCCGTGGTCGACCTCAGCGGCGACGTGATCGGATTCTTCCGGAACGCGGACGCGCCCCGGTTCGGGATCGACGTCTCCGCGCAGAAAGGCCGCACCGCGCTGTTCTTCAGCAGCCCCGACGCGGGGACCGTGCTGGGCCGCCTCGGCCTCGGCCGCTACCTGCGCGACGGCGTGCCCCTCGACGGCAGCGTGGCGTTCTCGTCGCGCGCGGTGGGGTTCCTGTCCCAGCCCTTCTTCCCGCCCGGCATCCCGGACACGACGGAGGGCGCGTTCTCGCAGCCCATCGGGACCTGGAGCGTCTTCAACACCGGACTGCAGCTCGATCTCATCAAGGGCGGGCTGCTCACCTCGAACTGCGTCCCCGGCGAGGCGCGGCTCCGCAACGGGATCACGATCTTCCCGGGCGGGCTTCCTCTCTACAAGGGTGGGCGGCTGGCCGGCGCCATCGGGATCAGCGGCGACGGCGTGGACCAGGACGACCTCATCGCAACCGCGGGCTCCGTGGGCTTCGAAGCCCCCGCCGAGCGCCGCTCGGATCAGCTCGTGATACGCGGCGTGCGCTTGCCCTACGTCAAGCTGCCGCGGCATCCGGAGCTGTAGGGTGGCGCGCCTCCTGCGAGTCGCCTCCGCCCTCCTCGTCCTGCTCGCGCTCGCGGCCGTCGTTCGCGCGGACGACACGCTCGTCCTCAAGGACGGGCGGCGCATCGCGGTGCGCCGCCTGGCGCGCCGCGAGGGCCAGGTCCTCTTCGAGACGACGAAAGGCGAGCGCTTCTCCGTGCCCGAGGACCAGGTCGTCTCGCCGCCGCTGGACTCCATCCCGCAGGCGGACGCGCCTCCGTCCGCGCCCGTGGCCACGGAGCAGACGCTCGTCCTCAAGGACGGCCGGAACATCCAGGTCCGAAGGCTGGGTAGACGGGACGGCCTCGTGCTCTTCGAGACGACGCGCGGTGAAGCCTTCTCCGTGCGTGAGGACCAGGTCGTCTCGCCCGCCCTCGAGAGCATCCCGGTCGTGGGCGGCGCCGCCCCCGCGGACCAGGTCCGCGAGCAGACGCTCGTCCTCAAGGACGGCCGCCGCATCCAGGTGCTGAGGCTCGCCCGCCGCGGCGGCCAGGTCCTCTTCCAGACCACGCGCGGCGAGGGCTTCTCGGTGCCGGAAGACCAGGTGGTCTCGCCGCCCATCGAGTCGATCCCTTCGCTCGATCAGGCGCCCGGCCCGACGGCGACGCCGGTTCCTCCGCCCACACCGGAGACGCCGCCGGTGCCGGAGGCCACGCCCGCGCCGCCGACGCCGACGGCTCCGAAGCTGCCCGAGCCCGATTTCGTGCCCATCCGCTCGCGCTGGGAACTGCCCTTCCCCGCCGACCCGCGCTGGCCGCGCGGCCGCCTCGTCGACCCGTACAACCAGAACGTCCTGAAGGGCGACAAGCCGTTCGCGGGCAATTCCATGTTCCTCGTCCTGACGGGCGTGCTGGAATCGCCCTTCGAAGGGCGCAACCTGCCCGTGGGCAGCGGCGTGAGCGCGGAGCGCGCGGGCAGCCAGGAGTTCTTCGGCCAATACGGCCAGTTCTTCACGAGCCCGCGGGCCACCGTCTCCGCGGAGGTCTTCAAGGGCCAGACCGCGTTCAAGCCCAAGACCTTCGCCCTCAAGGCCACGGGCATCTTCAACGTGAACTACCTGCGCGCGTCCGAGCGCAACGTCGTGCACATCGACCCGCGCGAGGGCAAGACGCGCCGGCGCCAGGACGCCGCGCTCGAGGAGGCGTTCGCGGAGGTCAAGCTCGCCGACCTCTCGCCCTACTACGACGTCGTCTCCGTGCGCGCGGGCATCCAGCCCTTCGTGTCCGATTTCCGCGGCCTCGTCTTCAGCGACACGAACCTGGGCGCGCGCCTCTTCGGCAACGCGTCGAACAACCACTGGCAGTACAACCTCGTCGGCTTCGACCTGCTGGAGAAGGACACCAACAGCGACCTCAACACCTTCGAGAAGCGCGAGCAGCGCGTCTACATCGCGAACGTGTTCCACCAGGACACGTTCACGAGGGGCTACACGCTCTCGCTCAGCTACCACCGCAGCGAGGATCGCGCGGCGGAGGAGTTCCATTTCGACAAGAACGGGTTCCTGGTGCGGCCGGCGCGCATCGGATCGCCGCGCCTGCACGAGGTCACGGCGAACTACATCGGCCTGGCCGGAGACGGCCACCTCGGGAAGATCAACGTCTCGCACGCCGCCTATTACGCCTTCGGCACGGACGAGGACCACGGCGTGGGCGGGCACCAGGACATCCGCGCGGGCTTCGGCGCCCTCGAGGCCTCGATCGACAAGGACTGGACGCGCTTCAAGGCCACCTTCGTCTACGCGAGCGGCGACGACGACCCGCTGGACGGCAAGGGCAAGGGCTTCGACTCCATCTACGACAACAGCAACTTCGCGGGCGGGCCCTTCAGCTTCTGGGTGCGCTCCGGCATCGCCCTCACCCAGACCGCGGTGCTCCTGAAGGCGCCGGGAAGCCTCCTGCCCGACCTGCGCTCGAACAAGTTCGAGGGCCAGGCCAACTTCGTGAACCCCGGAATCCTGATCGCGGGCCTGGGCCTGGACGCGGACCTCACCCCGAAGCTGCGCGGCATCGTCAACGCGAACTACCTGCGCTTCGACAAGACGGGCAACCTCGACCTGCTGCTCTTCCAGCCCGGGATCCGCAAGAACATCGGCCTCGACCTCGGCGCCGGGTTCCTCTACCGTCCGCTGCTGAACGAGAACATCGTGATCACCGCCGGCGTGACCGGCCTCATTCCCGGCTCCGGCTTCGAGGACATCTACACCTCGAGCTGCGCGACCGGCGTGTGCGGGTCCGGGAACAAGAAGCTGTGGAACGCGTTCGCGGTCATCAAGCTGACCTACTGACGGAGGGAGTCGGATGGCCGAGAGATTGACCCCACGCTCGACCGCGCTCTTCGCGGCGGCGCTCGCCCTGGCCGCGGGCGCGGTGGTGGTGCGCCCGGGCCTCGCCCAGTCTCCGCCCAGCCTCTCCTCCCAGACCCAGGAGCAGGCGGACGCGAAGAGCGCCGGCTGCATGAGCTGCCACACCAAGACGGACCAGAAGTCGATGCACGTCTCCACCTCCGTACGCCTGGGCTGCACGGACTGCCACGGCGGCGACGGGAGCGTGAAGGCCGCAGGCGCGCCCGGCTCCGGAGAATACAAGGCGGCCCAGCAGAAGGCCCACGTGCAACCCGCGAACCGCGAGATCTGGAAGACGTCCGCCAACCCCGAGCGCGCCTACACCGCGATCCTGGACGAAGACCTCGCGTTCGTGCGCTTCATCAATCCCGGCGACCTGCGCGCGGCCCCGCAGTCCTGCGGGCCGTGCCACGCCAGCGAGGTCAAGAACGTCTCCAAGAGCCTGATGACGCACGGCGCCTTCCTCTACGGGGCCGCGCTCTACAACAACGGCGTCCTCCCGGGCAAGGACGCGATCATCGGCGAGAGCTACGGGCCCGACGGCGAGCCGCGCATCGTGAAGACGATCCCGCCCCCGACGGCGGAGGAGACGCTGAAGAAGGGCGTGCTCGACGCGCTGGTGCCGCTCGTGCGCTGGGAGCTGGGCATGCCCGGCAACCCGTTCCGGGTGTTCGAGCGCGGCGGACGCCGGCGCCTGGAGATCGGCAACCCGGACCCCTTCGAGGAGCCGGGCAAGCCGGACAAGGGCCTGTCCCCGCGGGGCTTCGGGACCCTCAATCGTATCGATCCCATCATCCTGGGCGCGCAGAAGACGCGCCTGCTCGACCCGCTGCTCTCGATGCTGGGCACGAACGATCACCCCGGCGACTTCCGCTCCAGCGGCTGCACGGCCTGCCACGTCGTGTACGCGAACGACCGCTCGCCCGCGAACAGTGGCCCCTACGCCGCGTTCGGCAACCGCGGTCTCACGCAGTCCGTGGACACCACGATCCCGCGCGACGAGCCCGGCCATCCGCTCAAGCACGCCTTCACGCGCTCCATCCCCTCCAGCCAGTGCATGACGTGCCACATGCACCCGGGCACGAGCATGGTGGCCACGTACATGGGCTACACCTGGTGGGACAACGAGGCGGACGGCCAGCTCATGTACCCGAAGGAGCCGAAGAAGCTCTCCGCGTCCGAGCGCGCGCGCATCGAGCACGACAACCCGGAGGGCGCCGCCCTCAAGGGCCTCTGGTCCGACCGCAACTTCCTGACCGAAGTCTCCGGCCTCAACGACAAGGCCCAGAAGACGCAGTTCGCGGACTTCCACGGCCACGGCTGGGTCTTCCGCGCCGTGTACAAGCGCGATCGCGAGGGGCGCCTCCTCGACCAGGCGGGCAAGGCGGTCGAGGACATCGACCCCGACAAGTGGAAGAAGGCCGTCCACATGAAGGACATCCACCTGGAGAAGGGGATGCACTGCGTGGACTGCCACTTCAAGCAGGACGTGCACGGCAACAGCAAGCTCTACGGCGAGCCGCGCGCGGCCGTCGAGATCGACTGCATCGACTGTCACGGCACGGTCGCGGGTCCGGCCAACCTGACCACGTCCGGCCCCGCCTCGTCCGGCATGGACCTCTCGGGGCTCAGCACGCCCTGGGGCCAGCCGCGCTTCACCAGCCGCCGCGGCAAGATCACCCAGCGGTCGATGGTGGACGAAAACGTCGAGTGGGAAGTCCCGCAGGTCGTGGACGCGGTGACGCCGGGCAACCCGCGCTACAGCGAGAAGGCGCGCCTGGCCAAGACGATGCAGACGGACGGCCGCACCTGGGGCGACGCGGCCGCCGATCCGGCCAAGCTCGCGCACGCCAACAACAAGATGAGCTGCTTCGCCTGCCACTCCTCGTGGACGACGAGTTGCTTCGGCTGCCACCTCTCCATGAAGGCGAACCAGAAGAAGCCGAACCTGCACGACGAGGGTGGCATCAGCCGCAACTGGACTTCCTACAACTTCCAGACCCTGCGCGACGACATCTACTTCCTGGCCAAGGACGGCACGGTCAGCGGCAACCGCGTCTCCCCCGCCCGCTCCGCCTGCGCCGTCGTCGTCTCCTCGCAGAACCAGAACCGCGAGTGGCTCTACTCGCAGCAGCAGACGACGTCTGCGGGCGGGTTCAGCGGGACGTCCTTCTCGACCTACGTGCCCCACACCGTGCGCGCCAAGGAGACCCGGGGCTGCACGGAGTGCCACGTGGCCAGGAGCGGGGACAACAACGCCTGGATGGCCTCCCTGCTCATGCAGGGCACGGGCATGATGAACTTCATCGGCCGCTACGCCTACGTGGGCGAGGAGCACCATGGGTTCGAGGCGGTCGCGGTCACGGAGCGGGACGAGCCCCAGGCCGTGATCGGCAGCAAGCTCCACGAGCTGGCCTACCCCACCGAATTCAAGGCGCACCAGACGGCGGGGGCGCGGCTCAAGGAGGCCTACCACCACGGCGGTGACGTCCGCTCCCTGCAGCTCCGCGGCGAGTACCTCTTCGCCGCCGGCGACGAGGGCCTGCGCATCTACGACGTGGCCCAGGTGGACCAGAAGGGCTTCAGCGAGCGCATCGTGAGCGCGCCCGTCTCTCCGCTGGGCCAGCGCCTCTACGTGAAGACGAAAGACGCGACGTCCGTCGCCCTGCCCACCACGACGACGGTGGACGCCCAGCGCGAGGTCCTGCCCCAGAACCAGGAGCAGAAAGTCCATCCGCTGTACGACTACGCGTTCGTCACCGATCGTCAGGAAGGCCTGGTGGTGGTGGGGCCGTTGCATACCCTGATGAACGGCAACCCCAGCGACAACTTCGTGAAGCGCGTCGCGACCTTCAACCCGGACGGCGCTCTCAGCGGCGCCACCTCCGCCGCCATCGCGGGCACGAACGGCTTCGTGACCACGCCGCGCGGCCTCGTGGTCGTCGACCTTCAGGACCCGCTGAAGCCGCGCGTGATCGGCCAGCTCGGCGCCCCCCTCCACGACCCGCACGCGGTCGCCATCCAGTTCCGCTACGCCTTCGTTCTCGATGCGGAGGGCCTCAAGGTCGTGGACGTGACCCTGCCCGACAAGCCGCAGGTCGTGGACGGGGCCAAGGTGCCCTTCGCGCACGCGCACGGCCTCTACGTCGCGCGGACTTATCTCTATGTCGCCGCCGGGCCCGACGGACTCGCGATCGTGGACATCAAGTCTCCGGAGAAGCCGCGCCTCGACCAGACCTTCAACGCGGGCGGCGCCATCAACGACGCCCATGACGTCAAGCTCGGCGCGACCAACGGCAGCATCTTCGCGTACGTGGCCGACGGCAAGAACGGCCTGCGCGTGATCGACGCGATCTCCGCCAACGACACACCGGGCGCCTACGGCTTCAGCCCGCGGCCGACGCCGAAGCTGGTGGCGACGTACGCGACGCACGGGCCCGCCGTCGCCCTCTCACGCGGGGTGGACCGCGACCGCGCGGTGGACGAGCAGGGCAACCAGATCGGCGTGTTCGGCCGGCGCGGGGCGCGCCCGCTCAACGGCGAGGAGCAGCGCCGCATGTACCTCCGCGACGGCAAGCTGTTCACCGTCACGGATGCGCCGCCGGAGCGGCCAGTGGGCGGCGCAGCCACCGAGAACCGGGGCGCCGGCCCCGCCCCCGCGGGCAGAGAGCGCTGAAGGCCACCAGATCTCGATGGGGCCGTCAGGCCGCCACGCACGGCTCCTCGGCTAGGACGCGGTTTCCGCGCTCCAGGCGACGGAAGCGGTGACCCCGCGCCGGCGGAGCACGAAGAACGCGCCGAGGTAGATGGCGAGCGCGAGCAGCGCCAGCGCGCGGAGACCGATCACCATCGAAAGGTACTCGAGGCACCCACCTACCACCGAGCCCAGGAGGTTGGAGGCCAGGGAGGCGGTGGGGTTCGGCGATCGCGCCAGCAGCGTGGAGACGATCACGCCCGCGAAACCGACGGGCAAGGCATTGACCACGCCGCCGAACACGCCGCGCAGCGGAAGGTCGAAACGGTTGAGGACGGAGTTGTCGACGACCCAGAGCACGGCCACGGAGGCGAACAACAGGACGAAGCAGATGTCGAGGGGAGGGGCGCCGAAGCGCGTGACGTAGAGGTTCGCGACCAGCGCCACCAGGAGGATCCCGGCGAAGACGGCCGCGTTCACCATCCAGGTCGATCCGAAGAGAAGCGACAACGTGGTCACACCGCGTGTCTCGATGAGCAGGAATCCCGCTCCCACCAGGAAGAGAAGCGCATCGAACTCCGTCCCCACCGCCCGCGCACCGAAGACGCGGCGCGCGGATACGAAGGCCAGGGCCAGCACCGTCGACAGCACACCCAGGTAGGCCCAGGGGAAGACGCCGGGGCGGATGTAGAGGAACGGCCAGTCGTCCGAGGTGGTTCGCACGGCGTCGAGGGATCGGGTCGGCGTCACCCGCTCGAAGCTCGCCAGGGGCGCGAGGTCGAGGGTCGCGGACGGACGCGCCACGAGATACATCGCGCCGGAGTGCATGCCGTGGTACAGCATCACCGGGCGAAAACCGGTGGCGCGCGCGATCGTCCAGTACAGCCGGTCGGCCAGCCAGGGCCCCGCGAACACGCTGAAGCTCACGCTCAGGTGCCCGCGGTCGGAGACGTGGCGCCAGGCCGCCCGGATCCCCTCCTCGGTGTAGACGTAGTTGTCGAGGCGCAGCGACGAGAGCGCCGAGAACATCGCGTGGGAATCGAGCAGGCCGTAGCAGATGGCATCGAAGGGAGCGCCGCGGTACTGCTCGAAGAAGGCCCGAGCATCGTTGACGACGGGGACGGCGCGCGGGTCGTCGTAGGGACGCTCGGGATGGAACTGCCGTCCGAGGTCGATGATGCGGCCGTCGATGTCCACGGAGACCACTTCGCCGTAGCCTTGGCGCAACGCCGCCTGCACGTCGTTACCCGTCCCCGCGCCGACGACGAGCGCGCGCGCGCGGACGGGATTGACGACGAAAGGCGCGTCGTACACCAGCCGGCGGCGGAAGGCGGAGCGACGTTCGCTATCGCTCGAGCGGGGATCGAGGAGGTTGGCGTCCGAGTTGTCGTGCATGAACTGGTGGAAATCGCGGTTCACGGCCAGCACGTAGCCCGAGCCCATCGGTTCCAGATCGATGCGGTTGTAGGGCGAGAAGTAGGCGCCCGCCGCCGAATGCCATGCGAGCGTCAACACGCCGGCCAGGGCCGCCCACGACCACCATCGCCGGGAGAGGACGGCGAACGGCACGCCGGCGACCAGGAACCACACCGGAGGGCCCGCGTCGAGGGTCGTGGCGGCGGTGAAAACGACCACTCCAAGGAGCGATCCGAGGAGGTCCGCGGAGTAGGCGCGGAGAGCGCCGGCCTGGCCGAAGAGCGCGCCCAGGGCGGACCCGGCCAGGACGAACACGCCGACGAGGCTGACGAACAGCCCCAGGAAGGCGAGAAGGCTCATCGCGTCAAAGAGCGGACGCAGGGCTCGGTCCGCGCCCCAGAGCGAGATGGCCGCATCGGGGAACTGGATGTGCATGAGGTGCAGGCGCTCGGAGAAGGCAAGGGGGACGCTGAGCGCCAAGAGTCCCGGCAGGGTCCACTCGTGGAGCCGCGGACGGCGCTGGCCGAGGGCGAGGCCGAGACCCATCCCCAGGAAGGCGCCGATGAGGATCAGGTTGTTGAAGTAGGCGAAGATCCGGATCTGGCCCGACATCCAACGGATGAGGGCCAGCTCGAGCGCGAGGATCCCGAAGGTGGCCAGGCCGATCCGCGCGAGTGCGGACGCTCCGGGAGTGCCGACCGCCATCACCTTCAAGCCGTTGCCTCCTTGCGATCACGGGACCCGCCCATAGTCTAGTCCCGCCGGGGATCGATCCGGTCGGCCGGGAACGGGCGCCCAGCCGCTGTGATCGCCGTTACGCCGGCCGCGGCGAAAGCGCCTTCAAGTCGCTGAATGACACACGACAATTCTGTCGATTGCAGGTTTTGACTTGACGGCCCTTCCCCCTCCGCGTATAACCCGTGACGTGAACGTCTCGCGCCTCGCGTGTTGTTGTTGTTGTTGTCGCATGCGGGAGGCCCTCTGCCTCCGCGAGGCCGCATTGTTCACGAGGTCCGCTGATCACTAGGGACTGAAAGACAAAACGGCGGACGCGAGGCCCGGAGGGTTCAAACCCCCGGGCCTTTTGCTTTTTGGGCCGACCGTACGAACGGAGGCGTGATGGAGTCGCAGCGACGGGCAGGACGATGGATCTGACCGCGCCCCTCATCGGGATCGTGGCCGGGTTCGTCGTGGGCGTGACCTCGACGGGAGGCGGCGCCCTGCTGACCCCCGCCCTCGTGTTCATCCTCCGCGTGCCCCCCTCCCTGGCCGTCGGCTCCGACGTGCTGATCGCGAGCGTGACCAAGCTGTTCGGGGGCGGCTCGTACGCGTTGCGCGGGCAGGTGCACTGGCCGACCGTCGGCCGGCTCCTGGCCGGCTCGCTGCCCGGCGCCGCCCTCGGCATCTTCGTGCTCAACCACCTCTCCCCCGACGTGCGCGAGCACGCCCTCCAGCGCGGCCTGGGCGCCGTGCTGGTGATGGCGGGCCTGGCCACGCTCGTCCGTCTCCGGTTCGCGGCGCAGGTCCAGCCGACCACCACGCCCCGGCGTGGCTGGACGGCGGCACTCGGCTTCGTCACCGGCCTGCTCGTGAGCACCACCAGCATCGGCAGCGGCTCGCTCCTGCTCTGCGTGCTCGCGTTCTTCTTCCCTCTCTCCGCCCAGACCATGGTGGGCACGGACCTCGTCCACGCCCTCATCCTCTCCGCGGTGGCGACGCTCGGCCACTTGCAAGCGGGGCGCGTGGATTTCGCACTGGCCGCTTCCGTCCTCGCCGGCTCCGTGCCCGGCGTTCTCCTCGGGGCCCGCGTCGCGCACGCCGTTCCGGAGCGCGCGCTGCGGGCCGTCCTCGCACTCATCCTCATCGGGCTGGGCCTTCCCATCGCCTGGCCAGGAGCCTTCAGTCATGTCCAGGCTGGTTGAACCCCACGGCGGTACCCTCGTCGACCGCTTCGTCCCCGCGGAGGAAGTCGAAGCCCTGCGCCACCGCGCGGAGAACCTTCCCCAGATCACGCTCGACGCGCGCGAGCAGGCCGACCTGGAGCTGATCGCGACGGGCGCGGCCAGCCCCCTGATCGGCTTCCTCGGGCTCGCCGACTACCGTTCCGTGCTCGAGCGCCTGCGCCTGGCCGACGGCACGGTGTGGCCGCTTCCCTTCACCCTGGCCGTGGAGGACCGGACACGCGATCTCGTGCACGCGGCGAGCGAAGCCGCCCTGGGCGACGCTTCCGGCCGCGTCTGGGGCGTGATCCGCATCCAGGAGGTCTACACCCGCGATCCCCTGGCGGAGTCGCGCGCCGTCTACGGGACGGAAGACCCGAGCCACCCGGGTGTCGCGTACCTCCTCGCGCGGCCGCGCACGCTCATCGGCGGCTCCGTGCGTGTGCTGCCCCTGCCCGAGCTGCCGTTCGCGCGCTACCGCCTGACGCCGCGGGCCCTGCGTGCGGAGATCGCGGCCCGCGGCTGGCAGCGCGTGGCCGGGTTCCAGACGCGCAACCCGATCCATCGCGCGCACGAGCACCTCACGAAGGTCGCGCTGGAGGTCACGGACGGCCTCGTCCTGCATCCGCTGGTGGGCGAGACCAAGGGAGACGACGTGCCCGCGTCCGCGCGCTTCCAGGCCTACGAGGCGCTGGTGGCCGGCTACTATCCGAAGGACCGCACGATCCTGGCCGCCTTCCCTGCCGCCATGCGCTATGCGGGTCCGCGCGAGGCGCTCTTCCACGCCCTGGCGCGCAAGAACTACGGCATCACCCACCTGCTCGTCGGGCGCGATCACGCCGGGGTGGGCAAGTTCTACGGGCCCTTCGACGCCCATGCCATGTTCGACCGCTTCACCGCGGACGAGCTGGGGGTGACGCCGATCAAGCTCGACGCCGCGTTCTTCTGCAAGGCCTGCGGCAGCCTGGCCTCGACCCGCACGTGCCCGCACGACGCCGCGGACCGGCTCGAGCTCTCGGGCACGAAGGTGCGCGAGATCCTGCGCAGCGGCGGCGACCTGCCCCGCGAGTTCACGCGCGTCGAGGTGGCGGAGGTCCTGCGCGCGCATTACGCGGCGGCCGTACCCCCCGCGCCCGTCTCCGTCTCCGTGCCCGTTCCCGAGCCGACCCAGCCGTTGCCCGCCTCGACCGCGTCGCCGTCGCTGTTCCCCGTCTTCCTGAAGCTCTCCGGCCGCCGCGTCGTGGTGGTCGGCGCGGGGCCGGTGGCCGCGAGCAAGATCAAGAGCGTCCTCGACACGGGAGCGCAGGTCACGGTGATCGCCCCCGAGGTCGTGCCCGAGCTGGAGCGGGCGGACGTCACCCTCGTGCGGCGCGCGTTCCGCCCCGCCGACGTGGACGGGGCCTGGCTGGTCGTGGCCGCCGCCCCGCCCGAAGTGAATCGCGAGGTGCGCGCCGCCGCGGAGGCGCGCGGCGTGTTCGTGAACGCGGTCGACAACCCGGAGACCTGCAGCGCCTACGCCGGAGGCGTCCTGACCCGCGGCGGCGTCACCGTGGCCGTGTCCAGCAACGGCGAAGCGCCGGCCCTCGCCGGCCTGCTGCGCGAGGCCCTGGAGTCGGTGCTGCCCGAAGACCTGGAACGCTGGCTGGTCGAAGCACGGGCCCAGCGCAAGAAGTGGCGCGCGGAAGGCGTGCCCATGCCGAAGCGCCGGCCCCTGCTGCTGCAGGCCCTCAACGAGCTCTACGCGGAGACGCCGCAGTGAGCGGGCTCGTCTCCCTCGTCGGGGCGGGGCCGGGCGACCCCGAGCTCCTCACCCGCCGGGCCGCGCGGCGCCTGGCCGAGGCGGACCTCGTCCTCTACGACGCGCTCGTGGATCCCGCGGTGCTCGAGCTCGCGGGCAACGCCCAACGCTTCTACGTCGGCAAGCGCGCGGGACGACACCACGTCACCCAGGAGCAGATCCACCGCATCCTGATCCGAGCCGCACGGCGCGGGCAGCGCGTGGTCCGCCTCAAGGGCGGCGATCCCTTCGTCTTCGGCCGCGGCGGTGAAGAGGCCCTCGCCCTCGCCGAAGCCGGCATCGCCTTCGAAGTCGTGCCCGGCATCAGCTCGTCCGTGGCCGCCCCCGCGCTGGCCGGGATCCCGGTGACGCACCGCGGGATGTCCACCGGCTTCGTCGTGGTCTCGGGCCATGCGGACGAAGCCTGGCAGCCCGCCCTGGATTCCCTCGCCCCCGGCGCCGTCACCGTGGTGGTGCTGATGGGCCTGGCCCATCGCGCGTCCATCGCCTCCCGCCTTCTCGCGCGCGGCTGGACCGCGGCCACGCCCGCCGCCATCGTGTGGGCGGCCTCGCGCGCCCAGGGCTCGACCTGGCGCGGCACGCTGGCCGAGCTGGCCGCCGCCACCCCGTCCACGGAGTCTGCGGACTCGCCGGGGACCATCGTCGTCGGCGCCGTCGTTTCCCTGGCGGAGGCGCTCGCGCCTGCCGCCTCTCACCCCGTCACTGCTGCTGGAGGATCTCGATGAGCCTGGCTGTACCCGTGTCCGAAGTCGACGACGTCGCGCGCCGCGCGGAGGCCTGGACGCCCCAGGAGATCCTCGACTGGGCGCTCAACCGTTTCCAGGACCGCATCTCGTTCGCATCGAGCTTCGGAGTGGAAGACGTGGCCGTCATCCACATGCTCTCGCAGCTCGACAAGAACGCGCGTGTCTTCACCCTCGACACCGGCCGCCTGCCCGCGGAGACCTACGACGTGATGGAGCGGATTCGCGTGGCCTACGGCACGAAGATCGAGGTCTACTTCCCGCAGCGCGAGGCCACCGAGCAGCTCCAGAACGAGAAGGGCTTCTTCTCGTTCCGGCAGAGCGTGGAGGAGCGCAAGCGTTGCTGCGGCATCCGCAAGGTGGAGCCGCTCAACCGCTCGCTCTCGACCCTCGACGCCTGGAGCACCGGCCTGCGCCGCGAGCAGGCGGTCACGCGCACGATCCTGCCCGCGGTCGAGATCGACCATGGCCACGGCGGCATCGTGAAGGTGAACCCGCTCGTGAAGTGGACGGAGGCGCAGACCTGGGACTACGTGCGCGCGCACAAGGTCCCCTACAACGCGCTGCACGACCAGGGCTATCCGAGCCTGGGATGCGCGCCCTGCACCCGCGCGATCAAGCCCGGCGAAGACGTCCGCGCCGGCCGCTGGTGGTGGGAGAACCCGGAGACCAAGGAGTGCGGTCTCCACAAAGCGTAAGGACAAGGGACAGGAACAAAGGACAGGAACAAGGGACACGTAGAGCCCAGCGGCGTTGCGCAGCAGCGGCGCTGGGCGAGGGGGGTTTCAGGGGGGGTCGCGAACGCCCGTCGTGGATGAAGCGTGAGTGCCCCCCCTGACTTAGTAAGGAGCCATCATGGCCGCCGTAGACGATCCGAAGACCCTGGGCCGCACGCGGCTCTCGTTCGCGAACGAAGCCGAGATCGACGAGTTCGCCGCCACCC
>Ga0207648_10003924_pt1 | contig 15488 bp, 16 predicted proteins | sample KBSMisM32_FD_184310 | JGI IMG/M metagenome (GOLD analysis project Ga0207648, IMG submission 184310) | Miscanthus rhizosphere microbial communities from Kellogg Biological Station, Michigan, USA - KBS Miscanthus M3-2 (SPAdes) (version 2) | ecosystem: Host-associated > Plants > Roots >...
CCGGCGTGTAGCGCGGGGCGCGCTTGAGGCGCACATTCGGCATCTTGTGCTTTGCGGGCGCCATCTTCAGGCGCTTGCGCGGGTCCTTTTCGGCGTCCGCGATCTGTTCGCGCGTCAGCTGGCCGGTGGCGACGGGATCCTGGCCTTTGATGCCCTTGGCGACGTCTTCGTCGGCAATGCCCTTCACTTCCAGCGGATGCAAGCCGCAGAAATCCGCGATCTGCTCGAAAGAGAGGGCGGTATTGTCCACCAGCCAGACGGCGGTGGCTTTGGGCATCAGCGGTTTCTGGTCTAGGGCCATGGTGGTTTTCTCCCGTTGAGCGGGGGCCCTTTCCGGGCCCGCCGCCCCTCGTCAGGCACATCCTTTCGAGGAACGCAGGTCTTTTAACGGGGCGGCCGGCAGGGCGCAAAGGCTTTCAGGCCATTTGAAGTAGGATTTTGCCGATATGGCCGGTTCTGGCCATGGTTTCATGGGCTTGGTGTGCCTGGTCCAGGGAAAAGACCCGGTCCGTCACGGGCCGGATTTGAGTTCCCAACAAGGGCCAGACTTCGCGCAACAGCGCGTCCCGGATGGCGCGTTTTTGCTCCAGGGTGCGGCCGCGCAGGGTGGTCGCGGTCAAGGTCAGCCGCTTGGTCAAGACCGGCCGGAAATTCACTTCCGCGCGGAAGCTGTCTTGATAGGCGATGTTGACGATGCGGCCCCAAGGCGCGGCCGCCTCGATATTGCGTTGGACATAGTCGCCGCCGACCATGTCCAAAATCACGTCCACGCCTTTGCCGCCGGTCTCGCTCTTCACCACCGCGACAAAATCCTCCTCGCGATAATTTATGGCGCGCGCGGCCCCCAGCTTTCGCGCCGCTTCGCATTTCGTCTCGCTGCCCACCGTGGCGAAAATCCTGTGCCCGCGAGCGGCGAAGATCTGAAGCGCGATACTGCCGACGCCGCTGGTGCCGCCGTGGATCAGCAATGTCTCGCCAGGCTGAAGACGCCCCGCATCGACGACGTTGGTCCAGGCGGTGAAAGCGGCTTCGGGCAATCCGGCGGCATCGACCAGATCAATCGCGTCCGGCACGGGAAGCAAACAGCCTTCATCCGCCAGCGCGTTTTCCGCATAACCGCCGCCCGCGAGCAAGGCGCAAACCCTTTCGCCCACGCGCCAGCCGGACACGCCATCGCCCAGCTTCGCGACGGTGCCGGAGACTTCCATACCCAAAATGGGCGAGGCCCCGGGCGGGGGCGGATAGAGGCCACGCGCCTGCAGCAGGTCCGCGTTGTTAAGACCTGTGGCAGCGACAGCGATCTGAACTTGGCCTTGCCCCGGCTCCGGCTGTGGCACGGTATCCACAACCAGCCGATAATCGGCACCCGGCGACTGTATCTGGATGGCCCTCATGGCTTGCGCGGTCTCCTGCTCCAGCACAGACTAATCCGTAAGCTGAGGAAAAGGCGATGGACCTTGAGGATCTGGAGCCGCGTAAGAAACTGCCCGAGATCGTTTTGGGGCAGGATATCTCCGCCTGGTCGGCGCATGAGCTGGAGAAGCGCATCGCCCGGCTGGAGGAGGAGATCGCCCGCTGTCGGGTAGCGATCAAGGACCGTCTGGCCACCAAGTCGGCTGCGGAGAGCTTTTTCAAAAAGTGACATTGCGTTCATCTAGGCGGATATAAATCTTAATACGCACAGCAAATTAGGCATGTGCGGCTGGGTTGGGGTCGTTTACCAAGCAAATTTCTTTGAAGGCGCGGTGAGGCTTGCTAGCTTCGCGCCAAGAACACCAGTTGGGCTGAGTGGGGATGGGAATGCAGACGGAAGACGCCGACATTGCGAGCTTTACCGATTCCGCGATGTTCGACCGCACCTTTGATGAAGGCATGGCGCTGGTCGAGGAAACCGCGCGCTATCTCGACGGCAAGGGCCGCGAGGAAGCCCGCGCCTTGCCGCGCAAGGCCGCCATGCTGTACGCGGGCGAAAGCATGCGCGTCACCACCCGCCTGATGCAGGCGGCAAGCTGGCTGCTGGTGCAGCGGGCGGTGCGCGACGGCGACATGGCGCGCTCGGATGCGCTTCACGATCGCTATCGCCTGGGCAGCCGCGAAATCTGCCTGGGCGCTTGCGCGGAAGACCCCGAACCTTTGCCCTTGCAGCTTCGGGACCTCCTCAGTCGCAGCGAAAATCTTTATCGCCGCATCGCGCGGCTGGACGATATTTTGTTTGGCGTAGGCAAAGCGCCTCCCGGCGCGCGCGGCCACCTTGATGCTTTGGCCGAAGCATTCCGCCAATAAAAAAAGGCGGCCCGATGGACCGCCTTTTCGAAATCCGATTGAGAGCGCCCGGCTACGCCGGTCGTGCGTTCGGCACTCAAATCGGTCCGTCGTTAGCGACAGCGTAGTGCGACACCGATTTGCCGCTTCGCGGACGTGCGTTCGGCACTCAAATCGGTCCACTGGACCGATTTGCCGCTTCGCGGTCGTGCCTCACCCCTTCACGAAATCCGCGAACTTCTTGTTGAAGCGGGTAAGCCGGCCGCCGCGGTCCATCAACTGTTGCTGACCGCCGGTCCAGGCCGGGTGGGTAGTGGGATCGATGTCCAGGGTGACCTTCTGGCCGGCGGTGCCGTAGGTGGTGCGCGTCCTATAGGTGGAGCCGTCGTTCAGGTGAACTTCGACAAAGTGATAGTCGGGATGGATACCCTTTTTCATGACGCGACCTTCTCTTGGACCTGCCCATTACCGACGGGCCAGGGGAGGCGGGCTTATACGGGACCGTCTGCCGCCCCGCAAGAATAACCTCCCCGCGGGGCGAAGCCCCCTAATGCGGGGAGGTGGCTGTAGCTGGCCCTAGGGCCAGCGAAGGCCGGAGGGGAAACTTCTTTGGCCTGGCCCCAAGGCCCCTATATACAGCCCTGGGTTAACAAAGGCGGCCCGCTTGGCCAGGGGTGACAGCAATTTTACTAGTGAAACCGCCCGGATAGCGGCGGGCCGGCCCAAAAGCCGCTCGCTTGCGCCTTTGCGGGGCGTTCTGCCCTTCCTGGCGCCTTATCGGGGGCGCATCGCGGTCGCCCTGGCAGCCCTGCTCACCTCATCCGCCGCCACCCTGGCCCTGCCGCAATTCGCCCGGGGCTTGCTGGATGCCAAGGATCTGTCCGCCGCCCAGGCCCATGCCCTGACCGGCTTCTACGGCGCCTTCATCCTGGCCGGCGCCGTACTGGGGGCGGCGGCAGCCACGCGCTATTACACCGTAACCTGGCTGGGCGAACGGGTGGTGGCCGACATCCGCAAGGCCGTGTTCGGCAATGTGCTGGGACTATCGCCGCAATTCTTCGAAGTTACCCGCACCGGCGAAGTTCTGTCGCGCATGACCGCCGACACCACGCTGGTTCAGACGGTGGTGGGTTCGTCGGTATCGGTGGCATTGCGCAACCTGATCACCTTCACCGGCGGGTTGATCCTGATGTTCGTCACCAGCCTGAAGCTGGCGCTGCTGGTTGTGGGCGCGGTGGTGCTGGTGATGCTGCCCATGCTGCTGTTCGGGCGGTGGGTGCGCAAGCTTTCCCGCGACAGCCAGGATTCCATCGCCGACACGTCCGCGCACGCCAGCGAGACCTTGAATGCCGTCTCGACAGTCCAAGCTTTCACCCAGGAATCCTTTGAGCGCGCCGCATTTGCCAAGGCGATCGAGCGGGCCTTTGCCTTTGCCAAAAGCCGCACCAAGGCGCGCGCCGTGCTGACGGCGGTGGCGTTCTTTACCGTCATCGCCAGCCTGGCGACCATTGCCCTGGTGGGACTGCATGATGTGATCGGCAATCGCATGAGCGGCGGCGCCTTGCTGCAATTCATTCTGTATGGCGCGCTGGTGGCGGGTGGCGTGGGGGCCTTGTCGGAAACCTGGGGCGACTTGCAACGTGCCGCCGGCGCCACCGAGCGGCTGATGGATTTGCTGCATGAAGTGCCGGCGATCCGCGCGCCTGTCCGGCCGCTGTCCTTGCCGGCGCATCCCCGCGGCGCGGTGCGCTTCGACAATGTCAGTTTTCATTATCCGACGCGGCCCGATTTCAAGGCGCTGAACGGCTTTTCCCTCGATGTAAGGAACGGCGAAGCGGTGGCCTTGGTGGGGCCCAGCGGCGCGGGCAAGTCCACCGTCTTTCAATTGATGCTGCGGTTCTTCGATGCCCAAGCCGGGAAGATTTCCTTTGACGGCATCGACATCACGCAACTGGATCCGGTGGAGCTGCGCCGCCATATCGCGGTGGTGGCGCAAGAGCCGGTGATCTTCTCCGGCAGCATTGCCGCCAATATCCGCTATGGCCGCGAAGAAGCGACCGAGGCGCAGGTCCGCGCCGCCGCCGAAGCCGCCGCCGCAACCGAGTTCATCGAAAGACTGCCCAACGGCTTCGACACAATGGTGGGCGAGCGCGGCGTGACGCTGTCGGGCGGCCAACGTCAGCGGCTGGCGATCGCGCGCGCCATCCTGCGAGATGCCCCGCTGCTGCTTTTGGACGAAGCGACCTCGGCGCTGGATGCGGAGAATGAAAGGCTGGTGCAGACCGCGTTGGCGAATTTGATGGTGGGCCGCACCACCTTGGTGATCGCCCATCGCTTCTCCACCATACAACGGCTCAAGCGCATCATGGTGATGGACGAGGGCCGCGTCCTGGCCGATGGCAGCCATGCCGAACTGATGGCAGGCGGGGGCCTCTATGCCCGGCTCGCTTCCTTGCAATTTGCGGACACCCAGCCATGAGCGCGTCTGACCAACGATATGCGGGACGGCGGCTGCGCTCCCGGCGCGGATTGATCATCATGGCCGCGATGGCCGTGCTGTTCTTTGCCGGCCGCATCCTTTGGGCGAACGGACTATTCTCGTCGGTGCCGACCGGTTTTGCGGGCATCTGCAAAGTGGCGGCTTTGCTGCCGGGGGTGCAAGATATCGAGATCGCCAATGGCGTCACCTTTGTCTCGGTCGCCGGCGGGCGGGGGGCGGATGCGCGCGACGGCATCTATGTGAGGACGGACGACGGAAAGCTCACCAAACTTGCGGGGGCGCCGAAGGATTTTCATCCGCGCGGCATCGGCCTTTATCGCTCGCCGGACGGCACCGGCATCTTCCTGATGGCGGTCAACAAGCGCGCCAGCGGACGCTTCAGCGTGAATTCGTTTGAAGTCACCAATCCCAAGGACAACCCGGCCTTGGTGGCGCAAGGCACCATCGAAAGTGGGTTGTTGAGCGATCCCCAGGATGTGGCGGCGGCCGGTCCGGGTGCATTCTATGTCAGCAACAACATCATCAGGCAGAGCTTCGTAAAGTGGCTGGCTTCCTTGGGCGTGCTGCCGGGGTCGGACATTCTTTATTTCAACGGCATGATCTTCCGCCCGGTGGCGCAGGACTTTTATGGCGCGCGGGGCTTGCTGATCGCACCCGACGGCAATCACCTGTTGGCGGCCAGCCTGACGACGCGCAGCCTCAAGTCCTTCAGCCGCGATCCCTTCGGCGGCAATCTCACCGAAGCGGGTTCGCTCACCCTTCCCGCCGCGCCGGAAAATATCAGCCTGGATGCGCGGGGCGAGGTTTGGGTGGCGGGCCATGCCGGCTTGCCGCAATGGCGCGCATTTGCCGCAGATCCGGCGAAGCGGGCCACTTCGCAGATTTTCCGGGTTAGCCTGCTGAGCGGCGAACCGCAAGAATCGACCCAGGTCTATGGCAATGACGGGACTGAGATCTCCGGCGCCAGTATCGGTGTCAGCAGCGGAAAGCGGCTCCTGATCGGGTCTGGTTTGGATGGCAGATTGTTGGACTGCACTTTGCCCTAGGGAAACAAAAAAGGCGCCCGAAGGCGCCTTTTTCTGATTTATGGAGATTGTTCAGGCGACCTGCGTAATTTCCTCGCCATTGGGATCGCGCAGCACATAGCCGCGGCCCCACACGGTTTCGATATAATTGGCGCCTTCGGTCGCGGCGGCCAGCTTCTTGCGCAGCTTGCAGATGAAGACGTCGATGATCTTCAATTCCGGCTCGTCCATGCCGCCGTAAAGATGGTTGAGGAACATTTCCTTGGTCAGGGTGGTGCCCTTGCGCAGGGAGAGCAGCTCCAGCATCTGATATTCCTTGCCGGTCAGGTGCACGCGGGTGCCGTCCACTTCCACGGTCTTGGCATCGAGATTAACCGTGAGCTTGCCGGTGGTGATGACCGACTGGCTGTGACCCTTGGAACGGCGCACAACCGCCTGGATGCGGGCGACCAGCTCGTCCTTATGGAAGGGCTTGGTCATATAGTCGTCGGCGCCGAAGCCCAAGGCCTTGACCTTGGCCTCGACGATGGCATTGCCGGACAGGATCAGCACCGGCGTCTGCACCTTGGCGACGCGCAGAGCCTTAAGAACTTCGAAGCCCGACATGTCGGGCAGCTGCAGGTCCAGCACAATAATGTCGTAATCGTAAAGCTTGCCCAGATCGATCCCTTCTTCGCCGAGATCGGTGGTGTAGACGTTAAGACCCTCGCTACGCAGCATCAGCTCGATGCTCCGCGCCATGGCGCTGTCGTCTTCGATCAGGAGTACGCGCATATCAGAGCCCCTCTCGTTCGGTTCCAACGTGACCCACATTGGTGCAATCACGGTTAATCGGTTTCCGGACGGTAAGCGGAAATAGTTAACAGCAGCTTTAACTTCCCTAGCAACCGGCAACCCTTTCCCGGTTCCGATTACGGCCCGGAAAGGTCTAGGGACCAGGGCTAAGGGGTTTGATTCGATTTGTTAAGTTTACCGCCATTTAAATTCTTGCCGGCAGAATGGGCCCAATCGGGGGAAGAATTTCTCCGAAAAAAAGCTTTCGGGGCCGAAATAGGCCCAAAACAGAGAGTTTCATGCGGGCATTGCTCAAGGATATCGAGGCCGTTCCCACCCTGACCCGCTTCGGCCGGGTCGCCCGTATTGAGGGCTTGGCGGTGGAAATTACCGGCGCCCAGGGGGCTGTAAGCCTGGGCGGGCAGTGCCGCATAAGTATCGGAAACAACAAGAAAATATCTTGCGAAGTGGTCGGCTTTCGCGACGGCCGTGCGCTGGTCATGCCGCTGGGTTCCCTGGACGGAATCACCTTGGGCGCGCGGGCCGATTTCGAGGACCGCCCGGCTTCGATTTATCCCTCCAAGGCCTGGCTGGGTCGGGTCATTGACGGATTTGCGCAGGCCGTGGACGGCAAAGGCGTGTTGCCGCAGGGGTCTGTGCCTTACGCCATCAAGGCGGCGCCGCCGCCCGCCATTCGCCGTGGCCGGGTCGGCAAGAAGCTGGATCTCGGCATTCGCGCTTTGAACGCCTTTACCACCTGCTGCGCCGGCCAGCGCATGGGCATTTTCTCCGGCAGCGGCGTGGGAAAATCGACTTTGCTTTCCATGCTGGCGCGCAATTCCCAAGCCGATGCCATCGTGATCGGCTTGATCGGCGAGCGCGGCCGCGAAGTGAAAGAATTCATCGAAGACGATCTGGGCGAAGAAGGCCTGGCGCGTTCGGTCGTCGTCGCCGCAACCAGCGATGAGCCGCCTCTGGTGCGGCGTCAAGCGGCCTATGTCGCCGTGACGGTGGCCGAGCATTTGCGCGACCAGGGCCTGAATGTGTTGCTGCTGATGGATTCCGTCACCCGCTTTGCCATGGCCCAGCGCGAGATCGGCCTGTCGGCCGGCGAGCCTCCCACGTCCAAAGGTTACACGCCCACCGTCTTTGCCGAGCTGCCCCGCCTGTTGGAGCGCGCCGGCCCCGGCGAAAGCGGTTCCGGAACCATCACCGGCCTGTTTACCGTGTTGGTGGAAGGCGACGATCACAACGAGCCGGTGGCGGACGCGGTGCGCGGCATCCTGGACGGCCATATCGTTTTGGAACGTGCCATTGCGGAACGGGGGCGCTATCCCGCCATCAATATTCTTAAGAGCGTCAGCCGCACCATGCCGGCCTGCAACTCGGAAGACGAGCAAAAGCTGGTTTTACGGGCCCGGGCGCCCCTCACCATTTACGAAGATATGGCCGAACTGATCCGGCTGGGCGCCTACAAGGCTGGCACGAATCCTGAAGTGGACGAAGCCATGAGGCTTTACCCGCAGCTTGAGGCGTTCCTGGCCCAGGCCAAGACCGAGCGCGCGGTGTTAAGCGAAGGCTATGGGGCGTTGTCCACCATCCTGGGCGGCGCTGAAGGGGATGCGTTATGAACCGGACCGACACCTTGCTGCGCCTGAAGCGCTTTCGCGTCGATGAAATGAAGCGCCGCATCGCGGCCATCGACGCCATGAAAGTCGATCTCGAACGCAAGCTCACCGACCTGGACGACAATGTCGCCCGCGAAAGGCAGCGTGCCGGCGACTCCGATATCGGCCGCCTGGCTTTCCCGTCCTTCCTTCGCTCGATCGAATCCCGCCGCGAAAACCTGCGCAACACCCTCAAGGAAATCGAGCGCGAGCAGATGGCGGCGCAAGTCGATCTGTCGAATGCCTTCCAGGATCTCAAATCGCTGGAAATCGCCGTGGAACAGCAGGTCAAGCGGGCGAACGAGCTTCAGGCGCGCCGTTCGCAGTCGCGCATGGATGAGTTGGCTCTCGTGAGGCATTTGCGCAAACATACGTTGCGCGCTTCGTAGTCGTGCGGGTCTTCCCCGGTTTGTCCGGGGATCCACTTTAATAAACCAATTGGATCGCCCGCATGCGCGGGGTGAGGAGCGGCCGCGCGGCGGCAAATCGGTCCAGTGGACCGATTTGAGCGACGAACGCCGCAGCGTCTGAGCGAAGCGAGGACGCGAGGCCGGGACGCCCGGAGCGAAAGCGGAGGGCAGCGCCTGAGGCGCAGGAGTGCCAGTGCTCCTTAAGCAGCGCCTAAACCAGCAGGGCCAGGACGAGGCAGAAGGCGGCCAGGGCCCCCAAAGTCCGGAGAATAAGGGCGCTCCAGGGCAGCATCGGCTCCAGCCGGTCTTCCCACTCCAATTCCCGCAACGCCAGGGATTGCTGGCGCTCAAAACATAGATGCGCATGCCGGATTTCGGCATAGGCGGACACTGCAAATGACTTTCCATGGGGCGTACCCCCCAAGGCACTTCCAATCGCAGACATTGCCAAGACCCTCAAATAGGTCCCCTCCGGGCGATAAACGCGGGTGCCGATTTGGCCGTTCCCCGAGAACCACACTTGCCGCCGGCTGTGGCAAAAAAGGCGCGCCGGGTTAACCTTCGCTAGCCACCCGACCATTGAACAAGAGCGCGGCTGTCCTATGATTCCGGCTGCTGAGTCGCTGGCCGTACGGAAATTGGGCTTTACGGGAAGGCGGCGGGGCAGGAAGGCGGCGGGGGCGTCGCGGGCATGTCATTTTCTGAAACAATTTCGCCCTTCTTTGGAAGGTGCGCCTTTGCCTGGTTCTACCTGACCAGCGCCATGGATATCGCCGCCAACTGGCGAAGCCTGGTGGTCGAGCTGGCGGACAAGCACGTCCCCATTCCGCCCTTGGTACTTCTGGTGGCCCTGATCCTGATCGTGATGGGCGGCATCTCGCTTTTGTTCGGCTATCACACCCGCCATGCGGCGGTCCTGCTGTTCGGCATGACCATGATCGCGGCGGTCACCATGCATGACTATTGGCACTATGCCGATGCGGCAGTGCGCGCCCATCAGTTCGGGATTTTCGCCCGCGACTTCGCCATTTGCGGCGGTTTGCTGTTGATGGTGGGGATGGGGCCGGGGCCGTTCGCCGTCGATAATCGCGGAAAGACAGCAAGCGCGAAGAAGCACTGATTATCCACATACCATCCGTCATCACCCGGCCGAGCGGCACAGCGAGGTCCGGGTGATCCATCTTTTATGAGAAAAACAAATTGGATCGCCCGCATGCGCGGGCGATGACGCTTAAGGGGTAATTGGATGCCCCGCATTCACGGGCCATGACAATTCGGATTAGTGAGGAGCGATTTCCAGCATCTGCGCCGCCAGCGAGCCGGCGTCGAGGGATTGAAGGCCGTCTTCGGGGCGAGGGCCGTATGTGACATGGGCAAGGCGGGCGCCTGAAAGTGATGCAGCCAGCGCCGCGCCCAGCCGACGAGTCCGGTCCATATTGGTGATGATCACCCGGCGAAAACGGAAGGCGGCGACCAGGTCGCTGACATCCTCGGCGTCGCTCATCGCCGACACCACGCCGATAGTTTCCACTCCACCGACATCGCCCAGGGCGCTGAATGCGCTGGCGGCACGGGAATTCAACGGATTGAAGCCGTCGGCTTCCATCACTGTCAGCAATTCCGGCGGATTGGTGCGGGTACGGAACAAGGCCAGGCCGCCATCGGCCCGGGCGAGCTCGATCTTGCGGCCGACAAGCGTGGCGGCGCGCACAATCTTGGCGGCGACGGCGCTCTTACCCGAGCCGGTCGGGCCGACCAGCAGGATGCCGCGGGCTTTTTCGAAATCGATGGGCGCCAGGTGCATGCGGCGGGCGAGCGCGGAAGCCAGCGCCGTATCGGCGCTGACATCGGCAAAATTGGCGGCCTCGCGCACCATCGCCTGACCCAATTCTTCCGGCAGGCGGTGGCGTTTCACAGCGGCGCCAAACAAGTGACGCAGATCGGCACGGGGGAAGGCGATGAGATTGCCGGCGCTTTGGAGCTGGGCCATCGCGCGCGCCCCTTACACTTGACCCAAAGTGCGCAAGCGCACCGAGGCGTGAATTTCATTCTGGCTCATCACCACCGTCTGGGGGCGGAAGCGCTCGATGATGGAGCGGACGAAAGGACGGATCTGCGGGCTGGTCAGAAGCACCGGCACTTCATTCTTGGCGCCCGCTTCGTCAAAGGCTTCACGGACCTGCTGGATGAATTGCTGCAGCCGGGACGGCGCCATGGCCAATTGACGCTCTTCGCCCTGGCCCACGATGGCTTCGGCAAATGCCTGTTCCCAGGTGGGCGACAACGCCACCAGCGGCAGATATCCGCCTACCGAAAGATTGGCGTGGCAGAGCTGGCGGGCCAGGCGGGCGCGGACATGCTCGGTGATATAAAGCGCATTCTTGGTATGGCCGACGGCTTCGGCGATGCCTTCCAGGACGGCGGGCAGATCGCGGATGGACACACGCTCGCTGAGCAGGGTCTGCAACACGCGCTGCACGCCGGTGACCGAGATTTGCGACGGGATCAGTTCTTCCACCAGCTTCTTGTTCTCCGGCGGCAGATCGTCCAGCAGCTTCTTGGTCTCCGCATAGGAGAGCAGCTCCGCCATATGATTCTTGAGCACTTCGGTCAGGTGCGTGGTCAGCACCGTGCCGGGGTCCACCACGGTGAAGCCGCGGAAGGAGGCTTCCTCCTTCAGGCTGCCCGAAACCCAGGTGGCGGGCAGGCCGAAAGCGGGCTCGGTCGTGGCGGTGCCGGGCAGATCGATGGGCAGACCCTTGGGGTCCATGATCAGGAAGCTGCCGGGGAAAAGTTCGCCCTTGCCGGAATCGAATTCCTTGATGCGGATGCGGTATTCGTTGGAGCTCAACTGCATATTGTCCAGGATGCGCACCGCCGGCATGACAAAGCCCATTTCCTGCGCCAGCTGGCGGCGCAACGCCTTGATCTGGTCGGTGATGCGATGGCCTTGCACATCGTTGATCAGGGGAAGCAGGCCGTAACCCAATTCGATGCGCAGCAGGTCCAGGGCCAGCGCGGTGGAGATCGGCTCTTCCTTGGGTGCGGCGGTGGCGCCGGCAGTCTCGGCGGCGGCCAGGGCGGTGCGGGCGTCCTTGCGCTTAAACGCATAGTAGGCCAGCGAACCGGTCGCCAGCGAAAGGGCACCGAATACGATCGTCGGCATGCCGGGCAGCACCGCAACAGTGCCCATCACCGCGGCGGCCATGCCCAGCGCCTGGGGATAGAAGGAGAGTTGGCCCATCAGCGCCTTGTCGGTGGCGCCTTCGACACCGGCCTTGGACACCATCAGGCCGGCGGCGGTGGAGACAATCAACGCCGGCATTTGCGACACCAACCCGTCGCCGACGGTCAGAAGCGTGAAAGTGTGGGTGGCATCGCCGAAGCTCATGCCCTTTTGCGCCACGCCGATGATGATGCCGCCGACAATGTTGATGCCGACGATCAACAGGCCGGCAATGGCGTCGCCGCGCACGAATTTGCTGGCGCCGTCCATGGCGCCGAAGAAGTTGGATTCCGCCTCGATGGTCTTGCGGCGGGTCTTGGCTTCCTTTTCGTCGATCAGGCCGGCGGACAGGTCGGCATCGATCGCCATCTGCTTGCCGGGCATGGCGTCCAGGCTGAAGCGCGCCGCCACTTCGGCGATGCGGCCCGAACCCTTGGTGATGACCACGAAATTCACGATGATCAGGATGGAGAAGACGATCAGGCCGATGACGAAATTGCCCTGCATCACCAGATTGCCGAAGGCCTGGATGACATAGCCCGACGCGGCGGTGCCTTCATTGCCATGGCCCAGGATCAGCCGAGTCGAGGCCAGGTTCAGCGCCAGCCGCAGCATGGTGGTGATCAGCAGGATGGTGGGAAAGGAGGAGAATTCCAGCGGCTTGCGGACAAACACCGCCGTCATCAGGATCAGGATGGAGAAGCTGAGCGAAAAAGCCAGGCTGACGTCCAGCAGCCAGGTCGGCAGCGGCAGGATCAGCACCACCAGGATGGCCATGATGCCGATCGCCAGGCCCAGATCGGACTTGCGGATAAATTCGCCGATCCTGGCGGGCGAGAAATCCAGGCCCGTGTTGGCGGTGGTGCCTATTTCAGACATTCAGATCAACCTGCTCGGTGTCAGCCAGCTGCGCGTTGTTCGCCATGGCCGGGAATGCTCAATCCGGAGTCGGAATATTCCTTGAGCTTGTTGCGCAAGGTGCGGATGGAGATGCCCAGTATGTTGGCGGCATGGGTGCGGTTGCCCAGGCAATGATCCAGCGTGTCCAGGATCAAGTCGCGCTCGACATCGCTGACGGTGCGGCCCACCAGCGAGCGGGTGACGGCGGCGGCCGAGAACACGGCGTTCTGGACGCTGGCATTCTGCGGCAGCAGGGCATGGCCGGCACCCACCTGGGTGCCGTCGGGCAGGCGGATGGCTTCCGGGGAGATCTCGGCGCCCGACGCCAGCAGCACGGCGCGGTGGATGGTGTTTTCCAGCTCGCGGACATTGCCTTTCCAATTGTGCGACAGCAGCAGCCGCTCGGTCTGAGACGAGACCGGACGATAGGGAACGCCATTGGCTTCGGCATATTTGCGCGCGAAGTGATGCGCCAAAGCGCGGATGTCCTTGGGACGCTCGCGCAGCGCCGGCAGGCGCAAATTGACGACATTCAGGCGATAGAGAAGATCTTCACGGAAAGTGCCGTGCTTGACGGCTTCCGCCAGGTCGCGGTTGGAGGTGGCGATGATGCGGATGTCCACCTTAACCGGCTTGGTGCCGCCGACGCGGTCGATCTCCCGCTCCTGGATGGCGCGCAACAGCTTGGCCTGGAGGCGCGCGTCCATTTCGCTGATTTCGTCCAGCAGCAAGGTGCCACCGGTGGCTTCCTCGAACTTGCCGACGCGGCGCGCGATGGCGCCGGTAAAGGCGCCCTTCTCATGGCCGAACAGTTCCGATTCCAGCAGGTTCTCGGGAATGGCGGCGCAGTTCACGGAAATGAAGGGCTTGTCGGCGCGCTGCGACTTGCGGTGGACATAGCGGGCGAGAACTTCCTTACCCGTGCCGCTTTCGCCGGTGACCAGGATGGAGGCTTCGCTGCCGGCAATCTGGTCGGCCAGGCTGAGCACCGCCGCCATGGCTTCGTCTTCATAGACCAGTTGGTGGGATTCGTCGGCCACGGCCGCAAGAACAGCGGCAATCAGTTCCGGCTCGGCCGGCAGGGGAAGATATTCCTTGGCGCCGGCGCGGATGGCATCCACCGCCCGGCGGGTGTCAGTGCCGATGCCGCAGGCCACGACCGGAGTGCAGATGCGTTCGGCCGCCAGACCGCGCACCAAGGCTCCGATTTCCAGGCCGACATCGCAGAACACCAGGTCGGCACCGATGCCGCCGCGAAGCGAGGCCAGGGCCTGTTCGATATCGGTGGCGTGGGTGACTTTCGCGCCCTTGTCCATGGCGATTTTGGTGGCGAGGCCGAGCTGGCCTTGGAGTCCGCCGACGATGAGGAGACGCATGGCGATTATCCTTCAATAAACAAGTTAGGAGCCGGACCCGGCCTTGATGATTTCCGTCATGGTGATGCCCAGCCGGTCTTCGACCAGCACGACTTCGCCGCGCGCGACCAGGCGGTCATTGACATAGATATCGATGGCTTCGCCGACCTTGCGGTCCAATTCCACGATGGTGCCGCGGCCCAGCTTGAGCAGCTGGCTCACTTCCATGCCGCTTTTGCCAAGTACGGCGCTGACCGTGACCGGCACGTCGAACACCGCTTCCAGGTCGGCGGCCGAATGCTTCGGCGTCGTGTCCGTTGGCGCGTTGGTGTTGAGCAGGGCGGCGCTGCCGGGGCCGCCTTCATGGCTGAGATCGGGCAGATCGACATTGTCGGTCGCCATGGGAGTTATCCTTTCACGTTATGCGAGAAACGGTGGGCGATGAGGGCGCTGAGCGCCTCTTCGATGGTCTGTTCGCAGCGCTCGGCGCCGCCGCCGCGCCATTCGATGCGGCAATCCGCGCCGGTCATGGCGGGATCGGCGGCAAACAGCACGCGGCCGTCATAGCCTTCTTCATGGGCGATATCGTTCAGGCGCGGCTCCAGCGCCTGAATGACCGCCGGGGCGGCACGCAGGGTGATGCGCGGCTCGGCGATCGCTTGGTGCATGGCCTGGCGCAGCGCGATCTCGACATCGCCGGAGGGAAGGGCGGCAAGCGCCGCCGGAGCGATTTTCCTGGCCATGGCCAGCGCGAGACGCGCGGCTTCGTCCCGGATGACTTCGATCTCGGCATGGCTGGTGTCCAGCGCCGCGCGCACCGAAATGGTCAGGGCGGCGATGCCGCGCTCCAAGGCTTCGGCGGCACGGATTTCGGCGCTGCTGGCGCCTTCATGGCGGGCAAGAGTCTTGAGGTTTTCCAGTTCCTCAATGGTGAGGGTCTGCTTCTGGCGCGCCTGGGCGGCGGGCGCCTGGCGGTCATCGCCGCCGGAGAATTCAGTGTCGAAGGTGAATTTGCGGGCGCCGGTCGACATCAATACACCAGCTCGTCTTCGCCGCTGCCGCCGGCGATCATGATCTCACCCTTATTGGCCAGGTCCTTGGCGATATTGACCATGCGCATCTGGGCTTCATCGACATCCTTGAGACGGACCGGGCCCATGGACTCCATGTCGTCGCGCAGGATCTTGCCGGCGCGCTCGCTCATATTGGAGAAGAAGACATCGCGCAGGCCGTCGGTGGCGCCCTTGAGCGCCAGGCCGAGCTTGTCCTTCTCCACATTGCGCAACAGGGTCTGGATCGAGCCGGGATCGAGCTTGGCCAGGTCCTCGAAGGTGAACATCAGGGCCTTGATGCGCTCGGCGGCATCGCG
>Ga0207648_10003931_pt1 | contig 15473 bp, 8 predicted proteins | sample KBSMisM32_FD_184310 | JGI IMG/M metagenome (GOLD analysis project Ga0207648, IMG submission 184310) | Miscanthus rhizosphere microbial communities from Kellogg Biological Station, Michigan, USA - KBS Miscanthus M3-2 (SPAdes) (version 2) | ecosystem: Host-associated > Plants > Roots > Rhizosphere...
TGAGGGTGTCATTCTGAGGGATGCGGGGATGCGGGGATGCGGGGATGAGGGAATGCGAAAACGGCCTCGGGAGGCAGCAGCTTCCCGAGGCCGTTTCGCATTCCTGCGCAGGCAAGTGCAGATCCCTCGACTCGCTACGCTCGCTCGGGATGACGTTGCATCCCCGCATCTCCTCATCCCCGCATCACCGCCGCCCGAGCGTCTCCAAATACATCACCAGACTCTTCACCTGCGCATCGCTCAGCACACCGCGGAACGAGGGCATGCCGGGCTCGAAGCCTTTCACGATGTCCGAGCCCGGCTCGAGGATCGACTGAAGCAGGTACGCCTCGTCGGCGACGCGGGCCGGTTTGCCGGTAAGTGCGACGGTCGAGCCGTAGACGCCCTTGAGCGTGGGGCCCGTCTTACCGGCCTGGGTGCCGTCCACCGAGTGACAGGCCACGCAGCCGACGCGCTGGAAGATCTGCGCGCCTTCCGTCGCTGACGACGCGGCCACGGTCGTGGGCGTGGCGGCGTGAGCGCCGCGCGCGAGCGTGCGCCAATCGAGGTTGCCGAAGCCGGCGGCACGCAGGTCGAGCGGATCGACCGACTGCACGGTGAGATAGACGGAGCTCTTCATCGGCGCGCCCGACGCGCTGCGCAGATCGTAGTCGAGTTGCATCTGCTCGACGGGCTGCATCTGCGGCACGATGAGGAGCACCGAGCGCCGATCGGCCGAGAGACGGGGCACGACGCTCGACGGATCGTGTCCCGCCGAGCCGTCGCGCTTGTAGTGGCCCGAGCCGTACGCCGACGTGCGCTTGTAGTGCCACGACTCGAGCGTGTAGTGCTTCGCGTCGCGTGCCGTCGCGGGATCGAGTGGCGCCGCGAACTGCAGGAGAATTCCCTGCTGGCCCGCGTGCACAGCCGAGGGGATCGTGCTCGCGCGATCGGTCCTCCGCACACGCACGAGGCTCGAGACGTCCTTCGCGTTCGACTGCCAGATCTGGAATCCCGCGAGATAGAGACCGCCGTCGCGCGTGTTCACGCGGCCCTTCAGCGTCGGCGTCGCATACGTGCCGGGCAGCGCCACCGTCGCGCCCTGCACGGCGCTGCGCGTGCTGTCCACGTACACACGGAACGGACCGGGTCGCGCGTACGAGAGATGAACGAGCGCGTCGTTCCCCATCCCCAGCCGCCGGTCGGTCACCCACACCTCGCCCGCGCCGGACGCGTCCACCTCGTGCGGGATCCACACGAGCGGCGGCAGCCCCTTCGTCGTGTCGGCGCCGTGCGCCGTCGGCGTCACGTTGTAGTAGCCGCCCTTGCGGATGATGTACACCGGCGTCGCAGGGACGAAGTTCCCCTGCTGATCCGAGGATGCGAGCAAACCGGTGCGCGGATTGCCGCCGATGTTCGGCTCGCGCAGCCCGGTGGCGAAGGGACGGATGCTGCGACCATCGGCCGAGATCTCCTGCACCGAGCCGCTGTGGATGGCGCCGGCGCGGAAGCCCGGCGCGATCTGCGGCGACGTCTTGGGTCCGTTGTCGAGCGCACCGCCGATCGAGACGAAGAAGCCGCCGCCGGGCTTCGCCGCGAGACCGAGCGGATATTCGCGCGATTCACCCGACTGTACGAGCACGTTGCTGAAGTTCTCGTACGAGTCGGCCTCGCCGTCGCCATTCACGTCGACGAGACGAACGATCCCTTCGCGATCCAGCACGAAGATCGTGTCGCGCACGATCTTCAGGTTGAGCGGCTCGTACAATCCGGACGCGAACCGCGTCCAGCGCAGCTGCGCGAGATCGCGGTCGAGTCCCGAGACGATCCACACGTCGCCCTCGAACGTCACCACGGCGGCGCGGCCGTCGGAGAAGAAGTCGACGTCGGAGACGCGCACGTTGCGCTTCCACGGATTCTTCAGCGGCAGCGAGACGCGATCAGCGACGTAGTCGGCGCTGTCGGGAGAGATGACGCCCTTCTGGAAGACCGTGCCGTTCCAATGCGGCGGGCCGCCGCGCTCGAACAGCGTCACCGTCAACGGCTTCTGCAACATCGCGCCGACGACCGCACGATCAGCGGAGCGACCACGCCACGCGACGACGCGGAAGGTCGACGCACGTCCCGCGGGGATGCGAAGGGTGACGTACCGGTTCGAGTCCACCTGCAGCCGCGCGCCCTCCGGCGCGCCGGTCACGCCGACGACGGTGGCGGTGTCGCGCCCTTCGCCCTGGAGCACGACCGCCGTGGTCGCATCTACGGAGCTCTCCGCGCCATCACCAACCTCGGCGACGACGAGCGTGATCGGACGCGCGATGGCGCTCGTGCGGAAGGTGCGCGTGATCCCCACCTGACCATCCGTCGACGCCGTGCCGATCTGCTCGGCGACGTCGGTGCCCTCGACCGTGTACGAGAGCACGGCATCCTTTCCGACGACGTGCAGGCCGTTCCATCGTCCGCGCTCGGCGGAGATCGGTCCGCGGCCGACGTCGGTGGGATTCGGGCCCGCTGGACGCGGATCGGTGTATGCGGGCTCGGCGCCCGCCCATCCCGGATAGATCCCGGTTGCGACGATCGGCGTGCCGACGAGCTGCGGGATCGCGTTGTTCTTGTTGAATGGCTTGTCGTACGACACCTGCGCCATCGTCGTCAGCTTCATCGGGCCACCGCGCCATGCGGCGGCGACGCGCAGCAGGTCGGTGTCGAAGCAGGCGTGGGTGTCGTCGTCGAGCATGAGCACCACGCAGCGCACCGCGAGGTTGCGTGCGGGGAAGGCGCCGCCCTTCACGCCCGCGTCGAGCGTGGAGACGATGAAGGGGAAGCCCGGCTCGATGAAGGGGCCGACGGCGAGAGTAGTGTCGGCGATCGCGCCGGGCTTGGTCGCGGCACCGAACCCTGTCGTCCACGACGCCGCCACTGCCAGCACGGCGCCCGTGAGGGCGCCGGCCAGCGAGCGACGTATCAATCGGCGATCAACCACCGACGACGGGCACGGTCTCCGACGCGTTCCAGGGCTGCCAGCCCTGACGATACTCACGCGTCAGCCACCGATTGACCTCGGGTGCGTTGGTGACCTGCATCTTCGCGCCGTCGTAGAGAATCTTCCGCGACTGGCCGGCGCGCAGCGCGACGATGCCGAGCAGCATCGTCTCCGTCAGCTTCGACGCATACTCGAATGGCGAGCTGGCGGTGCCTTCGCCCTTGCAGGCGTCGCACCAGTTCTTCTCGTGCGACACGGCCACGCGCGCGAAGGTCTTCGGCACCTTCTCCGCCTCCGCGGCGAGCGACTCGGGGTAGATCTTCGGGTTGTTGCCGTACGTCTCGTACGTGAGATACCCCTTGTCGCCGACGAAGACGCCGCCGCCGCCCTCGCGCGGGAGCGGGATGTCGGCGGGGAGCACGGGCAGGAGCCCGCCGTCGTACCACGTGAGGCGCACCGGCGGCTGGTTGCCGCGCGCGGCGAACTCGTAGCCGATGAGCATGGCGAGCGGATACGTCCCCGGATCCTTCTCGCCGCCGCCCCAGGGGGTGGACGACGCGATGATGCTCGTGGGATGGTCGAGGCCGAGCGCCCAGAAGGGCTGGTCGACGATGTGGGCGCCCATGTCGCCGATGGCGCTGACGCCGAAGTCGACGAAGCCGCGCCAGCTGAACGGGTGATACGCGGGGTGATACGCGATCTGGCGCGTGGTGGGACCGAGGAAGAGATCCCAGTGCACGCCGGGCGGCACGGTCTGCGGATCCTCGGCCATCGCCTTCAGCACAGCGTTGTCCACCGTGCGCATGCTCCAGCGCGGCGGCACGTTCGGGTCGGGGGGCGTCGTGGGCGTCGGGATCGGCGTGCCGGGACGCGGAATACCCTGGGCCCAGAAGCGCTGCGGACGGTCGGTCCACATGTGCACTTCGCGAATCGGGCCGAGGACGCCGGCGGCCATCAACTCGTTGATGCGCCGCGTGCCCTCCATCGAGTGCCCCTGATTGCCCATCTGCGTAACGACCTTCGTCTCACGCGCGGTGCTGGAGAGGAGCCGCGCTTCCTGCACGGTGTAGGTGAGCGGCTTCTGCACGTACACGTGCTTGCCGTGCTTCATCGCCGTGTACGCCGCGATGGCGTGCAGGTGATCCGGCGTGGCGATGACGACGGCGTCGATGTCTTTCTGCTTGTCGAACATCGTGCGGAAGTCGTCGTACTTCTTCGCCTTCGTGTACGCCTCCTGGAGCTTCACCGCCTGGGGATCAGGCGCGGACTGGCCAGGGCGAACGCGGAGGCGGCCGGCGATGGAGCGCTCGACGTACGGGAAGTCGATGTCGCACACGGCGACGATGTTCTCCCCCGCGAGGAGGATGTTGTTCATGTTCGTCAGCCCCATGCCGCCGAAGCCGATCATGGCGACGTTCAGCGTGCGACTGGGCGGACGGTAGCCGGGGCCACCGAGAACGTGGCGCGGGACGATCATCGGTGCCATCGCGAATGCGGCGGCTGCGGTGGCGCTGTCGCGCACGAATGCGCGACGAGAGATCGATTTGGATTCGTCGGTCATGTCTCGGGTTCCTCTGGGGGCGAACCCGAAAATTGGCCGCCGTGTCCGGCACGCCGCAATGCCCGAATATGGATGGGACGGGTAGCCGCTACCTACTCGTTCGTGCTGCCTCCACCGCGCACGCCACGAGCCGGCTCCGGAACCCGTCGACGCTGGCCATCGGCATGATGGGCTCTGGTCCGGGCACGTCGCAGCGTGACTCACAGCACATCGCCATCCGGCGCACCAGAGCCAGGTCGACGCGATTGAAGTCGTCCGTCGCGTAGCGCGCGTTGAGCTGCGCGACGAGCGTGGCCGCCTCGTTGCCGATGCCGCGTCGTACGGCATGCAGTCCGGCCACGACCGAGTCGATGAGCGCTCCCGCCGGCTCTCCGATCCCGCGGCCGACGCCCGAGTAGCGCACCGCGGTAGAGGCGATCTCCGAGGGGCGATACGCATTGCAGGCGTCGATTACCGTACGCAGGCGCTGCGCGTGATGGAGCCAGCGCTTGCCGCCGCGCAGGTAACGCTGGTGCGCGACGCAGACGACGACCACCTCCGCCGTCGCGAGGGCGTCGGCGAGGTCGCGATGGAAGTGGCCGGCGAGCCCGGAGCGCAGCAGGTGCTGGTCGGCGGCGCTGACGTGCGGGTCGTGCATCGCGACGCGCGCGCCCCGCGCCATGAGCTGGCTCGCGAGGGAGAAGGTCGGCGAGTTGCGCGCGTCGTCCGTGTCGGGGCGGTACGCGACGCCGAGGAGGGCGATCGAGCGGCCGGCCACGGCGCCCGAGAACCGTTCCACCAGGGCGACGATCTGCGCCGGCGACTCGTCGTTGATCCGGCGCGCCTCGAGGACGAGGCTGTGCGCCGGATTGGCGCCGCTCTCCAGCGCGCGCCACCAGAGATACACGCCGTCCTTCGTCAGGCTGTTGCCGCCCACGCCGATGGTGGGCACGAGCAGGCCGCCGCAGGACGGCAGCTGTGCGCCGCGTTCCGCCGCCAGGCGCGCGTTGACGCGGCGCCGCACGGCGAAGAAGTCGATGTCGCGCGCGTCGCAGTAGCGCGCGACCTCCGCCGCGTAGGCGATGTGCACGTCGCGCGAGGCATTCTCGAGCGTCGTCACGAGCTCCACGGTCAGCGCGTTCGTGCAGTGCACGGTGCCTTGCGTAACGACGTTCTCGTACAGCGACGCGACGCGCGGCGCCGTGCCCGGCGACAGCACGCCGACGAGCTTGTCCGTCGTGATCAGCCGCCCGACGACGTCGCCGCGCGTCACGCGACTCGGGCTGTGGGCGAGCAGCACGTCACGGCCTTCCTCGAGGCCGTGCTGCGCGAACAGCGGCCGCACCACGGTCGCGAGCGTCGTCGGCGCGAGCGTGGACTCGATGACGACGATCGGCACCGAGCCCGCGGTGCGCTGCGCGAGCGCGTTCGCGACACCGTGCAGCGCCTCGAGCAGGTGCGAGTAGTCGGGCGCGATCCCTCGGCGCTCCGTCTGGACACACACGAGCACGACGTCGGCGTCGCGGATGGCGGCGTAGTCCGTCGTCGCGCGCAGGCGGCCGCTGCCCGCGCCCTGCGCGACCAGCTCGTCGATGGCCGGCTCGAGCGCGCCGATCGGCGAGCGGCCGGCGTTGATCGCACCGACCTTCCATCCCGAGGTGGCTGACGCGCGCTGCACGACGGTGACGCGCGTCGGCGTGCCGTCCGGCGCCCAGAGCTCGGCGGTGGCCAGCAGTGCGGCGACCGGCATTCCCACCACGCCAGGCCCGACGACGGCGATCTCCCGCAGGAAGACCGGCTCGGGGCCGCTGTGGAGGGCGAGCGGAGTGCGCCTGACGGCGAGCGATCGTGCGTGCGTCATGGAAGCTGAGGCCTCAGTTCACCGCGCGTGGCGCGTGTGCGTCCGTCGCCGCGCAGTCGGCGCCACACCAGCTCCGCGAGCAGTCCGGCATGGCCGGCGAGCGCGCGGGCGGCGTGGGGACGCGAGCGACCGAAGAGCCGTGCGTCGAGCACGACGGGATGTTCGACGATCGTGGCGCCGGCGAGGTCGAGGCGCGCCAGCATCTCCGTGATGCCGGTGCGTCCGCTGCGCAGCGTTGGCAGCGTGAGCAGCGTGCTGCGGCGATACACGCGGAATCCACTCGTGTAGCAGTGCAACGGCTGCCGCAGCAGGCTCCGATAGAAGAAGGCGAGCGACTGCGACAGCGCGCGCTGCAGTCGCGGTACGTTCCGCACCGCGCCATCGGGATGGTACGGCGAGGCGACGACGAGATCGACACCGGCGCGCAGCCGCGGGATCATCCGCGCCAGCTCGTGCGGGTCGTAGCGGCAGTCGCAGTCCATCGCGCACACGATCTCCGTCGTGGACGCGAGCGCACCGCTGAGCGTCGCCGCGGCCTGGCCGCGGTTGCGGTCGTGATGCACGACGGTGACGTTCGCCCACTCGGCGAACAATGAACGCGCGCGAACGAGGGTCTCGTCCGTGCTGCCGTCGTCCACGACGACGAAGCGGAGATCGTACGCGGAACCGAGCGACGACTCGAGCCGCTGCAAGGTGTTGGCGAGGTACGGAAGCGCGCGCTCCTCATTGAAGCAGGGGATCACCACCGACGCGGCCACGCGCGGCAGGCTGCGCGCGGGTGTCACGAGCGCCGGCCCGCCGACCGTTGGCCGGCCGGCCGGCTGCCTTGGGCCGAGGGCACGCGCCGGCGGTGCGTGCGGCGTCGGCTGCGCAGCGAGCCACCCGGCGATCGAGCCGCACTCGAACCGGCGGAGGTAGTGCCGCAGCCGGTCGGGCATGCGGTGCAGGTTGCGGTAGTGGCGCAGTCGCGCCAACGGCGCCGCGCCGTCGATGCGAGGCTGCTCCGGGTCGAGCTCCCACGAATGGAAGTAGAGGACGACGGGCGCATCGTCCTGCGCCAGATGGGTGATGCCGCTGTTCACGACCGCCTGCGGAAGCTGGCGCACCCAGTTCCCACCGCCGAGCGGGAGGTCGCAGCCGAGCAGCGACACACTCGACACGGGGATCTCCCAGATGGAGCGCATCGCGTCGGCGTGATGGAGGTGCGGTCGACGCGCGGCGGGAACACGAGCGTGCGACCGCAGGAAGGGCCGCATGCTCGAGTCGTACCAGTAGCCGTGGTCGGCCATGACGTCGAGCGCCCACGAGTCGCGCGGCGTCAGCCATCCGGAGATCCGGCAGCCCGCGACCGCCTCGCCCGTCGCCCCTTCGATCGCTTCGCGTGCCCGCTGGAGATCCTCGGCCAGCGCGGCGGGAGGGAGATCGTGGATGAGCTGATGCTGGTAGCCCTTGCTCGCGACCTCGTGCCCGCGCTCGCGCACCGCGCGCACCAGCTCGGGGAATCGCTCCGCGACGATCCCGAGCACGAACACCGTCGCGGTCGCATCCTGCTCGTCGAGCAGATCGAGGGTGCGCGACAGGCCCTGCTCGATCCGGCTCTCGAAGCGATACCACTGCCCGCGCGGGATCAGCGATCCGAACGTGCCGGCGTGGAAGTAGTCCTCGAGCGAGATCGTCAGCAGAGCCTGCGGCCGCCGGTGATGCGTTGACGTCACTGCGGGATCCGGGGAACGAAGGGAGAGACGAGCACTCCTGTGCACCCCGGAGAAAAGCAATTTCGCAGCCGATCGAGGGCCGTTCGGCACGCGTCGCACGTCGTGCTAGCGCTCGCTGCAATGTGTTGTCAGTAAACGACTTGAAGCGCGCACTCTTCCACCCATGTCGCACACTGCGACGGTGGGGGCGCGCTGCGACGATGCATTCCGCGGGCGGTCTTGTCGCTATGCCACCACAGGACTGGCGTCGCGCCCCGACATCCGGCATCCGGTGCCAGCGAACGGCACCAGCGCAAGGTCGCGCCGCACCAGACGGCTCAGCTTGTGCATTTTCGCGCCTTCATGAATCGTCGGAGGTACCCGTGGACAACGGTCGTGGTGTTGTGTCTTGCCGGTTCCCGGGTTGACGCTCAGGCGACCACCGAGAAGACCGTCGAGCCGTGTGACGGACGGATCATCACGCGCATCGACATCCGGCCAGGCCGGCCGCCCTTCTCGGGTCATGCGGCCAAGTGGCGGACGGTCGCGCGTGCACTGGGTCTCCACCACTCGACGACGCGGCCACGGGTAGTCAAGGCATTCGTCGCCCTGCACGTCGGGGATCCGTGCACCGAGTTCCGCCGCGCCGAGACGGAGCGCGTGCTTCGCGCCCAGCCCTTCCTCGCCGACGCGAAGGTCCGCGTCGTCCCCGACACCGCGGGCGACCTGCTGGCGATCGTCGAGACGACGGACGAGATCCCGGTGCTCGTGGGCGGCCGCCTGCGCGGAATCGGTCCCGACGCGCTCTCGCTCGGCAACGGCAACGTCGCGGGACAGGGGCTTCTCATCCAGGCGGGATGGGAGGCCGGGCGCGCATACCAGATGGGATTCGGGGCGCGGCTGACCGACTATGCCACCTTCGACCGGCCGTACGTCCTCAACGTCGAAGCGTTCAGGTTCCGGATCGGGCAGGCGCTCGGCGCGGAGCTCGGCCATCCCTTCTTCACCGACCTGCAGCGGATCTCGTGGCATGCCGGGGTGGCGGGGAGCACGAGGTTTCCCGGTTTCGCGCGCCCGGCGAAGGACCCGCTCGCGCTGGAGGTTCAACAGCGCGCCTGGGATCTGAGCGGCGTCGTCCGTGTGTTCGGCACGCACACCATCGCGCTCGTGGGCGGCGCGGTCACCGGGAGAAAGGTCGATCCCGCGGCGGTCGGCGTGCTGGTGACGGACAGCGGATTCGTCGCCGACACGGGGATCTCGCTCCGCGATCGCTATCGCTCGTTCCAGATCACGCGGGTTGGGCCGATCCTCGGGCTCCGGCGGGTGAGTTACGTCGCGGTGTCCGGCTTCGACGCCCTGACCGGCAGCCAGGATGCACCCTCCGGGCTCTCCGGCGCGCTGTACGTGGCGCGCGGTTTCGGTCCGGTGGGGCGGAGCGATGTCTTCCTGTCCGGCGCCACCTACGCCGGCTACGCCCGCCGCACCTTCCTCATCGCGAACCAGGCCGAGGTGGAGGGGCGACGCGACATGCTGGGGCGCAACTGGAACAGTATCATCGGCAGCACCCGCTCGGCGCTCTACTGGGGGCAGGGTCCGGGGACGGTCCTCGTCCTGTCCGACGAGTATGCGACCGGGGTCAATTCCGTGCTGCCGTTCCAGCTCACGTTGAGCGATCCGATCGGCGGCGTGATCGGCTACCACCGCACGGGGCTGGCGGGAGCGCGCCGGAATGTCGTTCGAGGCGAGCTGCGACAGACGAAGGCGAGCGCATACCGTGGGGCGGACCTCGGCCTGGCCCTGTTCGGGCAGCTGGGAACCCTCTGGTCAGGGGACGTCCCCTATGGGTGGACCGGTTCTCGCGGTAGCGTAGGGCTGAGTCTGCTAGGTGCCTACCCGACCAAGTCGAAACGTGTGTATCACATCGACCTGGGATTCCCTCTCACGCGAGGGGGGGTAGGAGGTGGGCGCCTCGAGATTCGGTTCGGAAGCGAGGACCGGACTTCGCGCTTCTGGGAGGAGCCCGCAGATGTGGCTCAGGCCCGGACCGGCGCGAATCCGGCCACGCTGTTCGCCTGGCCGACCCGGTAGTCGGTCGGGGCGCCGTTGCCCCGTCGCTCGTTCACCTTCATGACCGCTCCAGTACTAGCGCAGGTCCCGCGGTGAGTTGGCCCGGTCGCCGTCCGGCACCGGGCTTCACGACCCGCGTCCCCGACTTCGAGGCGTTCTTCGAGGCGCTGCCGGCGCCATGCATCGTGTTCGCCGCGGATGATCCGCGGTACACGATCGTGGCGGTGAACGACGCGTACCTGCGCGCGACGAACAGCGTGCGCTACGGCGCACGCGGTCTCCTCGGGCGCCCGCTCTTCCAGACCTTTCCCGATCCGCTATACGATCCCGCGGCGACCGAGACGGCGAACATGCGGATCTCGCTGCACCGCGTGATGCGCCACCGCGCGCCGGACCGCATGAGCGTGCAGCACTTCCGCTCGCGGCGACCCGACGGCACGGAGGAAGAGCGCCTCTGGAGTCCCGTGAACGCGCCCGTGCTGGGCGACGACGGAGAGGTCGCGTTCATCGTCCACCACGTCGAGGACGTGACCGCTCGCTTCGCCGCGGAGCCACGCGTAGAGGAGGCCGAGTCGCGCGCGCCCGACGAGCTTACTTTTGGCGCGCAGGGGGCGGCGGCGTTCGTGGACCTGGCGTTCGCGCAGGCGCCCGTGGCGATCGCGGTGCTGCGTGGTCGCGAGCTCGTGTTCGCGTGCTGCAACCGCGCGTACGGCGCGCTCGCGGGGCATCGCCCACTCGTCGGCCTGTCGATCCGCGAGGCGTTCCCCGAGCTGGACGTCGAGACGATTTATGGGATCATGCATGACGTCTATGCGACAGGGGTCCCGTACATCGTGAACGAGTTCCCCGTTCACGGCGAAGGGCCGGGGCCGGAGATCTACTACAACTTCGTGTATCAGCCCCTCACCGATGCCGAGGGCTGGGTGACGGGAATCGCCGTGCTCGCGACCGACGTCACGGAGCTCGTGCTCGAGCGGCTCGTGGCGGAGCGGGGCCGCACCGAGGCGGAGGTGGCGCGCAATGCCGCGGAAGAGGCGAGCCGCTCGAAGTCGCGAATGCTCGGCACGTTGAGCCACGAGATGCGCACTCCCCTCAACGCGATCGCCGGCTACACGCAGCTACTGGGCGCCGGCGTGCGCGGGCCGGTGACGCCCGCGCAGATGGAAGACATCCAGCGCATTCGCCAGAACCAGCTGCATCTCACCGGCGTGGTGAACTCCGTGCTGCGACACGCCAAGCTGGAGAACGCAATGCTCGGCACCGACCTCGAGACCGTTCCCGTGGCGGACGTCTGTGCGGCGGTCGAGGCGCTGGTGATGCCGCAGATGCGCGAGAAGGGGCTGACGTTCGCGTTCACGTCCAACGCGCCCGACCTGCTCGCGCGCGCCGACACCGTGAAAGTGCGTCAGATCCTGCTGAACCTGCTGAGCAACGCCGTGAAGTTCACCGCCGAGGGCGGGCACGTGAGCGTGACCTGCGGTGCGGGGGAGCAGGCGGGCACGGTCTCCGTGTGCGTCGCCGACACGGGGGTCGGGATCGCGAGCGTTCTCCAGGAGAAGATCTTCGAGCCGTTCGTGCAGGTCGGCGCGCCCGTGTCCTCCGACGAAGGGGTAGGGCTGGGCCTCTGGATCAGCCGCGCCCTGGCGCGAGCGATGGGTGGCGACCTCGCCGTGCGGAGCGAGCTCGGTCAGGGCTCCGTCTTCACGCTCACGCTGCCGGCGGCGCGCTGAGGGCGCGCGCTCGCGCCAGTGAGCGTGAGGTCCACGAGCAGCGGGCGGTGATCCGAGTATGCGTCCGGTCCGATGCGCACCCGGTCCACGTGCCAGTCGTCGCTCGTCAACACGTGGTCGATGCGGGCGCGGATCCATCCGTTGTACTTCGTCATGCCGAGGCCGAAGCCGGCGGTGGAGAAAGCGTCGGCGAGGTCGCCCCAGTGGTCGCGGAAGATCCGGCTCTCGACCGGCGTGTTGAAGTCGCCGAGGACGACGAGCGGGCCGGTGCCCGTGTCGACCCAGGCGCGCGCGAGGTGTGATTCGACGTCGCGGATCTCGGTGTTCATGCGGATGCGCCGGAGATCGCGGTCCATCAGCCCCTCGAAACCCTTGCGCGGCGTCTCGAGATGGAGGTTGGCGACGCGGATCGGGCCGCGCGGCCCGTCGAGGACGAATCGGACGACATAGCCCGCGCCGCCGATCTCCTTCGACTCGCTCTGCTTCACCCGATCGAGACCGCTGCGATCCATGATCTCGGCGCGGCGGATCGGGTAGCGGCTGAGGAGGCAGAGGTCCTTCTCCTCGTGGTGGTACCAGCCGGTGAGCTGCGACGTGGCGGCGGCGAGGCTCTCGCCGCATTCCTGGAAGGCGACGATCTGCGCGCCCCAGCGGTCGAGCATCCCGGGGAGGAGCTGGGCGAGGACGCCCCCACCTTCCGTGTTGAAGGTGGCGACGCGCACCGGGAGGCCGGCGGGGTGCGGGAGGGCGCGCCGCCAACCCGTGCGGAATCCCATGATGGGTCCGAGCACGATGGCGGCGGCGACGATCAGATGCGGCAGTCGATCGCGGCGGAGCCACAGGGCGGCAGGGAGGAGCAGGGCGAGCGGCAGGAGGAAGACCCACCGCCCCATGAAGAGCAGGATGCTGCCGACGATGGCGCGGTCGCCTAGAGTCCACATCAAGGCGGCGATGACGATCACGGCGCCAAGGTACGCCCAGACCGCCCAGGACAGGATCCGGGCCAGCCCAGTCATCGGCACCATCATCGGTTGGCGCGATGGTGTCGCTGGTCTGGCTGAATTACGGCGCTTCCGGCGGCGCATCGGGGCGCGAGCAGTCGTGGGATCCGCCCGCGTCTCCGCCACGGCGGGGCGCGTAACCTCGGTGACGTTACCGCAGCGCCGGCACACCACGTGACGACCGATGGCCGCGTCGTTGACGTGGAAGGCTTCGCCGCAGCGACAGTGGACTGTGAAGGAGGACATTGCGCCTCAATGTATCGTCAGTTCGGCTCGGCAGCGGTCCACACAGGTGTGGCGTGAACGCCATCGTCGGGAATCTTCCGGGTTGCGTGAGCCCTTCAATCCCTTAAATAGGAGCACAGGAAAGACGCTCCTGCCGGCAGTCTGTTGCTGACTCCGCATCTGCTGGCACAACAAAGGTTTAGCGCAGCTGCCGAGGCGACGCCACCGGGCAGCCCGTTGCGATTTGTTTACTCCTTTGTCATCGGTAACGTCTAGATGCACCGGTGGCATGGGCGCTGCTTTCCCCGGGGCGCCGGCCCGAGCCGGTTTTTCCCCTCCCTCTCTGCCTCCGAACAGGATTCGATCATGACAGTCGCAGCGACTTCCGGCAGCGTGTTCACGAGCCCCGTGTCCGGTGCGCCCAGCGGTGTCCGCGCATACACGTTGAACGAAGGGGGTCTTCCCCTGGTCGTCGAACCGGTCGAGGAAGGGATCGTCCTGGCCGACTGGAACCTGAAGAACCGCGAGTGGGTCGAGGCGCAGCTGCTCGTGCACGGCGCGGTGCTCTTCCGGAACTTCAACCTGCCGTCGCCGGCCGACTTCGAGCGGGCGGCGAAGGCGGTGTACGGCGAGCTGTTCGCCGACTACGGCGACCTGCCGCGCAACGCCGCGGGAGAGAAGATCTACGAGTCCACACCGTATCCGGCGGACCAGATGATCCTCTTTCACAACGAGAGCTCGCATCTGCCCAGCTGGCCGACGAAGATCTCCTTCCACTGCGTGACGCCGGCGAAGGTGGGTGGCTGCACGCCGGTGTTCGACACGCGTGAAGTGCTGAAGCACATCGACCCGAAGGTCGTCGAGGCGTTCCGCACGAAGGGACTCATGTACGTGCGCAACTTCTCGAAGGGCGTCGACCCGACGTGGGAGGAGTTCTTCCACACGACGGACAAGGCGAAGGTGGAGCAGATGTGCCGCGACGCCGGGAGCGATTTCGAGTGGCGCGCCGACGGCGGGCTGCGCGTGATCAACCGGACGAAGGGGATCGTGAAGCACCCGAAGACGCTCCAGGACATGTTCTTCAACCAGGTGCAGATCCACCACATCTACTGCGTGGACGAAGAGACCCGCGACGGGCTGCGGGCGCTGTTCGACGAGGAAGACCTGCCGCGCAACGTGTACTACGGCGACGGCACGCCGATCTCCGACGAGACGATGCAGCACCTGGGCGAGGTGTTCGAGCAGGTGTGCGTGCGCTTCAAGTGGCAGAAGGGTGACATGATCATGTGCGACAACATGCTCGTCACGCACGCCCGCGACACGTTCGAGGGACCGCGCCAGATCGTGGTCGCGATGGGCCAGATGATGAGCGTCGATCAGCTCCCTGCGTAGCGCCGCGCGCGGCGCGCGAGGCGGTAGCATGCGAGTTCTGCTCTTCCGGATGTTGTGCGACACCGGGGGTGTCTCCAGCTCCATGCTGCTGCTCGGGCGGGGGCTCGTCCGCCGGGGGATCGAGTGCGAGTACTGGTTCTGCCAGCCGTCGAGCCGGTTGCCGGAGTTCACGGCGACCGGTCGTGCGACGGTCGGCTCGCTCCCCGCGCTGGCGAAGCGTCTGGAACGTGGAGACTTCGACGTCGTCCAGATGACGGCGTCGGATCCGGCGGCGCTCGTGGTGTCGCGCCTCGCCGGACCTGCGCGCGTGATCGTTTCGGCCCGCGGCGCGCTGTCGGACATCTGGCATCGCGACAACTGCTTCGCCTACACCGCGATCTCCCGCGGGATGGCGGAGCTGAACCAACCGTTCACGGAGCTCGAGATCGAAGTCGTGCACAACGCGATCGACGTGGAGGTGTACGCGCCACCGGCGGAGCATGACGCCGGCGGGGGGGCGCCGATCGTCGCGTTCGTCGGTCGCACGACCGCGGTGGAGAAGGATTTTCCACGGTTCACCCGGATCGCGCGCCGCCTGATCGAGCGGGGTGCGCGCGTGTGGATCGCCGATCCACATGCGGGGCGGTGGGAGCAGTTCGCCGGCCTGCCGGTCGAGCAATTCGCCGCCGAGCGCTGGGAGCCCGTACCGCACGAGTCGATCGCCGACTTCTACCGCGCGGTGGCCGCGTCGAACGGCGTGGTGCTGATGACGTCGCGCTCCGAGGGCTTCGGCAACGTTGCACCGGAGGCCGCGGCCTGCGGGGCGCGCGTCGCGGCGCCCGACGTGATGGGGCTGCGCGACGCGGTGATCGACGGCGAGACGGGGATGCTCTATCCCGCGACGGCGAGCGACGACGAGGTAGCCGAGCGCATCGCGCGGTGGCTAGAGTCGCCGCACGACATGGCGCGCTGCGCCGAAGCGGCGCGGCGCGCCTTCTCGGCGGACACGACGGTGGAGCGCTACG
>Ga0207648_10003933_pt1 | contig 15466 bp, 15 predicted proteins | sample KBSMisM32_FD_184310 | JGI IMG/M metagenome (GOLD analysis project Ga0207648, IMG submission 184310) | Miscanthus rhizosphere microbial communities from Kellogg Biological Station, Michigan, USA - KBS Miscanthus M3-2 (SPAdes) (version 2) | ecosystem: Host-associated > Plants > Roots >...
GTCCTTGGTCAACGGACGTTCGAGCCAGAACGTGAACTTCATCGGCTGGCCCGGGCCCGCCGGCTGTCCCGAGTCCGTCCAACCGATGCAGTGGTCGGCGCGCAGGCCGACCGGGCCCGAAATTACCCTTACGGTGGCCACAACACCGGAGATCTCGCTCTGGCCGACGTTCATCGTGACGTAGGTGTATGAGTCGGTCGCGACGTCGTAGTGACCGTCGTTCTCCCATTCCATCCGCGGGCTCTGCTCGACGTAGCTGTGCGGCGCCCGGCCGTCGGCGTGAGGATCGCGGTCGTCGACGTTGCCGTGCAGCATGTTCCACGTCTCGTCACCGACGACGCCATCGGCCTGGATGTGGTGATAGTTCTGGAAGGCGACGACGTACCGTTCGGTCTCGTCGTCGAACACGCCGTTCGGCTGGAACGAATCGGGGATGTTGATGATCCCGCCACCCAACAGCTTCAGCTGTGTCTGCAGGTACTCGACCCATCCGTCGGCCGATTGGTCGCCCGGTCGCAACGTCGGTTCATTCGCCATGACGAGGATGGTGCCACGACCGTGTCGGGACGTGAATGCCCCTCGGTGCAGCCATTCGTGTAACGGTCAACCTGCTCGTTTGGCGGTCACTCCGCCGTCGATGTGGACGGTCGTGCCCGTGATGTAGCTGGCGTCGTCGGAGGCGAGAAAACGGATGACGTTGGCGATCTCGACGGGATCACCGATGCGGCGCAGGGGAATGTTCCTGACCATCGACTGCTCGGCCGCGGCGGGGTCGGGATTGCGGTCGATGCTGTCCTGGACGAGACGCGTGCGGATGTATCCCGGAGCGACGGCGTTGACGCGGATCCCGTGCGGGCCCCAGTCGAGCGCCAGGCTTCGTGTCATTCCCACCAGACCCGACTTCGCCGCGGCGTACGGGAAGAAGCCTTCGAGCGTGGCGAGCGCGTGCATCGAGGCGACGTTGACGATGGCACCACGTCGCACCTCGCGCATGTGCGGCAGCACGTACTTTGCGCCGAGCCACGCCGACTTCAGGTCGACGCCCATGAAACGGTCCCAGTCGTCGCCGGTCATCGTGGTGGCGTCGAAGTTCGCGTTGACACCCGCGTTGTTGACGAGGATCGTCGCCGGCCCGAATGCGCTCGCGCAGACGTCGGCGACGTTGGCGATGTCGGCCTCCTGGCTGACGTCGGCTGTGACGAACCTCGTGCGCGGGCCGAGCCCTTGCTCGATCGGTTGGCCGAGCTCGGGGTCGAGATCGCAGAACACGACCGAAGCGCCATGGTCGACGAACACCTCGACGACCGCGCGGCCGATGCCGCGGGCGCCTCCCGTGACGATCGCGATCTCTCCTTCGAGCGTTGGGTTGCCGGCCATGTGTTCCTCCGACCTGGTCGTTCGACTTGAGCTGCCGGCGAGATCAGAACACACTGTCCTGATGTCGAACAACCCACCGGCCACGATCGCGGTGCTCGGGCCGGACCATCTCGGCGAGGGACCGGTGTGGGACGACCGCACCGGCGAGTTGGTTCGCGTCGACATCTCCGGCCGCCTCGTGCACCGTTGGAACCCGGAGACCGACGAGGCGACATCGTTCACCACCGAGGGCGATGTCGGTGCCGTGGTGCTGTGCCAGGACGGCGGGTTGATGGTGGCCATGGAGTGCGAGTTGTGGCGCGTCGACACGACCGATCAATGGACGTTGCTCGCCGAAGTCGAGCCGCGACCGGGCGTCCGGTTCAACGACTGCCGCGCCGACCCGCGCGGTCGACTGTGGGCGGGAACGCTGCATCGTGATCGGGAGCCGGGACAGGCAGGTCTCTACCGGCTCGACCCGGGCAACGTGCTGACGGAGGTCTTGCCGGAGCGAACGATCTCGAACGGCATCGGCTGGAGTCCCGACGGCGGATCGATGTACTACATCGACAGCACGACGCAGCGGGTCGTCGAGTACGACTACGACCTCGACAACGGCGAGCTCGGCGACCGGAGTGTCTTTGCCGACATCGAGACGACCGACGGGCTGCCCGACGGTCTGACCGTGGATGCCGACGGCGGCGTGTGGGTGTGTCTGTTCGGCGGCGGGCGGATCCGCAGGTACCGGCCGGATGGCTCGTTGGATCGCGAGATCGTCCTGCCGTTGACCAACCCGACCTGTCCGGCGTTCGGGGGCGCCGACCTCGGCACGCTGTACATCACGACCGCGCGACATCGGCTGACGGAAGACCAACTCGCCCGCGAACCGCTGGCCGGTGCCGTGTTGCAGCTGCGCCCGGGCGAGCTCGGCGTGGCGCCGTATCGCTTCTCGGGCTAGTCGAGGATCGCCGGATTGGCGAGGCCGTCGGGCACGCGATCCTGCAGCACGTCGATCACCGACGCTGTCGCCCGACGTGTCATCTCGACAATGGAGGTCGTGCTGAGACCACCGACGTGCGGGCTGACGATCACGTTGCTCATCGCCATCAACGGCGAGCCGACCGGTGGCTCCACCTCGAACGCGTCGATAGCTGCGCCCGCGATCACACCGTCCTCGAGCGCCCGGACGAGGGCGGATTCGTCGACGACGCCTCCACGTGCCGTGTTGACGAGGATCGCGTGCGGTTGCATCAGCCGCAGTGCCGCGTCGTCGATGAGGTGATGTGTCGCCGGTATCAGGGGGCAATGCAACGAGACGATGTCGCTCCGTGCGAGCAGCTCGTCGAGCGGGGCAGCGCGCGGGTCGGAGTCGTCGAGGAGCGGGTCGCTGACCAGAACCTCGACGTCGAAGCCCTCCAGGCGGCGAGCGACCTGACGGCCGATGCGGCCGTAGCCGACGAGCCCCACCGTCGAGCCGGCCAGCTGCAGCGGCGTGTGCGGGCCGGTGCGGTTCCATTCACCCGCACGTGTGGTGACGTCGTTGGTCGGTATACGACGGAGCATCGCCAGGATCATCGCCAGCGTGTGGTCGGCCACGCTCGCGTCGTTGGAACCCGGCGTGATCGTGATCGCCACGCCCATCTCGGTGGCGGCCGCCGCGTCGATCGAATCGATACCCACGCCGACGCGGGCGATCACGCGCAAACCAGGGCAGTCGCGCAGGACTTCGCGAGTGAACGGGTCGGTGCTGGCGATCGCGCCGGCGGCGTCGTGGCACAGCGCAACGAGCTCGTCGGTCGTCCGTGCTCCTCGCTTGGCGGCGATACGCACGTCGATGCCGGCGGCCGCGAAGGCTCCTCCGTGTTCCGGGCCTTCGACGTCGTAGTCCGGGAACGTCACCAGGACGATCGGTGCCTCCCCACTGGAGCTCCCGGGGCGACGCACGCGGCGATCAGATCACCGGCGCTGCAAATGTGTCAAGCCGGGAATTACGGTTGCGAACATGCGCCTCACGCCGACCGATCGCGATCGGCTGTTGATCTTCACGGCCGCCGAACTGGCCCGTGCTCGGCGGGCTCGAGGGTTGCAGCTGAACGTTCCCGAGGCGACGGCGTTGATCGCCGACACCGTGTGCGAGGCGGCGCGCGACGGCGCTCGGCTGATGGATGCCGCGGCGGCTGGTGCAGCCGTGCTCGGTGTCGACGACGTGCTGCCCGGCGTTCCCGACATCGTCCGTGAGGTGAAGGTCGAGGCGCTGTTCGACGACGGCACTCGCATGGTCGTCGTGCGCAACCCGTTCGGTGATGCCGGCAGCCTGGGCGATGCCGCACCCGGCGCGGTGGTCACGGCCGCGCGCACGCACGAGGGTCCCGCGAACCTCGTCCGCATCACCGCGACCAACACGTCCGACGTGCCGATCTCCATCACGTCGCACTTCCACTTCTTCGAGGTCAACCCGCGTCTGTCGTTCGATCGGGCCGCGGCCTACGGCATGCGCCTGGCGATACCTGCCGGGTCGGCGCTGCGGTTCGAACCGTCGGTGCCGACCGACGTCCCGCTGATCCCGATCGCCGGAGCCCGCGTCGCGATCGGGTTCGCCGGGCTCGTCGACGGGCCACTCGACGCGCCGGGCGCCAAGGAGACCGCGTTGGCGCGGGCCGTCGAGCTGGGTTACCTCGGGGCGACGTCGTGACACGTCATTCGCACGGCGAGTTCGAGCACGAGCACGACCACGGCGAGGTGCCGCACGACCATCTGCACCCCGACGAGATCCTGCCCGACGACTACGCCGCGATCCACGGGGCGACCGTCGGTGATCGCGTCCACCTCGGCGACACCGGCCTCGTCATCGAGATCGAGTACGACTCGCAGCATCGCGGCGACGAGTTCCTCGCCGGCTTCGCCAAGACGGCGCGCGACGGTCTGCTTTTGAAGGCCGCCGCAGTGAGCGAGACGTGCGACGTGGTGATCTCCAACGTTGTCGTCATCGATGCGACGCGGCGGATCGGCAAGGTGTCGATCGGCATCCGCGACGGGCGCATCGCCGCCATCGGTCGGGCCGGCAACCCCGATGTGATGGACGACGTCGACGTCGTCGTCGGGACGGGCACCACGATCATCTCGGGTGAAGGCCTCATCGCCACCGCCGGTGCCATCGACACCCATGTGCACCTGCTGTCGCCGCGCATCATGGAGGCGTCGCTCGCGTCGGGCGTCACCACGATCATCGGGCAGGAGTTCGGGCCGGTGTGGGGTGTGGGCGTCAACTCGCCATGGGCGTTGCGCCACGCCTTCAACAGCTTCGATCAGTGGCCCGTCAACATCGGCTTCCTCGGCCGCGGGTCGTCGTCGAACGAAGCGCCGCTCGTCGAGGCGTTGGTGGAGGGCGGCGCCTGCGGCTTCAAGGTCCACGAGGACATGGGTGCTCACGCCCGCGCGCTCGACACCGCCCTCGACGTCGCCGAGCGCTTCGACGTGCAGGTCGCCTTGCACACCGACGGCCTCAACGAATGCCTGTCGGTCGACGACACGTTGAGCGTGCTCGACGGCCGCACGATCCACGCCTTCCACATCGAGGGTTGCGGCGGTGGCCACGTACCGAATGTGTTGAAGCTCGCCGGAGTGCCCAACGTGCTCGGATCGAGCACCAACCCGACCCTGCCGTTCGGTCGCGATGCGCTCGACGAGCACTACGAGATGATCTTCGCCGCCCACGGTCTCAACCACCATTCGCCGAGCGATCACCACCTCGTCACCGACCGCATCCGCGGCGGCACCATGGGAGCGGAGGGGGTGCTGCACGACCTCGGCATGATCGGCATCACGTCCAGCGACGCGCAGGGCATGGGGCGCGCCGGCGAGACCGTGCGGCGCACGTTCCAACTCGCTGCGCAGATGAAGCGGCAACGAATCCGCGCCTCGTCCGACCACGGGCCGACGGAGCACGACAACGATCGCGTTCGTCAATACGTGGCCAAGCTCACGATCAACCCGGCGATCGCCCACGGGTTGAACCACGAGATCGGTTCGCTCGACGTCGGCAAGCTCGCCGACATCGTGCTGTGGCGTCCGGATCACTTCGGGGCCAAGCCGCAACTCGTCCTGAAGTCCGGGTTCCCGGCGTACGGCGTGACGGGCGATCCAAACGCCGCCACCGATTCGAGCGAGCCGTTGGTGCTCGGGCCGCAGTTCGGCTCGTTCGGATCGACCGCCGCCGACCTCTCGGTCGCGTTCGTCAGTCAGGCCGCCGTTGATGCCGGTGACGACCACATGTCGACCCGCCGCCGACGAGTTGCCGTGAAGGGCACGCGAAACATCGGACCGGCGAATCTCATCCACAACAACCGGCTCGGCCACGTGGACGTCGATCCGAAGACCGGCATGGTCTCGCTCGACGGCGACCTCGTCTACAGCGACCCCGCAGACTCCGTCCCCCTCAGCCGCCTCTACTTCCTCTGACCCGGGTCGGGCGCGAGTCGATGCGTTTGGTGACGGGCGCCCCTATACGGGTCCGCAATCACCAGACGCTGTCCTACCCTGGCAGCGTGGAACGAGCCGCTGAACCGAAGGGTGGGACCGAGCGCGAGCTGCTCCTCGGGTGGCTGGCGTTTCATCGTGATGCGTTGGCGTCGAAGTGCGACGGGGTCTCGCCCGATGATCTGATTCGCAGCGGGCTCGGCGGTTCGACCATGTCACTGCTCGGACTGGTGCGCCACCTCACCGAAATGGAGCGTGTGTACTTCACGTACTGCATCGGCGGCGGCGAGTTGGAGTTCGTCTACGGCCCGTACGACGACGGCGGCCCGGACGGCGACTTCGACAACTTGCGGCCAGAGATGGTCGATCCCTCGATGGCCGCATGGCAAAGCGAGTGCAAGCACGCCGACCAGCTGATCGCGCAGCAGGCGACCCTCGACACACCCGGAGCAGGCCGTCCGCGCAGCCTTCGGGAGAATCTGCTGAAGGTGATTCAGGAATACGCCCGCCACAACGGCCACGCCGACCTGATTCGCCAGTCGATCGACGGATCGACGGGCGAGTAGCGCGCAACCGGCCGTGTGATAGGGGTTGAGGATGAGGAGCAGCGAGACGGGGTTCGCGATGCCGCCGGAATGGGCGCCCCACGAGCGCACGTGGATGGAGTTCCCGCCGGGCAACACGACGTTCGGCGATGATCCGGATGGCGAGCTCGGCGAGTACCGCAGAGCGTGGGCTGCAGTCACGAACGCGATCGCCCGTTTCGAGCCGGTCACCCTCATCTGCGACGTCGGCGATGGTGCCGCGGCACGGGCACTGGTCGACCCGACGGTCGAGATCATCGAGCGGCCGATCGACGAGTGCTGGTTCCGCGACAGTGGCCCGACTTTCGTGACGCATCCGGACGGACGGCTCGGCGCCGTGCTGTGGCGGTTCAACGGTTGGGGTCAGCAGGAGTTCTGCGTGTGGGAGGACGAGCAGTACATCGGCGCCTTCGCCGCCGGGATTGCCGGAGCCGAGCCGATCCTTTCGTCGATGGTCAACGAGGGCGGGGGCATCCACGTCGACGGCGACGGCACGGTCATGATCACGCGCACCGTGCAACTCGACCCGTTCCGCAACCCCGATCTCGACGCCGGCCAGGTCGAGGAGGAGCTGAAGGCGCGTCTCGGTGTCGACAAGGTGCTGTGGTTGGAACGCGGTCTCACCAAGGACTACATGCGGTTCGGCACGCGCGGGCACATCGACATGATCGCGACGTGGGTGCGACCCGGCCTGGTGGTTGCCCATCTTCAGCCCGATCCGACACATCCCGACCACGAGGTGTGCGCTGAGAATCTCGCCAGGTTGCGGGCGAGCACCGATGCGCGCGGTCGCACCCTCGAGGTCGTCGAGCTCGAAGCGCCGACCGTCACCCGCGCCGATGGCGAGATCGTGGATTGGTCGTACGTCAACCACTACGTCTGCAACGGCGCAGTCATCCTGTGTGCGTTCGACGATCCGCGCGACGAAGTCGCCGCGGAGAGGCTCAGCAAGCTGTACCCCGGCCGTGAAGTCGTATTGGTCGAAGCTCGCCCGATCTTCGAATGCGGCGGCGGCATCCACTGCATCACGCAGCAGCAACCCGCCGTCTGACCATCCAGGTGACTAGTGCGTGTGGACGATCAACACGTTGCAGGGGGCGCGCTTGGCGACGTCGCCGGCGATGGAGCCGAGAACGCGCGCCGCACCCTGCACTCGCTTGTTGCCGACCACGATCGTCGACGCGTTCAACCGTGTTGCTTCGTCGCACAGTCCGCTGGCGACGTCGCTCATCACCACCGCGTACGTGACGGGCACGGTCACCTTCAGCTCACCGGCCATCGCCTTGAGGTGATCTTCGGCGACGCCGACGGAGTCGACGACCCAAACCTCCGAGCCGCCGCCGTGCACCTCGCGACTGTTGTGGCTCTTCATCGAGGTGACGATGTGCAGAGGTCGATTGAACTTGGCGGCCATCTCGGCCGCAGCCACTGCGGCCATTCGTGCTGTTGCGCTTCCGTCCACTCCAACGATGATCTCGTCCACACTGCCTCCCTGGGTAGCGCGTCATCGTAGTAGCGGGCCGCGCCGTGGTCGACAAGTGGGGCGTCAGGCAGCCGACGACGCGGGTAACGCCCGGACGTTGGGCTGTTGGAGGAACGAGGAGACCAGCTCATAGCCCTCGTCGATCAGGCGGGCGGTCTGGCTGAAGTCCTGCATCCCGATCCCGTGCGTGTCGGGTGCAGGAAGTCGCACGACGCCGGGGTGGTCGTGCGTCGGCGTGAGGATCTCGCGGGCGACCGCGATCGACGACGTCAACACGCCGAGCGCCGACAGGTCCGCCGGCAACCGGTGGCGGGTGCCGGCCCGGCAATCGAAGGCGAACACTCGCGTTGCGCCGAGGTCGAGGGCCCGTTGGATCGGAAGATTGACGGCGATGCCACCGTCGACGTGCCGGCGGCCGTCGATCACAACCGGTCGGAACACGCCGGGCAACGATGCCGAAGCGACGAGCACCGCTCTCGGCGCACCGCTCGAGTGGAAGTCGACGCGCACGTCGTCGAGGTTGACCGTGCCGGCCTCGAACCGCACCTCCAGTTGGTCGAGATCCTCGACCGGCAAGAAGCGGTCGACGAGGTCGACGAGCCCGTCGCTGCGGTAGATGTGCGAGTGGCGACGGATCACGTGCCAGGCCCGCTCGTAGCGCGACCCGCGAAAGACGTAGTCGCTGCTGAGGCCCTGCCAGATGCTCGCCAGTTGCTCTGCGGTTTCGACTGTGGGCCGGTGGGCGACCGCCGCACCGTTCAGCGCTCCCGCGGAAACGCCGATCACGAGGTCCGGAGTGATGCCCGCCTCGAACAGGGCCCGCAGCTGCCCGGCCTGCATGGCGCCGAGGGACCCACCGCCCGACAGCACGAATGCCGTCGTCGGCTGGACGAACGCGGTCGCGCTAGTCCGTTGCCGGTGCCACCGCATCGTTCCGCCGCTCCATGGCCCATTCATCGGCGGCGCTCCGAATGACTTGAGCCCAGCCGACCGTTTTAGGGCCGAACGGCCCCCTCGCCGCGCACCTCGGATAGCCGCCGCAACAACAGGCGGCGGTCGCTGTCGTTGGAAGGACACTCGAGTGCATGAAGGTATGAGTCGGCTGCCTCGTCGTAGATACCAAGCCGGCGTTGGAAATCGGCCCGCGCCGACCAGTACAGATGCCAACGTTCGATCGGCGTGCCCACGAGTTCGGCGAGCAGGTCCAACCCGGCGCGCGGGCCCTCGACCTCTGCCACGGCGACCGCTCTGTTCACTCTGACGATGGGCGTCGGCCAGCGCCGTTCCAACAGACCGTAGAGTTCGGCGATCTGCGCCAGATCAGTGTCGGCGTAGCTCGGCGCCGACCCGTGCAGGCAGGCGATCGCAGCCTGGATCTGATAGGCGCCCGGCCGTCCGCGACGCAGCACCGACTCGACCAATGCCGACGCCTCGGCGATCGCCGCGGTGTCCCACAGCGAGCGATCCTGGTCGGCGAGCAGCACGATCTCGCCATTGCTGTCGAGTCGCGCCCGACGACGGGCGTTGGTGGCCAGCGTCAGCGCCAGCAGCCCGACGCACTCGCCCTCGTCGGGCATCAACTCGACGAGCACGCGGCTCAAGCGGATTCCTTCGTCGGCCAGGTCCACGCGTGCGTCGAGCTCGCCGACGGGTGCGTGATGGCCGGCGGTGAACACGGCGTACACCGTCGCCAGCACCGGTCGTAGGCGGTCCGGTAGCTCGTGGGGCTCGGGCACGCGGTAGGGGATGTGAGCCTTGGCGATCTTGGCCTTCGCCCGGCTGATCCGCTGACCGATGGTCGCTTCCGGTACGACGAAGACGCGGGCTATGTCGACCGTCGACAGGCCGCAGATGATGCGCAACGACAACGCCACCTGTGATTCGGGTGACAGCGCAGGGTGGCAGCAGGTGAACAGCAGCCGCAGCCGGTCGTCGCGGTTGTCGCCGCTCGTATCACCGACATCCGCAGGCTCGGTCAGCAGGCGGAACGCCTCCGCCTCCTTCGGTTGTCGCTTGGCCTCGCGCCGCAGGCGATCGAGCGCCTTGTTGCGTGCCACCGTGGTGAGCCATGCGCCCGGCTTGTCGGGGGTGCCGTCACGCCGCCACACGTCGGCCGCCACGACGACGGCATCGTGCAACGCGTCCTCGGCGATGTCCATGTCACCCGTCAGACGAATGAGGGTGGCCAGAACTTGGCCACCCTCGATACGGATGATCTCGTCGAGCGGATCGATCAGCTCGCCCCGCTGAAGTCGATGACCGGACGCACCTCGACCTTGCCGTGCCAGGCGCCGGGGATCTGTGCCGCCCAGCTGATCGCCTCGTCGAGGTCCTTGCAGTCGAGAAGATAGAAACCGCCGAGGGTCTCCTTGGTCTCGGCGAACGGCCCGTCTGTGGTGACGACGTCGCCACCCTTGGCCCCGCCCATCACCTGGATCGTCGTGGCCGTGCTGACCGGCTGCAGTGCCTCGCCGCCGCCGATCACTCCGGCCGCGGCCTCACCGAAGTTGAAGTACTCCTGCATGATCTTGTCCCACTTGCCCGAGTCCGACATGTCCTCGGGGGTCGGCTCGGTGCCGTAGATGAGTGCTGCATACCTGGGCATTGTCGTGTTCCTTTCAATGTGACCCCGGCGGGGTGGCTGATACCGCACCGACGAACGTCACTGGCCGATTTCGACGCGTCGGAGAAGAATTCTCCCATGGCCGACGACAGCGCCGAACGCGAACTGGGCGTCACGATCGACGACGTGCGCGCCCTGGCGTCGACACTCGAGCGCTCGTACGAGGCGGTGGTACGCGATCGGGTGAAGTTCCGCGTCGGACGGATCGTGTACCTCGCGTTCAGCCGTGACGACTCGTTGATGGGCTTCGCCTTCCCGAAGGAGGAACGCGCCGCGCTCGTGGAAGCCGAGCCGCACAAGTTCATGCTGCCGAGGCAGGGCGACATGCGCTACAACTGGGTCGTGGTGCGCCTGGCCGAGATCGACCACGACGAGATGGTCGAGATCGTCGTCGAAGCGTGGCGGATGGTCGTGCCGAAGAAGGTGTTCGCCGCATACGACGGCCGGCGAGCGACGACACCGGGGACGGGAACGGAGCGCGAACGATGATGGGCGTATCGACTGCCGAGGCGATGACCGGCGAAACGGTCGAACTGTTGCAAGCGATGATCCGCAACCGGTGCGTCAACGACGGCACGGCCGAGTCGGGAGAGGAGACGCGCAACGCCGATCTGCTGCGCTCGTTCCTCGGCACGTCAGGCCTCGAACTCGAGCAGTTCGAACCGACTCCGGGCCGCGGCTCGCTCGTCGCCCGCATCGAGGGCAGCGACCCGAACGCGCCGAGCCTGTGCCTGATGGGCCATACCGATGTCGTGCCCGTCAACGAGAGTGGCTGGTCCCGCGATCCGTTTGGCGGCGAGTTGGTGGATGGAGAGGTGTGGGGCAGGGGAGCGGTCGACATGCTCAACCTCACCGCATCGATGGCGGTCGCCTTCCGCCATCTCGCCGCGACGGGCTTCCGGCCGCGCGGCGACCTGATCTACTTCGCCGTTGCCGACGAGGAGTCGGGCAGCGCGCACGGTATGCAGTGGATGGCCGACCACGAACCCGACGCGATCCGTGCCGACTACGTGCTGACCGAGAACGGCGGCCTGCACAGCGGGCCGAAGGAGCAGCCGTACATCTCCGTGAACGTCGGCGAGAAAGGTGTCGCCTGGCGGCGATTGCGGGTGCGCGGCACGCCGGGGCACGGATCGACGCCGTTCAAGGCGGACAACGCACTGATGACGGCCGCGGCGGTGATCCAACGCATCGGCGACTATCGGCCACCGCCGCGCTTCCACGAGTTGTGGCCGACGACCGTCGAGACATTGGGCCTCGACGAGGCCACCAAGCGCGACTTGCTCGACGAATCGCGCATCGACGCGTTCCTCGACTCGCTGCCACGACCCGGGCCGGGTGCACACCTGCATGCGTGCACGCACACGACGTTCTCGTGCAACACGATCGGCGGCGGCGGCGCGTCGCGGATGAAGACCAACGTGATCCCCGACTGCGTCGACATCGGTGTCGACGTTCGCACGTTGCCGGGTGAAGCACACGACGACGTGACGGCTCATCTTCGCGCCGCCCTCGGCGATCTCTACGACAAGGTCGACGTCGAGGTGATCATGGACGATCCGGCATCGATCAGCCGGGTGGACAGTGCCCTGTGGGACAGCCTGGCCCGGGCCCTGGCCAAACCCTTTCCCACCGCGCGCCCGACACCGCAGCTGGTCGTCGGGTTCACCGACGCCCGCATCTATCGCAACATGGGTGCAGTCGCCTACGGCGCCGGGTTGTTCAGCCCCGACGTCGAGCCCGCCGACTTCGGCCGGCGGTTCCACGGCAACGACGAACGCGTCGACGTCGAGTCACTGCGGTTGACGACACAGCTGTGGCTCGACGTCGTCCACGACCTGTTGGGTTGAATCAGCGGCCGAGGTCGATCCACGTCGCGGTGTCGCGGGGGATGCCCCCGTCGATCGATGCGCTGGCGATCAGCACCTCACCCGCGGGCGTGTCGACGGGTTGTTCACCGAAGTTGACGATGCAAGCGAACCGATCGCCGCGAGTGAACGCGATCACCTCGTCGCCGAGGTCGAGCCACCTGTGGTCGTCGGTGCGCAACTCCGGCAGCACCCGGCGAAGGTGCAGCGCCTTGCGGTAGTGGTGCAACATCGAATCGTCGTCGGCCTCTTCCGCCTCGACCGAGAGCTGCGACCAGTCCGCCGGCTGCGGCAACCACGGTGCAGCGCCGCCGAAGCCGAGCGACGGCCCACCGGTCGTCCACGGAATCGGCACGCGGCAACCATCGCGGCCGCGACGGGTGTGACCGGATCGTTCCCACACGGGATCGGCAAGCATCGATTCCGGGATGTCGTTGACCTGCGGCAGCCCCAGCTCTTCGCCCTGGTACAGGTAGACCGTGCCGGGTAGCGCCAACTCCAGGAGGATCGCGGCACGCGCCCGCCGGGTTCCGAGAGCGATGTCGACGGGCTCGTCGGGTCGACCGTGCAACGGATCGCCGGTCGGCCCGCGGCCGTATCGGGTCACGTGGCGATCGATGTCGTGATTGCTCAACACCCACGTGACCGGCGCGCCGACGAGTTGGTGGGCGGCGAGCGAGTTGCCGATCGCCTCGCGCAATTGGGCCGCGTCCCACCGGCAACGCGTCACGTGGAAGTCGAAGGCGGTGTGCAGGCAGTCGGGCCCGAGGTAATCGGCGAGCCTGGCCACTGACGACACCCACGCTTCGGCGACGAACACCCGCGGCGGATCGTAGGTTTCTCCGACCTCCCGCCACGCCCGGTAGATGTCGGGCACACCCGGCTGGTCCCAGTGCGGGTGCCCCGCTTTCGGCGGCGCCCCTTCCACCCGCTTGAACTCGCTGCCGAGATCGGGCAGGCCCGGCGCCTTCAACAACCCGTGGGCGACATCGATGCGGAAGCCGTCGACTCCGGAGTCGAACCAGAACCGCAGCACGTCGAGGAACTCGGAGCGCACCTCCTCGTTGTCCCAATTGAGATCCGGCTGCTTGGCATCGAACAGGTGGAGGTACCACTCGCCGTCCGGTTGACGGATGCGCGTCCACGCCGTTCCGCCGAACTCCGACACCCAGTCGTTGGGCGGCTGATCGGCGTCGTCGCCCTTGCCGGGCCGGAAGAGGTAGCGGGCCCGCTCCGGCGACCCGGGTTCGGCGGCCAGCGCCTCTTGGAACCATCGATGTTCGTCGGAGGTGTGGTTGGGCACGATGTCGAGCAGCACCCGCAGCCCGAGCTGGTGGGCCTCGTCGACCATCGCCCGCCCGTCGCCGAGTGTGCCGAACAGCGGCTCGATGTCGCGGTAGTCGGCGACGTCGTAGCCGGCATCCGCCTGCGGCGACGGATACCACGGATTGATCCACAATGCATCGACGCCGAGGTCGGCGAGATAGCGGAGACGCGACCGGATTCCGTTCACATCACCGATGCCATCGCCGTCGGAATCGGCGAAGGAACGGATGTAGATCTGATAGGTGACGGCGCTGCGCCACCAGTTCGGGTCGTCGTCGGTCACGAAGGCCGAGACTAACGACGGGCGGCGCGTCGCAGCAGATTTCGCGGCCGGGCTACCTTGTGCGCATGGCTGAAACGATCTCCTTTCCCAGCAACGGATCCGACGCGTCCGGGTACCTCGTCACGCCCGAAGGTGGTAGTGGTCCGGGTGTCCTCGTGATCCAGGAGTGGTGGGGTCTCGACAGCGGGATCAAGGAGATGACCGATCGACTCGGCGCGGCCGGCTTCGTCGCCCTCGCCCCCGATCTGTACCACGGCGAGCTCGCCGGCCACGACGAGATGGACAAGGCCGGCCAGTTGATGCAGTCGATGCCGCCGGACCGCGCCGCACGCGACATGAACGGGGCCATCGAGTACCTCGCCGGCCTCGACTCCGTCACGGGCGACGGCATCGGTGTAGTCGGGTTCTGCATGGGTGGGATGTTGGCGTTCCTCATCGCCGCGGCGCGGCCGGACAAGGTCGTCGCGATCGTCCCGTTCTACGGATTCCCCCAGGGCGACATGGAGCCCGATTGGTCGAAGATGACGGCGACGGTCAGAGGCCACATGGCCGAGAACGACGACTTCTTCTCACCCGGCGCGGCGAAGGCACTCGAATCGAAGCTGCAGGGGATGGGCAAGGACGTGACGCTGACCGTCCATCCCGGCACAGGCCACGCGTTCATGGCCCCGCACAACGCGCTGGGCACGTTGAACCAGGAGTTGGCCGACGTCATCTGGCCGCAAGTCCTCGAGTTCCTGCACGACAAGCTCGACTGACACGCAGGCTTTCGTCGGCGCTGTCACGTCAATGGTCCGTAGCGGACCACCCACCCGACTGCGGCTCACTCGCGCAGCGTGGACACGTACTTCCAGATCTCGGTGAAGTCACTCCCGGGCATGGCTTGGTCGCAGCCGCGCCATGTCGCGGTGACGGCGTCGGCGACGGCGTGGGCGGTGTCGAGCGTCGACGCACCATCGACGAACAGGCCGACGTCCTTGGTCATGTGCGCGGTCGAGAACCCGGCGTCGTAGGTGCCGGTGAGGATGCGGTTGGGGAACTTGTCGGTCGTCGCCGAGTTGCGTCCCGTGCTGACGTTGAGCACGTCGACCATCGTGGCCATGTCGAGACCGTTGGCGACGCCGAAGGCGACGGCCTCCGACGTCGCCGCCAACGCAGTGGCCGACAGGAAGTTGTTGGCGAGCTTCATCGCCTGCCCCTGCCCGGCACGGTCACCGACGTGGAACACGTTCCCGGTGAACGACTCCAGCAGTTGCCGATGCGCATCCAACACGGGTGCCGGACCACTGAACATCAGCGAGATCGTCGCCGCTCGTGCCCCTGCGGCGCCGCCCGACACGGGACCGTCGCAATAGGTGATCCCCACACCATCGAGCAGCGCTGCTGCCTCGGCCGCTGCGGCCGGACCGATCGTCGACAGGTCGATCAGCGTTTCCACGGTGGAGTCTTCGGCGGCGGCCAGCGCTT
>Ga0207648_10003936_pt1 | contig 15460 bp, 13 predicted proteins | sample KBSMisM32_FD_184310 | JGI IMG/M metagenome (GOLD analysis project Ga0207648, IMG submission 184310) | Miscanthus rhizosphere microbial communities from Kellogg Biological Station, Michigan, USA - KBS Miscanthus M3-2 (SPAdes) (version 2) | ecosystem: Host-associated > Plants > Roots >...
GTGATCAAAACGCTGGAAGATGCGGCGCCGCTGGCCGATGCCATTGCGCCGGAGCATTTGGAAATCGCCACCGCCGATCCGGAAAGCTTCTTGAGCAAAGTGCGTCATGCCGGCGCGATTTTCCTAGGCCGCTACACGCCGGAAGCCATGGGCGATTACATCGCCGGGCCCAATCACGTGTTGCCTACTTCGCGCACGGCGCGCTTTTCTTCCGGCCTGTCAGTGCTGGATTTCATGAAGCGCACCACCCTGCTGGGCTTGAGCGCGGCCAGTATCGCGGCAATCGGCCCCGATGCCTTGACCTTGGCAGAAGCCGAAGGCCTGGACGCACATGCGCGCTCGATCGCGGCGCGGCTTAACCGCGAGCGCTGACCGTGAGCTACCGGCTGTCGGCCATCACCCTGGACGAAACCAGTGTTGTGGTTCGCAGCCGCGCCATCGAACAGGAACGCGAAGTTGCGATCTATGACCTGCTGGAAGCCAATGTCTTCCGGTTGGAAGGCTCAGCGGGCGGTCCCTATCACCTGATCCTGGGAATGCAGGAAAACCGCCTGGTGCTGGACGTGCGCCTGGAAGACGATAGCGAGCATGGCAAGGTGCACTTGTCGCTGACGCCGCTGCGCAAGACGGTGAAGGATTATTTCCTGGTCTGCGACAGTTATTACAAGGCGATCCGCACGGCGCCGCCGCACCAGATCGAATCCTTAGACATGGCGCGACGCACCTTGCATGACGAAGGCGCCAAGGAATTGCAGGCATGTCTGACGGGCAAGGTGGAAACCGATTTCGACACCGCGCGGCGGCTGTTCACGCTGATTTGCGTCTTACAGATGCGGGGCTGAATGGCGGCGAAAGAGGGGGCCATTCTGTTTGCCTGCACCATGAATGCGGTGCGTTCGCCCATGGCGGCGGCCATGCTGCGCCATCTCAGCCGGGGCGGGCTCTATATCGAATCGGCGGGGGTGAAGGCGGGTAGCCTCGATCCCCTGGCGATGGAGGCGATGGAAGAGATCGGGCTGGAAATCGGCAAACATAAGCCGCGCCGCTTCGAGGACCTGGAAGACGGCAGCTTCGACCTGGTGATCACCCTTTCGCCGGAGGCCCATCACAAGGCTATGGAACTGACCCGGACCGCCGCCACCAAGGTGGAATATTGGCCTACCATAGACCCCACCGCGATCGAGGGCTCGCGCGAGCAGCGGCTGTTGGCCTACCGGATGGTGCGGGACCAGCTGATGCAGCGGTTGAAACAACGTTTTCTGGCCCCAGCGGCGGCGGATACATAGCCACAGGGGCGGCCAAAAACGTGGAAAACCGTTGGAAAGGCTTGCTTTTCGGACCTTTCCCCCCTATCTCCCCTGCTCGCGAACGGTTTTAAGAGGACCCATTGGCCAAAGAAGAAATGCTGGAGTTCGAGGGGATCGTGGAAGAGCTCCTCCCAAATGCGAACTTCCGTGTGAAGCTGATCGCCAATGATCACGTGATCATCGCCCATACCGCCGGCAAGATGCGCAAGAACCGCATCCGTGTGCTGACCGGCGACAAGGTGATGGTTGAGATGACTCCATACGATCTGACCAAAGGTCGTATCACCTACCGCTTTAGATAGGCGCGGTTCGTTTGCGTCGTGGGTGCGTCGCGCCATCGCTCGTGTACGTTTACAGTACACGTCGCTCGGCGCTCCTGCTCACGGCACAAAACGCCTCGCGCCTGGATAGCGAAAAAGGCAGGCATTTATGGCGCTGCTAGTATTGGCCAGCGAGAGCCCGCGCCGCCTGGCGCTGCTGGCGCAGGCCGGCATCACGCCGGATGCCGTGCGTCCCGCCGCGATCGACGAAACCGTGCGCAAGAATGAGTTGCCGCGCGTCCATGCCCAAAGGCTGGCGGTAGAGAAAGCTCGCAAGGTGCACAGCGACTGGAACGGTAAACCTGCTTTGATTTTGGCTGCCGACACGGTGGTGGCGTTGGGCCGGCGCATTCTACCTAAGGCGCAGAATGATAAAGAGGTTCGCGCCTGCCTGACGCTTATGTCGGGCCGCCGGCATCAGGTGATTACGGCGGTGGCGCTGATTATGCCTGATGGAAAACTCAAGCTGCGCGTGGCCCAGACGCGCGTCTCCCTGCTGCGATTAAGCAAGGCCCAGATCGACGCTTATGTCGAAAGCCGCGAAGGCGTGGGCAAGGCCGGCGGTTATGCCATTCAGGGCCGTGCCGAAGCGCTGATCAAGGAAATTTCCGGTTCCTATTCCAATGTGGTGGGCCTGCCCTTGGCGCTGACCATCGCGATCCTGACAGGGGCCGGCCATGGCTGACTGCCCCACCTGCGGCAAGCCCGCGGAGGAAGGGTTCAAACCCTTCTGCTCCAAGCGCTGCGCCGATATCGACTTGGGCCGCTGGCTCAAGGGCGGCTATGCCATTCCTGGGGCCCCGGGCGACCCGGCAAGCCCTTCAAAGCCTTCGGAAAATGACCCGGATGAGGAGTAGGGCGGGGGTGCTGGACAGGACGCCCGGCCTCCCCTAAGAAGCGCCTCCCGCCAATGGCACGCCCAGGTAGCTCAGTTGGTAGAGCAGCGGATTGAAAATCCGCGTGTCGGCAGTTCAATTCTGTCCCTGGGCACCATTTACCAAAACGCGCCGCACTGGCCCCAATAAAATCAATAGGTTATCCGGCGTACCCCCGCTGTTCCTCTACAATATGGTAACCAATCGCCGTTAGAACTTGGCGCGCGATTCACGGACACTATTGGGGCCGCATGAAAATCTCAGTACTTGGAATTGGTTATGTCGGCACCGTGGCTTGCGGCTGCCTGGCGAAATTCGGTCATGATGTGATTGGGGTTGATATCTCCGAACATAAAGTGGGGATGCTGGCGAAAGGCCAGTCGCCCATCGTGGAGGCGGAAATCGACCAGCTGATCGCCGAAGGCGCCAGCAGCGGCCGACTGAAGGCCACCACCGCCATTTCCGACGCCATCGCGGCGACCGATATTTCCTTCATCGCCGTGGGCACGCCCAGCGGCCCGGACGGGTCGGTGTCGATGCGGGCTGTCGATGAGGTCGTCGCCAGTGTCGGCCGCGAACTGCGCCACAAGAAGACGGCCCATACCATCGTAATGCGCAGCACCGTGCCGCCGGGCACCGCCGAGACGCGCGTCATTCCGATTTTGGAAAAGGAGAGCGGCAAGCGCCATGGCGAGGGCTTTCACTATTTCAGCAATCCGGAATTCCTGCGCGAAGGCACCTCGGTGCGGGATTTTTATTCGCCGCCTTATACCCTGATCGGCGCCAGACCCGGCGACAATGCCGATGTCTTGCGCGAAATATACAAGCCGATCAGCGGCGAGATTCACATTGCCACCTATCGCGTGGCCGAAAGCGTCAAATATCTGGCCAATGCCTATCACGCCGTGAAGCTGGCCTTCGCCAATGAAGGCGGCGCTATCTTGGCCGCCATGGGCGTGGATGCGCGCGCCGCCTATAAGCTGTTCTGCATGGACAAGGTGTTGAACGTCTCGTCCGCCTATCTGACGCCGGGTTTCGCCTTTGGCGGCTCGTGCCTGCCCAAGGATATTCGCAGCTTCCTGTCTTTGGCCGACACCGTGAACGTGCCTGCGCCGTTCCTCGGCCAGGTCCTGCCCAGCAACATCCGGATCATTGAAGGCGTCTTTGAGCGCATCGGCGCCCATGGCCGCAAGCCGTTGGCGCTGTTTGGCCTGGCATTCAAGTCGGGCACGGATGATTTGCGCGAAAGCCCGCTGGTCATTCTCGCCGAACGCCTGCTCGGCCGCGGTTATCCGTTGCGCATTTTCGACCGTTCGGTGCAGATCGCGCGCCTCACCGGCAGCAACCGCGCCTATATCGAAAAGGAAATCCCGCATCTTGAAAAGTTGATGGCGGCCGATCCTCAGGAGGCGCTGCAAGGCGCCGAGTTGGTCGTGGTGGGCCATGTCGGCAAGGCCGATCTTCCGGCGCTTCTCAGCGGCGTGAAAGGCAAGACGGTGCTTGATCTGGCCGGTGTGGCGGAATTGCGCGAGGCCAGCGGCTTCACGTATCAGGGACTGTGCTGGTGAAGCCGCGGCTTCTGGTCGTCTCGCCGCGTTTTCTATTTCCTCTCGATCAGGGCGGCCGCATTCGCACCGCCAATACGCTCCGCAACATGAAGGGCGGCGCCTTCCACATTACGCTGGTGTCGCCCGCTCCGCTGGGAGCAAGCCGTTGGGACGCCGATATCGCCACTATTTGCGACGCGTTCCACGCATGGCCCGAACCGAAGGTTTCCCAGCTTGGCCGCGTCGCTGGACTGTTGGGAAAACTGCCGATGTCGGTGGCCACCGATGTTTCCGCAGCAGGACGCCGGGTTGTGGCCGATGCGCTGGCGCAAAAACCCGATGCCGTGCTGGTGGATTTCCCGCATGCCGCCGTGCTGATGCCGGCGAAGTTGCCGCCATCCATCATCTTTACCCACAATGTCGAAGCCGAGATTTTCGAACGGCAAGTGGAATTGACGCGGCCGCCCATGCGTTGGGTATGGCAGCACGAGGCGGGCAAGATGCGCCGCTTCGAACGTGATGTGCTTCGCAGCTTCGGCACCGTCATCGCGGTGTCCCAGCGCGACGCGCAGGCGCTGCAATCCCAATACGGAATTCCCCAAGCCCATCCCGTGCAGACCGGCGTGGATGTGGACTATTATGGCTGGATTCCGGCCGATACGGTTGCGCCGCCGCCGCCGGATGGCGGCGTTCTGGTGTTTACCGGCGCCATGGACAGCCGCTCCAATATCGAAGGCATTCAATTTCTGCTCAACGAAGTCTGGCCGCAGATCATAGCTGTGCGGCCCAAGGCCCGGGCGCTGATCGTGGGCCGCAATCCACCCGCCAATCTCCAGGCCCAGGCGGCCAGCAAAGGCTATGACTGGATTTTCTCGGGCTATGTCGATGATGTTCGCCCCTGGGTCGCGAAAGCACATGCCTATGGCATTCCGCTTCGCGTCGGCAGCGGCACGCGCCTGAAAGTTTTCGAAGCGATGGCGATGGGTGCGCCCATGGTCTCCACCGGTTTGGGCGTGGAGGGTTTACCGGTTCAGGATGGCGAGCATTACCTGCGTGCCGACGACGCCACATCCTTTGCCCAAGCGGTGCTCACCCTGTTTGCCGATGCGCCTCGACGCCAGGCGCTGTCGGCCGCCGCCCGTGCCTTGGTCGAGGCCCATTTCTCCTGGCCCGCCGTCACCCGCGCGTTCGAGGATATCTGCCTGCGCGCGATGGGACCGGGGCAGGCGATTTCGAAATCGCAGGTCAGGCGCGCCGGTTCTTGAGTTTGTACAGGCCTGCCAGAGCACTGGACCTGGGCTCCCGATTTCTGCCACCTTAGTCCCACAAGCATGACGGAGGACTGAGGTGGTGCGCGGCAAACCTTCTTTCACTATTCTCCTGCGGTTCATATTCACCGCCTTGCTGCTTGCCCTTGGGTCAAAGGCCCATGCCGATGAGGGTATGTGGACCTTCGACAATTTTCCCATTGCTGCGGTGAACAAGGAATATGGCACCCATATCGACCAGGCTTGGCTCGACCGCACGCGGCTGGCGGCGGTGCGGCTCTCCACCGGCTGTTCGGCCTCGCTGGTGACGGCGCAGGGCCTGGTGCTGACCAATCATCATTGTGTGCGCGATTGCGCCCAGCAACTGTCCAGCGCTGGTTCGGATTATGTGAAAGATGGCTTTCAGACCGCCCGGCGCGAGGATGAAAAACTCTGCCCCGGCATGGTGGCTGAGATATTGTCCAGCATCAGCGATGTGACGCCGGCCATTACGGCCGCGACCGCCGGGCAGACGGCCCAGGCCTTTGTCCGGGCGCGGGATGCGGCGATTGCCCAGACCGAGAAGTCCGCCTGCGCCGGCAAGGAAGAACAGTTCCGCTGTCAGGTGGTCACGCTGTATCAAGGCGGCCAATACAAGCTCTACACCTACCGCAAATACACTGATGTCCGCTTGGCCTTCGCGCCCGAAGGCGACACGGCCTTTTTCGGGGGCGATCCGGACAATTTCAATTTCCCCCGCTATGACCTGGATTGCTCTTTCGTGCGGCTTTACGAAGGCGGCAAGCCGGCCGCGACGCCGGATCATCTCATCTGGAGCGCCGCGCCGCCCAAAGAGGGTCAGCCGACATTTGTCGCCGGCAATCCCGGCTCCACCCAGCGCCTGTTGACGGTGGCGCAGCTGGAGACGCTGCGGGACGTGAACCTGCCGGAGATTCTGATTCAATTTTCCGAATTGCGCGGGCGTCTTATCCGGTTCTCGGAAGCCAGCGCGGAACACACAAGGATCGCCAGCGATCTTTTGTTCGGCATCGAAAACAGTTTCAAAGCCTATCGCGGCGAAGAAAAGGCGCTGGTCGATCCGGCATTGATCACTGCCAAGCGGGTGCAGGAAGCGGAGCTGAGGCGGAAGGTGGCTTCCGATGCGACCCTTTCGGTGCGTATCGGCGACCCCTGGAGCGATATCGAAAAGGCGCAGCTAAGGCTCAAGGCGCTTTACTTTCCTTATGGCTCGATGGAATCCCGCGCCGGTTTGGGCTCCGATCTGTTTCGCTTCGCCCGCACCTTGGTCCGGGCGGCGGAGGAACGGCCCAAAGCCAATGGCGAGCGGCTCAGGGAATATACCGACAGCCGGCTGGCGCTGCTTTCCAAGAGCCTGCTGGACCCGCAACCGGTTTATCCAGAGCTGGAACAGCTGGTCTTGAGCTTCTGGCTTTCCAAGCTGCGGGAAAATCTCACCGCCGACGGGGCAGGCACCAAGATCTTCTTGGGCAAGGAATCGCCGGAAAGCCTGGCGGCGCGGCTGGCAACGTCCAAGTTGGGCGATCCCGCAGTGCGCAAGGCGCTATGGGATGGCGGTTTGGCGGCGGTCAAAGCTTCCGACGATCCGATGATCAAGTTCGTTCTGGCCACCGATGCGGCCAGCCGGGCTGTCCGCACCCAATATGAGAACGAGGTCAGCGGCGTTGTCGACGGCGCGTCGCAGCGCATTGCCCAGGCTCGCTTCGCGATTTTGGGCACCAGCGTCTATCCCGATGCGACCTTCTCGCTGCGCCTGTCCTACGGCAAGGTGGGCGGCTGGAGCGAGAATGGCGCCACCGTCCCGGCCTTTACCTATTTTTCCGGACTATATGACCGCGCCACCGGCCAATATCCCTTTGCGCTGACGCCAAAATGGCTGGATGCCAAAGCGCGGCTGCCTTTGAACACGGTGTTCGATTTTGTCACCGACAACGACATTACCGGCGGTAATTCCGGCTCACCGGTGATCGACGCGCAGGGCCGTATCCTGGGCGCGGCTTTTGACGGCAATATCGACAGTCTGGGCGGCGCCTTCGGTTTTGATCCGCGCGTCAACCGGACGGTTTCGGTCTCCACCGCCGCCATCACCGAAGCGCTGCGCACGGTCTACCGCGCCGATGGCTTGGTGAAGGAACTCACTGCCCGCTAGACAGATTACAGCTTCAGCTCCGTCACGGCGCGGTAATTGCCCAGATTGCCTTTGACAAAAGTATTGAAGGCAATGGAGTAGCGCTGCTGGCTGGACGTGTTCTGCTCCACCATGTGAGTCAGGCTGGAGGAAAACAGAATTACATCATCCTGCCTGGGAATCAGCCGGTTGATGGGCGAATTGTAGATATTGCGCTTGGCGGGTTCGGGCGGCAGTTCGATCTGCTGATAGGTGGTATGCCGGGTGAACACCATGGCCGATGGCGGCGTCGGCAGGCCGCAATAATAGAGCGAACCCGACAGAATGGAATTGGAATGGGAATGGCCATGCATTCCGACATTGGGCGTGCAGATCAAGGACCAGGACTGGGTCACATAGAGTTGTTGCGAAATGCACAACACATCGCGGGCATAAAGGTCCAGCACCTCCTGCACCGCATCCTTGACGCTTTTGAGCTCCGGCTCCTCGAAAATATAGAGATTTTCCGAGATCAAATTCTCGGTATTGCCGACCATTTTCAGGTTCTTGATGAAGTCGACCTGCGCGGGGCTGATGGAACCGGCGATATTGGCGCGGAAATAGGGCTCGGCGAACAGCGCATGAACTTCATGAGAAACAACTGGCATTTTTCCGTCCCCAAGCGTCGGCTAGTTGATTATAGGGGCGCCCGAGCCTGTCGCACCCGATAAGACCGCCAGGCTTTCACATTCTGAGAGGAGCTAACTTCGGGGCTCAACTTTATACATGCGGGACTCCTGGTCAGTCTTGAAATTATAGCTCCCCATTGCGCCGGGCATGATGGTTGCTTTAGCGCCCACCTTGAACCGCGGCTTGGTCGAGAAATCCGAATCGAGTTGATGCCAGACCTGGCCGTTTTGCAGGGTGACCAGGAATGCGCCGCGTGCGTCGTAATCTATGGACGCAAGCGGAGATATTGCCACCGGCTGTGCGTTGCCGGTGAGGATTTGGAAGAAACTCGCTTTGCGGCGCGGCAAGGGAGCGGGATGGCCCGGGCTGCCGGTGCTGACCGCAGAAGGGGCCGCGGCGGCAGGAACAAAGTGTTGTACCGGGCCTGCCGCGGGAGGAACAAGGCGCAATTGAAAGTCCGGCGCAGGCGGCAAACCCAGCTTGGCCCGCATCGGCTGTTGGGCGCCATAGGTGCAATCCAGCCAGGTGCGGTCATCGCCAATCCCCTGGCAGCGCTGCATGCCGGCCAAAACATCGTCGCGCGTGTCGGCAATTGCTGGGAGAGCAAAGCAGGCCAGAGCCGTCGCGGCGAACAAAACAGGTTTATGGATCATGGTTTTTGCCAAAAGGCGGTTCCCCCGGTGTCATTGGGATCAGGCTAGCAATTGTCTTATATCTTGAACAGGGACAAGCACCGGTATCGCAACCAACCCATGACCAACACCGCCGAACAGCAGTTCCGGCAAGGCATGGCCGCAGCTGAGGCGGGCGATTTTGCCGCCGCGCTGGCGGCCTTTGACAGGGCGCTGAAAACCGCGCCGCAGGTTTTGGCCATCCATTTCAGCCGGGCAAACGCGCTTGTCGGGTTGCGCCGCCTGGAAGAAGCGGTCAAAGCCTATGAAGATTGCCTGGCGCTCGATCCCTCCCATGCCGGAGCGCTCAACAATCATGCCATGGCGCTGGTCCAGCTGCAGCGCTGGCACGACGCCTTGCAGGCGCTGGCCGGGGTGGTTGCGAAGCATCCCCAAATGGCGGATGCCTGGATGAATCGCGCCGGGGTGTTGCAGGCCTTGGGCCGGCCGGAAGAAGCCCTGCAAAGCATGGAACAGGTGATCCGGCTAAGGCCGGGCGATGCGCGCGCGCTCTATAATGCCGGGCTTATCCTGCTGCTGTTGAATCGGTTCGACCAAGCGCAGCAGGTACTTTCCCAAGCGCTCCGGATCGCGCCCAATCAAGGCGACATATTGGCCAGCCTGGTTTCCGCGCAGCTGCGGGCCTGCGATTGGGATGCGTTGGAAGGCGTACTTCCCCGGCTGTTGCCCGCTGTCCGGGACGGCAGTGTGGTCTTGGCGCCGGTGAACTTGCTGACTTTATCGGATGATCCCGAACTGCAAAAACGATGCGCGCAAACCAATACCAAACGCAGCCTTGCGGCAGCCGCTCTGGCGGGCACGAATTTAGAGCCGATGGCGAAAACGCCGTATCGCCATGACCGGATTCGCGTCGGTTACCTGTCGTCGGATTTCCGCGATCATCCGGTGGCGGCGCAATTGTGCGGGCTTCTGGAGAGACATGACCGCTCGCGGTTTGACGTTATCGGCCTTTCCGCCGGAAAGCCCGACGGAAGCAGCAAATATCACCGCATCGTCAAAGCCTGTGACAGCTTCCATGATGTGAGCGGCATGGGCAGCCGCGAAGCCGCCAGCCTGATCCGGGAGATGGAAATCGACATCCTGGTCGATCTCAACGGACAGACCTTGGGCTGGCGGCCGGCGATCCTCAAATACCGGCCTGCGCCCGTCATCGCGACTTTTCTGGGTTATGCCGGCACCACGGGCGCGGACTTTATCGATTACATCATCGGCGATCCTCATGTGACGCCTTTCGCGCTGGCTTCCGCAATGTCGGAAAAGATTGTGCAACTGCCGGATTCTTTTTGGCCCACCGATCCGATGACGCCACAGCCCGAGCCCCTCAGCCGCGCGCAAGCAGGATTGCCCCAGGATGCTTTTGTCTTCTGCTGTTTTAATTCCAACCATAAAATCAGGCCGGCGATTTTCGATATCTGGATGCGATTGCTGGCCGCGGTGCCGGGCAGCATGTTTTGGATGCGTGATGGCGGTTCCACGATGAATGCACGGTTCCGCCATCAGGCGGAAATTCGCGGCATTGGTCCGGATCGCCTGGTCTTTGCGGGCCGGGTTGACAGTTTCGCACAGCATTTGGGGCGCCAGGCGCAGGCCGATCTGTTTCTGGATACCTATCCCTACAACGCGCACGTTACCGCCAGCGATGCGTTATGGGCCGGTCTTCCCATGGTGACGCTCAGAGGCGAAAGCTTTGTCTCACGCGTCAGTGCCGGTTTTCTCGCCAATCTGGGGCTGGAGGAATTGATTGCGGCGGCGCCGGAAGACTATGAGGCGACGGCACTGGCCTTGGCGCGTGATCGCCCGCGTCTGTCCGATATCCGCCGGCGCCTGGCGGCGGCGCGCGGGACCTTGTTCGATCTCCCGCGCTTTGTGCGCGGCATCGAAGCCGCTTTTCTGGAAATGCAGCAGCGGGCGTTGAACGGCAGGGCGGTGGAAGCGTTCCGGGTGCCGCCGCAAAGCACTCTCAGTAGCTGAGAGGTTCTGCTCCCAACGCGCATTGACAGGGACCAGGGTGGCGGGAAGCTTCGGGCCGCAGCAAATAAAGGCCGGTAAAATGGGGCAGATCGATCGCAGAAGCTTTATGGCCGGCACCGCTGCTGTGATGACGACCCCAGCACCGTCGTCGGCCGCGACCGTCAATGACATTCCCATCATCGATTGCCATATCCATTTGTTCGATGGCACCCGCCCGCAAGGCGCGCCGTATAAGGGCGGACGCGCTTTTCCCGGCGGCGTTGCCTTGCCTTCGATGTACGCCAAAATCGCCAAACCCTTGGGCATTGTGGGGGTGATCGAGGTCGATGCCAGTCCCTGGGTGGAAGACAATCTCTGGGTGCTGGAAACCATTCAGCCCGAACCCATGATGGTCGGCACGGTGGGAAATCTTCAGCCGGACAAGCCCGAGTTCGGCGAATATCTGGAACGTTACGCCAAGAATCCGCTCTATCGCGGCATCCGGTATGGAAATCTGTGGCGTTACGACATGCCCAAGCAGGTGGACAATCCGCAATTCATCGAAGGCCTCAAGCTGCTGGCGCAGCACGACATGGTGCTGGAAACCGCCAACCAGAATGTCGCGCTGCTGGAGGCGGCGGTGAAGGTGAATGACAAAGTGCCGGAGCTGCGCATTGTGCTGGATCATCTGCCCGCGCTCGATCCTGCGCCTGAAACCCAGGCCGGTTATGACGCGGTCCTGAAAGAAATTTCACAACGCAAGAATATCTGGGTCAAACTGTCCGAGATCGTGCATCCCGTCCGCCAACCGGGGGCCGACCGGTCAGCGCCTCCCGCCATTGTTCCCGGTCTGGCCGCCCATCGCGAGCGGTTGGACCTGCTGATGCATTATTTCGGCGAAGACCGGGTGGTGTTCGGCAGCGATTGGCCTAATGCGGTCGGTGTCTCGGAGGTGCCTGACACTGTCGCCCTGGTGCGGGAATATTTTGCACAGCGCAGCCGGGAGGCGGCCGAGAAGTACTTTTGGAAAAATTCGGTTGCAGCCTATAAGTGGGTGCGGCGCGCGCCGGACCAGCCCAGACTCTGATAGCCAGGGCTTTGATAAAGGCCCGTTCGCGCCGGGGCGGAGGACTTCGTGAAAAAGCTTGTTCTTGCATTTCTGGCGCTGTGCGGCGCGACCGCCGCGGTGTTTGTTCAAGTCTCTGCCCAGGAACCTGCCACCATCAGTGCTGCCGACACCGCGCAGGCGCGGCGCGATTTCAACACCACTTGTGCCGGCTGTCATGGCGAGGATGCGGGGGGAGGGGACCGGGCCCCTGCGCTGATCGACAACGCGCACCTGCGCACCTTGGATGTCGCCGGGATCGAGGCGATTATCCGCGGCGGCCAGCGCGCCATGCCGCCCTTCGCGAATTTGCCGCAAGTGGAGCTCACCAGGCTGGCTGCTTGGCTGCATTCCCAGAATATCTCTGGGCTTCAGGCGGCGCCGCCGGAACAGGTCGCGGCGGGCGAAGCGTATTTTAATGGCGCTGGCGGCTGTTCCGGCTGCCATATGGTGCGCGGCCGTGGCGCCTCGACCGGGCCAGACCTCTCTGCCATCGCGGCGCGTTCCACCAGGGCCGAAATGGAGCGCTGGCTGGACAATCCCACGTCTTTGATGGGCACCAAATCGCTGGGCATTTGTCCGGGCTGGGCCTTCTGCGCGGACTTTCAGTGGGCACTGCAGGATGTGACGCTCAAATCCGGTGAAAAGCTTAAGGGCTTCGCCCGCAGGCGCACCGAGCATCAAGTGGCGCTGCAGACCCTGGACGGAAAATTCCGCATGTTGCCGGAGGGCAATATCGCGTCCATCAGCCAGCAGAAGACCTCATACATGCCGGTCTTCCATGGCAGCACTACCGAGCGCCGCGATCTGCTCGCCTATCTGGGGACCTTGGGCGGCATCAATCCGGGACCATTGCAGCACGATGTGCCGCCGGTGACCCAGGCCGAGATCGATGCGGTGATGCATCCCAAGCCCGGCGATTGGGCCACCTATAATGGGCGGCGCGACGGCAACCATCACAACCCGCTGGCCCAGATCAATCTCCAGAATGTCAAACAATTGCAGCCGCAATGGGCCTTTGTGCCGGGCGGGGTAGGGCTGGAAGGCGAACCCATCGTGGTCGATGGCATCATGTACGTCACCGGCGGGCCGCAGGTTTGCGCCCTGGATGCCAAGACGGGCCTCAGCATCTGGTGCACGCCGCGCACCAACGGACTGGGCGTACAGCGTCTGCCCGGTGCGCGCGGCGGCGGACCGTTCCGCAATGCGGCGCCCGCGGCGGCTGGTCCCAATCGTGGCGTGGGCATTCTGGGCGACCGGCTGTTTTATACCTCCGACGACGCCTATCTGGTCTGCCTGAACCGGCTGACCGGAGCGGTGATGTGGTCTGAACCGCTGGCCGAGCCGTCGGAGAAGGGCAAGGTCTATACCTCGGCCTCTGTCTTGGTGGTGAATGATCTGGTGATCACCGGCATCGCCGGGGGCGACACGCCCATGCGTGGTTTCATCGTTGCCTATCATGCCAATACCGGCAAGGAAGCCTGGCGCTTCTATACCATCCCCAAACCGGGTGAACCGCTGTCGGAGACTTGGGTGGGACGCGCGTTGGAGACCGGTGGCGGCGCCACCTGGGAAACCGGTTCCTATGATCCGGAAACGGGGACGCTCTATTGGGCGGTGGGAAATCCCTTTCCCGACACCGATCCGTCGGAACGCGGCGGCACCAATCTCTACACCAATTCGGTGGTGGCGCTGGATGCCAAGACCGGCAAGTTCAAATGGCACTTCCAGTTCACGCCTTACGACACCCATGACTGGGATGCCACTCAGCCGATGGTGCTGGCCGATGCAATGTGGAAAGGCAAGCCGCGCAAACTCTTGATGTCGGCGCAACGCAGCGGCGTGTTCTATGTGCTCGACCGCACCAACGGCGAATTCCTGCTGGCCAAGCCCTTTGTCAAAAAGATCACCTGGGTAGATGGGTTCGATCCCAAGACCGGCGCAGCGCATCTGGTGCCGGGCAATGTGCCGACGGAAGCCGGCGTCAAGACCTGTCCGGGCGTGCGCGGCGCCACCAACTGGTATCCGTCAGCCTATGATCCGCAGACAAAGCTGTTCTATGTGATGGCGGCGGAGGATTGCGGCATCTATCGCAGCAAGGGGCGCATTTTCGGCAACAATCCTGATCCCACCGAAATCGGTCTTCGCCTGGTGCGGGCTCTGAATATCGAGACCGGCGATATCGTCTGGGAAAAGCCGATGCCCGGCCCGCAAGAGACCAACTATACCGGCGTGCTCACCACAGGCGGCGGCTTGTTGTTTCATGGCGAAGTGGGCGGAGATTTCGCCGCTGTCGACGCGAAGACCGGCAAGACGCTGTACCGGTTCCGCACCAATGACAGTTGGCGGGCGACGCCGATGACTTACACGGTCGATGGCCGGCAATATATTGCCGGCATGGCGGGGCAGGTGCTGTGGGCTTTCGCGCTCGGATACAAGTAGGCGTTAGGCGGTAGCGGGACCGCCCCTTGAATAAGAGCGTATCTATTTGTTGAACAGCGAAAGGCTGATGCTGTCACCCATGGCCGCGTAGCCGGCATCATTGGGATGGAGATGGCCGGTGCCCTCGAATTCCAGGCGCAAACGTCCAGGGTTGGCGGGATCGCGCACCGCGGCGTCAAAGTCCGCCACGCCGTCGAAGGCGCCGGAACGAATGAAGCTGTTCATGGCTTGGCGATCGGCCTCTCCTTCCGGGGTGTAATCGGCTGAGCCTTCAAAAGGGGTGATCGTGGCGCCATAAATCCGCAAACCGGCGGCATGGGCGCGGTCGATCAACTGCCGGAAGGCGGCGATTTCTTCCGGCGCGCGCACGGCTTCGGCGGGGTAGCGGCGGCTGTATTGGATGTCATTGATGCCCAACAGGACGATCACCGCTTTGACACCGGGAACCGAAAGCACGTCGCGGTCGAAGCGGGACAGCGCATTGGTCGAAGGCGTATCGTTCAACAGCCGGTTGGAGCCAATACCGGCATTCACGACCGACCAGCCCTTTGTTGCGGTTTGTGCCTGAAGCCGTTCCGCCAGCCTGTCAGGCCAGCCGCGAAAGGCGCCTGTGGTTGACGCAACGCCTTCGGTGATGGAGTCGCCGAATGTCACCAATGTCGCGCCGGATCGCACGGGAAGGATATCGACTTGCGAAAGGTGAATTCCGCTGCGGGCGGCGGTTGATTCCGGCAAAGACAAATCCGCGGTGTGGTCGCCGGCCGTCTGCCAGGCATTCAAGACAAAAATGGTGTGCGCCGGGGGCACGGTATCGCCGGGATAGTAGATGCTGATCGCGAGCCTGGCGAAAGCCGGCAGCGGCCAGGTGATGGCATCGGCCAGCATCGGCGCGCCCGGCGGAATATCCACCGAAGGCTTGCCCGCGAAGGTGATGACATGATCGGTGCCGGCGATGATCGCGCCATTTTCCGCCGCCAGGGCGACATGCGCCGCCCCGATAGGAAGGGCTTTGGCGCCGAACTCGTTGGTGAAGCGCAGCCTTATCGACCGCGCGGCGGCGGACAGGCGCACCATCTGGCGGACGGTGGCATCCTTATAAGGCGGCAGTGGCAGGAAGCCGGTGCGCCTCGGGCGCTCGC
>Ga0207648_10003941_pt1 | contig 15439 bp, 15 predicted proteins | sample KBSMisM32_FD_184310 | JGI IMG/M metagenome (GOLD analysis project Ga0207648, IMG submission 184310) | Miscanthus rhizosphere microbial communities from Kellogg Biological Station, Michigan, USA - KBS Miscanthus M3-2 (SPAdes) (version 2) | ecosystem: Host-associated > Plants > Roots >...
TCCTTGGCGCCGCCGACGCCATCGGGATCGGACAGCAGATACCGGCATTCATATTCGGTGTCCGGCTCCAGATTGAGGATGCTGCCGGCGAACATGTTGCCGGTATCGTAGTGCCAGGGATTCTCCCGCACGCCGTTGGGAATGGCTGGACTTGGTTCGGTCGGCCGGAAGGGCGGCTCGGCGCCGTTGATCACCTCGTGATGGATGCGCAGCAAGGGAAGCGCCTTGCGCCATGCCTGCTCGCCCTTGCGGCGAAAGCTCACTTCGACGGCGGCGTTGCGATTGTCGTCGCCCAGCATTTTCCACTCCACGCCGATGGCGGTCAGGGTGGGCACGTCAAGAATGAATTTTCCGGACGTGATTTGGTTCTCGGCCCGCGCCGGCATTGCGGACAACAAAGCCAGCATGAATCCGGCGCAAAACAATTTCCCAACCATCTCATCCCCCTCGATCCATCACGCAAATCGATGGATCCTTTTCAGCCCTTGCTGCGACGGCGCAAAAACATCACCGCGACCGATGTGGACGCCAGCGCCGCGTAGACCAGCTCGAAGCACCAATCGGCAGGCCCGGAATGGCCGACCGCCTCGACGCGATATGCCGCCTCAATCCAGGACCATAGCGGAAGCAGCAAAAAGGTCACAAAAATGGCGGCGGGCAGGCAGAGCAGGAGCATGATGATAATGAGCAGCCATCGCTGCGCCCTGCCGCTCATAAACAACCCCGCAACCGAAAATCCTTCCCTTTCAAAGGATTATAAATTAGGCGCGCTCGACCGCAAGAACGAGCAAATCGCAAAAAAAGGCCCGGCAAAATCAATTGCCGGGCCAGTTTTAGTCGGCGGGGTGAAATGCCCTGCCCAATACCAGCGCAGGACCAGGCATTCCGGCTATCAAAACCCGGGGCGAAAGCAGGCGGTTGCAGCCAAAGTCCAAATAACCAGGGCTGTGATATGATCTCCTCAACAAAGGATGGATATCGCGGTTCGCGCCTGCAACGTACCGTCTTGCCGTCCGACGAAAGTTTCCCATGGATAGCACGCAGGCCCGCAACCGAATGGTGGAGGCGCAGATCGCCCGCCGGGGGGTGCACGACCCAGCGGTTCTGGCGGCGATGCGCACCGTGCCGCGCGATGCGTTCATCTCCGCCGGCTTCGAGGAATTCGCCTATGAAGACAGCGCACTTCCCATCGCCGAAGGCCAGACCATCTCCCAGCCTTATATTGTAGGCGCCATGCTGGCGGCAGCCGAGCTGGAACAAAGCGACAAGGTCTTGGAAGTCGGCGCGGGCTCCGGCTATGCCGCGGCCGTGATCAGCCGAATTGCCGGCCAGGTCTTTGCCATCGAGCGTCATGCGGCTCTGACGGAAGCGGCGCGTGAGACACTCCGTACGCTTGGTTACAACAATGTCGAACTGAAAACCGGTGACGGAAGCGAGGGGTGGCCGGAGCAAGCACCTTTTGATGCCATCATTGTTTCCGCGGGCGGGCCCAAAATTCCGGAGGCATTGAAAAACCAGTTGGCCATTGGCGGCCGCCTGGTGATCCCGGTCGGCTCGCTGGATGAGCAAAAGCTGGTGCGCCTGACACGTACCGCCGAGGATTGCTTCGCGCAGAACGATTTGGACGCTGTGCGCTTCGTCAAGCTGGTCGGCGCAGGTGGCTGGACGGAGCCCGGGCCGCCGCCAGACAAGTAGGCCGGTCCCGTCCGGCCAAAAGGAAATCGGCGAGTTCCGGCAACAAGTCGAAGCGGCTCGCGTTACAGCAATGCACCCAAATCGGAGGAACCCCATGACGACCGCGAGTGGTCACACCAGCGCCATTTTGGCATCGAAGGTAAAAGGCACAAACGTCTACAACGAAGCCGGCGACAAGATCGGTACGGTTGAAGACATCGTGCTGGACAAGCAATCCAACCAGATACTGTTCGCAGCCTTGGGTTTCGGCGGAATTCTGGGCATGGGCGAGAAATACTATCCCGTGCCATGGTCGCTGCTGGATTATGACGAAGATAAGGGCGGCTATGTCGTGCCCTTGAGCAAGGACCTGCTGGACAATGCGCCGGCTTATGAGCTGAAGGACCTCACCAAGCATGACGGCAGCCTGGGGAGCATCCGCGAGCAGACCTATACCTACTATCGCGTCAGCCCGGACTGGAACTAGCAATCTCACGCCTGTGAGGATTCAGGCGAGGCCTGGATCCTCACAGCGTCCTCTATCGCGGAAAAGCACCCATGGGCCAATCTATTGGAAGCATCGGCAACAGCCATAAGCAAAAGGGCGCCGGCGATCAGCCGGAGAACCAGCCAAGCACTCGCCCCGGTCAACGCGTATCGGACCAGCCAAATCCGAAACCCAAAAAGGGCGGCCCTGAAGGCGGCGCCGATCATGGACCGCGTTCGGTCCGTTAGCCAGCCCTAGGCCGACGCAAAAGCCGCCTTGACCCGCGCCGGCGTGAAGGGAACCTCGCGCAACCGCAGGCCTGTCGCGTCGAATATGGCGTTGCCCAAAGCCGCCGCCACCGGCGCGGTGGCCGCCTCGCCCACACCTACGGGGCGCTCATGCGGACGGTCGATCAAGGCGATCTCCAGCTTCGGCACATCCGGGAAGGTCAGGATCGGATAGCTCGCCCAGTCGGTGGTTGTGACCCGACTGTGGTCGAACTTCACCTCCTCATGCAGCGTTCGGCTGATGGTTTGCAAGATCGACCCCTCTATCTGTGCGCGCACGGCATCGGGATTGATCATCAAGCCGCAATCATGGGCGCAAACCACCCGCGTCACACGCGCCTGCCCGGAGCTGCGCTCGACTTCAACTTCCATGCCCATGGCGACATAATTTTCGTTCTGCTTGTAGCGCATGTAGGAGACGCCGCGCCCGCGCAACAGGGTACCGCTGCGATTGGGTGCGCCGGTGCGCGGTTTCCAGGCCATCATCTGTCCCACCCGCGTCAAGACCTCGATGGCGCGCGGGTCCTTCAGCCGGGCCCGGCGGAAGGCCAAGGGATCGGCATGGGTCTCAGCGCAGATTTCGTCGATGAAGGATTCCACCGCAAAGACATTGCCGATCTTGCCGGGTGCGCGCAGCGCCGAAGGGCGCAGCGGCGTCGCGGCGAGCCACTTGATGTCGGCCCGCATATGGGGAAAGAGATAGGGCGGATCGGAATTGAGGGAGGTCTGGCCCGACGACATGCCGGAACCATCCACCAGACCGGCGGCGACCGCCGCGATCAACGGCGTGCCGGTGGGCGCGGGATTATTTTGCGGCACCATTGCCACGCTTTCCCAGGCCAGCACTTCGCCTTTGGCATCCAGCGCCGCCCTGAGATCCAAAAGCTGCGGCGGACCCTTTGGGTCCCAACCGAGATCGTCCTCGCGCATCCATTGCACCCGGACCGGACGGCCAAGTTCGCGGGAGATCAGCGCCGCCTCGAAGGCGGCGTCGTCATTGCCGTTGCCGCCAAAGCTACCCGAGCCATCCTTGTAGATCAGGCGCAACTTGGCCGCATCCAAGCCCAGCAGTTGCGCAATCACTTGGCGCATTCTGTGGGTGCCTTGGGAAGCGGTCCACACCGTGCCGCCACCGTCGCGAATATCGGCCACGGCGCAGGACGGGCCCATGGAAGCATGCGATTGGATCGGCCAGCGATAGGAGGCCGTCATCACCCGTGCGGCTTGAGCAAAGTTCGCCGCCGCATCGCCGACATTGCGAAGAGTCTCGGATTTCGCCACCGGCGTGGTGCGCACGGTGTCAAACAGGCTGTCCGAGCCCGCCAGGGTTTTCGCTTCGCTCCAATTCGCACGCAACGCCCGCATGGCGCGGACGGCGTCCCATTCCCGCGGCGCCACCACTGCCAGGAAATCCTTGACCCGCACGAGGCGGGCGCCGGGAATCTGCGCGATGGACGCGGCATCCACGTCCTGTAGCTTGGCGCCGATCGCCGGCGCGCGGATGACCCGGGCGTGCAGCATGCCGTCGACACGAATGTCCTGCACATAATCGTGCCGGCCGGTCAGTTTCGCCGGCAGGTCCGGGCGCGGGAACGACTTGCCCACGACAATGTAATCGTCGGGGTTCTTCAGTTTCGCGTTCTTGTCGAGGGCAAGATTGAGCCTGCCACCGCCGGCCAACGCGCCGAAGGCGATACCGGGACCGCCGGCGCGTGGAATCACGGCGCCATCCTTGGTGTCGAGACTGTCCGCCGGCTGCTTGAGCTGGGCGGCGGCGAGATTGATCAACCCTTGCCGCGCCGTCGCCGCGGCTTGGCGGATCTGCATGCCCCCGGCCATGATGCCGCTGCTGCCGCCGGTGCCGCCTTGATTGGGGGTCAGCGCGGTATCGCCCTCGACCATGGCAATGCGTTCCGGACGCATGCCCAGCTCTTCGGCGACGATCTGACGGATGGCGGCTCTGGCGCCGGTGCCGAGATCGACCTTGCCGGCATAGACGGTAACGCTGCTGTCAGGGGCGATGACAAGATAGGCGTCGACGCTGTCGGCTTCGAGAGTCGCCGGGCTGGCCTCGGCAACTTGGGGAAGAGAGAAAGCGACCACAAGACCGGCGGCGCTTTGCAAGAATGTGCGGCGGGCGATAACAGTCATCTTCAGCCCTCCTTGGCGGCGCGCAATACCGCCGCGATCACCCGCACATGACTGCCGCAACGGCAGAGATTGCCGGCCAGGGCCGTGCGGATATCGGCCTCCTTGGGGCGCGGATTGCGCGCGAGCAGCGCGGTTGCCGTCATGATCATGCCGTTGGTGCAATAGCCGCACTGGGCGGCGGCCTCGGCGATGAAGGCGGCTTGCACCTTGCTGGGGGCCTCGGGCGAGCCCAGACCTTCCAAGGTGGTGATCTTGCGGCCCGCCACGGATGCAGCCTTGGTCATGCAGGACCGCACTGCTTGTCCGTCCACGATCACCGAGCACGAGCCGCATTGGCCCAGCCCGCAGCCGAATTTCGGGCCCTGCAAGGCGAGGTCGTCGCGCAAGACATAGAGGAGAGGCGTGTCGGGATCACCAAGTGCGATGGTACGGTCGCGTCCATTCACATTGAGAGTAAGATCGCTCATGTCGCTTCTGCCCCTTTAGGTTGGCGATGCAACATCAAAAGATGCGAAAAAGATGACACGCGCGGGCCCCGCCATCAAGTATGGCCCTCATGCGCCGCCTAGACCGGACGGGCGGAGAAACGCGAATAAAGTTCCTCCACCACCCGAACCGCACCTTCGGCTTCGGCCCGGTCGGGGATCTCATTGCTGTTGTTCCAGCTTTTGGCGAATTGGCCCGGCCCTATGGCGATCACCATGACCCCGTCGCTTTTGGAGCGACATTCCACGTTGCGGTAGGTAAAGCCGTAATTGACCTCGGGCTGGGGGATCAGCCATTCGGTTTGGCCCCGCACCGGGATCATCGCCTTGTCCTTCCACCAATCATGCGCGGCATAGCCGGGACAATTGATGATGATCTTTTCCGGCAGGTGCGCCAACTCGTTGGGCGAATGGAAATCGCGGATCACAATCTTGCCGCCGCGTTCGTAGAATTCGCTGTTCAACAGGTGGCCATACTCACTGAAATTCCAGAACATCTTGGTCGTGCGGGTGCCATAGGGCACCGGGAAGGGATTGATGTCCGGCGTCAGCACTTCGGGCTTGGCATCCAGGTCGCTGGCTCTGTTGCCCATGCTGTAGAACTCGGGACGCGCTTGCCCATTGGCCATGGGCGGCAGCGGCGGCGGCGGCGCATCGAGTGGCGTGTCGGAAAGATTATAGTGATCGACCCAGGCTATTGGGTTACCGGCCATGCCCATATAGGGGCGAAAATATTTCCAGGAGGTGCGGACCATCTGCTCCCAGACCTCGCCCAGATTGGCGGGCGCTTCCGAGGCCAGCGCCACGGTGCCAGGCCCCCATACGCCATTGGCGCGGTAGGAGCGCGTGCGCGGCAACAGATCGCGGGTATAGATGGTGACGTCCAGACCCGCCCGCTGCGCCACCAGGGCGGAGGTCAGGCCGATGATGCCACTGCCGATCACCGCGATCCTTTTGGGACTCAGGGACAGGGCTTTCTGCACTTGCATTTCGGCCGAGCCCCAGGACAGGCACCAGCCGCTGCCGTGATGGCCGTAATTGTGCATTACCGTGGCGTCGCCGACCTGCTCGGTATCCAGATTGAAGCCCTTGCTGCGGAAGGGGCGCAGACAACACTTGATGTCATAGATGCGGTCGGTATGGGCCCGGATCGGCGCCAGCCTGGGCGGGCGGTCCATCAGCGGCGTGCCGGCAGCTTGGGCATGGGCCGTTCGCGCTCCCAACCCGGCCAACCCCAGCGACTTCAACAGATGCCGACGATCCATGGCGCACCCCGCTTCGAACGTCCCGGCAGGACAGTGCATCCTTGGCTTCCACTCGTCCAGGGCCGGTGTCCGCGGCGGCTAAAAATGGTCGGTTCGTCAAAAGCCTAGCCCGGATGGCGCCCCAAGCCTGGAGACCAAGCCGCCTCCCAATATTTTGAGGACCTTATGGACTTCGCCTTGGCGGAGGATCAGGATTCCCGAGTCTGGGCATGGGGCTCGTCGAACCATCTTTTGCCCTGACGCGAAGCGAGGACTACAGCCGATGGCAGGTCGGCATTGCATCTGAAAATGGAGCTTTGCATGAAGAGGAAATCGCTTCACCATCTTATGCTTGCATCACTCATCCTTGCGCCCGTCGCCGGGACTTTCGCGGCGGGGCCCGCGCTTGCCCAGCCGGCACAACCCAGATGGCGGCCCAGGCTGGAGACGATCATTGTCCGGGCGGCCCCAACCAAGGACTGGCACATCGCTCTGACGGCTTCGCATTTGGGCAGAGCCTTTATGGTCTCGGCGTCCATACCGGTACCCTATTCCGACCTCGATCTCGGCAGACAACCCGATGCGGACGAACTGGGCAGGCGTATCCAGGTTGCCGCGCGCCTGGTTTGCCAGGAACTCGACAACAAATACCCGCCCTCGCAATTTCCGATATTGGATGGCTATTCGGGCTTTGAATGCGCGCGCCTCGCGGCCAGGGACGGCATGTCTCAAATCAATACGATTATCGCCAGCATTCAGCACTAGGCGTCGCAAAGCGGGGTTTGTCGCGTGAAGTTCTCGTCGGTTGCTGTGCTTATGGCCTTTCTGCTGTGCGGATGCCAGGAACGGCTTTCGCTGGAGCAGGCTCAGGAGCGCTGCATGCAACAGGGCGGTTTCCTGGTCATTATCTACGAACAGCAAGTCAGCCTCTCGGGAGGAGCAGGCCCCGAAACTGCAAGTCCCGGAAGCTGCGTCATGCCCGACAAATTCGATGTTGCCGAGCCTGCGCCCAGCACCCCGCCGGCCCCGGCGCGCTAGCCCAATCTGGCCAGTCTCAGAAATTCGATATCGTGTCGGGTGCGCCGATCCGCGCCGGACAAATCGGCCAGGATTTCGCCAATCACGCTGCAGAATTTGTAACCGTGCCCCGAGCAGGGAGAGGCAAGGATCACTTGCGGATGGTGGGGATGAAAATCGAGAATGAAATGTTCGTCCGGCGTGTTGGTGAAAAAGCAGCTTCGCAATCCCATGGTCGGCCCATTTCCCAGCGGGAAGTATTTTTCCGCAAAGGCGCGCAACAGGCTTTCATCCTTTAGGTCGGCGTCTCTGCGGATGGCCTCTATCGGCCCGCTTTCGCCCAGATGGTGATACCGGCCAAATTTGAATCCGGGGACTCCATAGACCGGCAGGCCATAATAGTGGCCTTCATCGACTTGAATATTGAACACGGGGAACCGGCCCAAAGCGAAGAATTCCGGACGTGTCGGCTGCAGCCAGGCCAACACCTGCCGCTCCGGCACGGCCTTCTCTTTCAAGAGCGGCACAAGCTCACCCATCCAGGCTCCTGAGGCCAGAATGAGCGTCGATGCTTCATATCGGCCGCGGTCTGTGGTCACCACAACGCCGTCGCCGCCCGGCCTGGCCTGCCAATTCAGCACCGGTTCGCGGGCATGGATTTCGGCGCCAAGCTTTTGGGCTTCATTGGCGTGGGAAACAATCGCGCGTTCCGAAGCAATGAATCCGCCTTGCGGCTGATACACAGCGGCAAAGTCCTCTGGCAGACAGTAGCCGGGAAACCGCGCATTGATTTCGGCGCCGGACAGGACTTGGTGCTCGATGTGGTGAAGCCTTGCCGATCTCTGCGCGCCTTGAAACAGCGGATCGCTTTCCCGGCTGGCATCCACGGAGCCAGTAATGACGAGAAGCTCGGATTTGCTCGCCAATTCAATCTCGCGCCAAAGCTCATAGGCGCGCTTGAGCAATGGCACATATTCCGGGGATTCATAGTAAGGCAGGCGGATGATGCGGGTGACGCCGTGAGACGATCCCATCGCATGGGGGATATCGAAACGCTCCAGCCCGAGGACTCGCTTACCGCGCCGCGCAAGCTGCCAGAGCGCGGCACTTCCCATGCCGCCGACGCCGACCACGATTACGTCGTAAGCCATCATCCCGGTCCATGGAACGAGGAAAGACCGCCAGTCCTCGCCTCAGGATTTCAGGCGCAGCTTCGCGGCCTTGGCGCATTCGCTAAGCACGGTGAAATAGCGTTGCACAGCATCGCTGCCCACCACAAAGGGGCTGGTCTCGCCGGCCTTCCTCTGCCAGCGGCTGCGGATCCAGGCCAGGTCGTACATGGAATGGTTGGAAAGTACGATAGTGGCGCCCGCCGCCTTGGCCGCATCGCCGAATTTCTTGGCCGAGGCGATATAAGTGTCGAAACGCTCCGGACTGCGCGGGAAATTGAAGCCCATGCCGCCGGAATAGGCCACTTGAATCGTCTTGCCGTTGTCTTTCACCGGAAATATCAGCGACAGCGTGCCCAGCGTATGGCCCGGCGTCAGATAGATGGTGACGGTTTCTTCGCCCAGGGTCAGCTTTTGTCCGTCCGTCGCGACCATGTCGCGCTTTGGCACACCGCCCGGCATGTTGTTGGCCTTGGTGATCGCGTCCCAGTCGGGGCCGCCCATGATGATGCGGGCGCCATAACGGTCCTGCAGCATTTTGGCGCCTTCGTCATGATCGCCATGACCATGGCTGATGATCACATACTTGATGGTGGCGGGATCGAGGCCCAGCTTTTTGAGGCCGTCCACGATTTCGGTTTCGGCCGCGTAATTGTACATGGTGTCGATCAGGATGATCCCGGCGCTGGTCTTGATCGCCCAGGCGGAATTGATCTTGGTGCCGACCCAATAGACATTGTCGAACACCTTGGCCGGCTCGGCATACCAGCTCTCGCGCGGAGGCGTTGTCCGCGGCCTGCCGGCATTGGCCGCGCGGGCGGCGGCGGCGGGGTCCGATCCATCGGATGGCTGAATGCAAAGAACCTCCAAGGTTCCGGCGAAATCCAGGCCGGCGGCTTTTTGCGCGGCAAGAACATGCGTATCCACGCTATCGGGCGCGGTTGCCGCGTCCGCGCCTACCAAGCCCGCCGCCATCAACAGTGCCGCTCCAAAGCGCTTTTTCATGATTGTTTTCCTTCCCTGGGCCGCGGCGTCACGATGATTTGAGGCAACTCTTCTGTCAACGACGCAGCCCGATGCAGTCGGGCCGGGCGTATGATCGGCACGCCATTGTTATGACTGAACAATCCGCGCGTGGCGTTGAATGTCATGCCAGGAAGGAAAACTTGTGGCACCGGATTTCACCATTTCCTCTGCCGCCCTTTCGGCAGTTTGGACGGCCCGCAAGCGCGCCAGCACCGCCTCAGCCCGCGCCAGAGGAACCACCACCACACCGTCTGCATCGCCTACGACAATATCGCCCGAGCAAACCTGAACGCCGCCCAGCACTACGGGTGCGCCAACCTGCCCTGCACCGGTACTGCCCGGTGAATTGGGCGATATGCCGGCGGCGAAAAGCGGCAATCCGGACGCCACAATGCCGGCGCGGTCGCGCGCCAGCCCATCGGTCACGAAGGCCGCCACGCCCTTGTTGCGCATCATGCCGGCTGCCAGATCGCCGATTACCGCCGTGCCGGTATAGAACTCGTTGGCGCACATGATGACATCGCCCGGCTCGGCTTCCATCGCTGAGCCGACCATGCCGAAAATATCGGCGGGATAGGAATGGGCTGTGAGCGCGGGACCGGCAAAGCCGGCATTCCCGGGATCGAGCGGCTTGATCCGCCAGTCCAGCGCGCCACGGCCGTCCATGGCGTCGGTCAGATGCGAGGTCATGGCGCCGCGGAACGCCTCGATCAAGGCGCGGTCCGGCCTGCGATGTCCGCGATGGATGGTAAGAACCGGCTGGTTCTCGATCATGGCCCCGTCTCCCCTTCTTACCGACCCATTGAAGTCGGTCCAGGGGAACTTATCAACGGGGCGGCTTTGCTCGGGCGGGAGCAAAAGGGGAGATGCTGCAGTGGAACCCCAAGGGCGGCATCTGGGTTCTTTGCCAGAGGGAGGACTCTCATGACTATTCCAACAGAATCTGTGACAAAGGCCCTAAAGAAATTCGTCGAGGGCCTTATCGGCATGGGTAAGCCTGATGCCAAGCAAATCCAAATCCGGTCGCGCAAGCCCAGGGCCATCAGGTTGAAGGATGACGGCGCCACGCCCAACAATCCGCGTTGCCCGCTGCTGGTCTACCGGTCGCCCATCGAGCTGGACTCCCGCTTCGATCCCGCGGCGATATTCGAGGCCGTCTTTGCCAAAAACCGTTGGAAGGACAGTTGGCGCGCCCAGATGTATGGCTTCAATCATTTTCATAGCGGCACCCATGAATGCCTGGGCGTCGCGCGCGGAAAATTGGTGGCGCGCTTTGGCGGCGCGAAGGGCCGCAAAGTCGAATTGAAGGCGGGCGATGTGGTCATCATTCCCGCTGGCGTCGGCCATAACCATATCCGGCAGTCGAAGGATCTTCTTATCGTCGGTGCCTACCCCGCCAATAGCGGCAAGTATGATGACGCCAGGCCGGAGGAGATGGATCATAAGCGCGCCTTGGCCCGCATCCGCAAGGTGCGCCGGCCTGCCACCGATCCCGTCTATGGAAGCGATGGCCCGCTATTGGCGCATTGGCCGATCCCGAAAAAGCCCCGCGCATAAACGTTACGACTCGTGACGCTCCAACTCGCAGTCGATCTCGGCCCCCAACAGCAAAACGACGATGGAAAGCCAAACCCAGGTCAAGAAACCCACGGCGGCGCCCAAGGCCCCATAGACCCGGTTGTAGGAGCCGAAATGCTCGGCATACCAGGTGAAAAGCAGCGTCCCCGCCAGCCATAACAGGGTGGCGATTGCGCTTCCCCAGGTGATCCAACGCCATCGCGGATGGCGTCGATCCGGTCCATAGCGGTAAATGAGGCCTATTAATAGCGTGCCAATCAGGAAGGACGCCGGCCAAACCAGGATTTGAACGAGCAGTCTGATCGCGGGCTCGGCATCGCTGCTTGTCGCCCATGCCGGCAGGACCAAGCCCAGATTGATGGCGACGAGGGCGAAGAGGATCGCGGTGACGGTAAAGAGCAACGCATTTGCGCTCTGCCGGGCAAAACTTCTGGTCTCTTTCACTTCATAGGCGACGTTGAGGGCCTCGACCACCGCCTTGAAGCCGCCGCTGGCGCTCCAAACCGCAATGGCAAGTTCTGCAAAAAAAGTGATATTGATTTGGCCAAGCTTCTGCGCGGCCAAGCGTTGCAATTCCGCCCGCAAGATCGTCACCGCTCCGCCCGGCAGAAATCCTGATACCAGATCCAGGTCACGGCCGATCGAGGCTCTATCCGCGAGCAAGCCGTACAATGTCACCACGCAAGCGATGGCGGGAAAGATCGCCAATAGAAAAAAGAAGGTGACACCGCCGGCGACTGTGGGAATGCTGTCTTCGAAGAATTCGTGATAGACCCCGCGGACCACGCGCCACAACCGTCGTGGCACCAGGTGAGACACATCTGCGATTCCCGTGGAAGTCATTTGGCGAGCCGCGAACCTCCCAGCAGCAAGGCCACAGCTATGGCCACATACACGCCTCCCAACAGAAGATCCGCTCCCGCAGGCCCCAAAACCGGAACGAGCGCATACCAGAGCGACGATGCGAGATAGGATATGCCGAGCACCAGACACACCACCCCGAGGGCCAAGAGTAAGATGGCCATCGAAAGCCGGCGAATGGTTTGCTTGACCTTAAGGATGGCAGGTTCCGCCAATCGGTCCGCAAACGAACCCAATTGACGGAGAATCACGGCGAACCTCAAGCTGAAGTGCAACCCGGCAACGCCAAAAAGCCGTGAAAGTTCCGCTGCGGGACAGCGCCAGCGGCGTGCTGATGCTTGCCGGCGCGATCGAGCGACTGCCGGCGCTTTCGGTTCCGCCCCGGATCAGCGGGGTGACGTGCGAGACCGGTTTTCCTCGCTCAGCATATAGGCTTTCTTGCTTTCGAAATCGCGGGCAATGCCGATCACCATGAACTCCAAGGGTGCGCTGCCGCTTGCCGCAAAGGCACGGCTTTCGCCCAGCGCGGCGGGAATCGCGTCCCCGGCGCGCACCGCGGCCGTTTCGCCCTCGATGGTCGCCGTCCCTTCCCCGCTCATGACATAATAGACTTCCGCCATATCGCGCTTGGTCACTGGTCCCATCGAAGCGCCGGGCGGCAACAGCAGATGATCGACATAGGACCAGGTGCTGTAAAAAGCCGTGGGATCCAGCCCCCGATGGAACATGGCGGTTCCTTTGCCGCCTTCGAAACTGGCCATGGGCCTGTCCAGCGACTTGTCCAAATTCATATGGATGAATTGCGGAATCGCATCCTTGGGCGCCCCCACGCGGCCATCGTCCAGATTCCAGGCATCATAAAATTTCGGCAACAGCCCGACATTGATATTCATCCATTGCACCGGCTTGCCCGATTGATTGGTGATCGCATGATTATGGCCCAGCCGGGCCACCGCGCCCGCCGGTCCCTTCAGCGCCGAAGTCCGGCTGTCGATGGAAAACTCCGCCTCGCCGTCCAAGATAACGAACATCTCCTCGCAATAATTGTGGAAATGCTCGCCAATGCCTCCGCCCGGCGGCAGGAAACCGCGATGCAGGAAGAACAGGTTGACGCCGAGGTTGAACTTCGCCGATCCGGCGCGTCCGTCGAACAGCGCCATATAGTTCATCGGGCCCGAGCCATTATGGACCGTAGGATGCGAGGGATAATCGGGACCGGAATGCGCGATCCGCTGGGCCAGCGGCACATGGGTCCGCGACAGCGGGCTTGAGGCGGAATAAGGATCCGCCGCAAAACTCATGCCGGGGACCTGCGCGATCGCTGTCGCCGATGCAACGGCCAATCCGGTCAACAACAGGGATGCTTTGAAAAACCTTGTCTTGACCATGCATTCCTCCCGCGCTTCTGGTTTGTTTGCGCTTACTTCGCCTTCTTGGGTAAAGCAAAGACGTAGACGGCATGGCCGGTGTAAGGCCGGTTGCGCTCAAGGGCCAGCATCGTCACCGGGCGCACTTCGGGGCTGCCGCCATTATAGCCGGTCGGAACAGCCACGAATTGCTCGCCATCGACACTGAAGGTGGTGGGATAGCCCTGGGCGGTCGTGCCCAGCCGCGTGGTCCACAAGGTCCTGCCGGTTTTCAGGTCGAAGGCCCGGAAGGTGCGGTCCCAATCGCCGACAAAACCGACTCCGCCTGCCGTGGTCATGGCGCTGGTGAGAAATGGCGCGCGCTGCTGAAAGGTCCAGACGGGCTTGAGATCCCTGGCCCGGTACGCGCTCATACGCGCGATATAGCCATCGGACGCCGGGGCCTCATAGTTTCCGGCCATCGATCCCGATGAGACGCAAATCTGGTCGAGCGGAATGATGATCAGGTCATTTTGGGGATCGTAGCTCGAGGCCGGCCAGTTCTTGCCGCCCGCCGGACTGGGGCAGGAAGGCCGGGTGTCGCCAGGCTTGGCCGTGAGAATGTCGGGGCGATAGGTTCCGCGCCCGGTGACGCGATCGATGCTGGTGAAGACATTCTGAAAAACCGCCGGCACATAATCGAGAAACTTGCCGGTCACCCGGTCGTATTTCCACAGGATGCCTTTCTTGCCGGTGGTGAGCAGGGACTTCTGCTGACCGTGGTCGATCAGCACCTTCTCATAGACCTCATCGAGATCGAGATTCTCGTCCGGCGCGGTCTGGTGATACCATTTCAATTTGCCCGTCTCGACATCGAGCGCAACCACGGAATTGCTATAGAGTTGGTCGCCGATACCGCGCGCGCCCGACTTGGCTTGGCCCGTTCCCCAATAAGTGAGTTTCAGCCTGGGATCGTAGGTGCCCGCGATCCAGGCATCGGCGCCGGCGCGCTGGTCGTTGGTCAGCGTGCCCCAACTGTCGCCGCCCGGCTCGCCCGCATAGGCGACAGTGGAGAATTTCCAGATTTGGTGGCCATCGTTGACGTCATAGGCCGCGATGAAACAACGGTCCGCCAGGGCGCGCTCGTCGCAGCGGCCCAGACCCGCAATGATCTTGCCGTCGGCGATCATCAAGCCGCCGATCTTGTCGTTGCCATAGCTGGAAAATTTCAACTTCCAGGCGATCTTGCCGGTGCGCGCGTCCAGGGCATACAGATTGGCGTCGGTCGCGGGATAGAACAGCTTGTCGCCGTAAAGGGCCATGGTCCGGGTTGCGTTCTGCTGCCCGTTAAGCTGGGGACCAAGGGTGTTCTCCCAGATCAGGTCGCCGGTCTTGGCATTCAGCGCCTGAATCCTGTTGGTGGAATTGTTGGAGAGAAACATGACCCCGTCATGCACCAAAGGCGTGATCTGCTGCCGCTCGCCCTCATCCATCGACCAGACCCAGCGAAGCTGAAGATTCTGGACGTTCTGGGCATTGATCTGCTTGAGCGGAGAATGGCTCCAGCCGGCGTAATTCCAATAATGCATCAACCAGTCGGCGGCCGGCGGATTCAGCATCATCGCTTCGGTAATCGGCGTGTATTTGGGCACCGTGCCTTCCACGGTGATGCCGGTCCTGAACCGCACCACGCCGCGGCGCAGTTCGGCATCGGCGCTCAGAGGTCCGCCGGAGGCCGAAGCCGCACCCGCGTCGCCTTGGCCTGCCCCGGCTTGGGCGCCGCCTCCTGCTTGTGCGGCCTGCTGCGGCGTCAGGAAGGTATTGATCGCGACTGCGGTGGTCGGCGTGAAAGGCGCCGCGCCCGCCCGTGCGCCATTGTTTTTCAACAGATAGGCGACAATCGAAACCACGCTTTCATTGGTCAAACTGCCGGGATTATCGACCGGCATCGTGTCCTTGACCCGGGAAAACAGATCGCGGGTGGAGCGGCCTGCCCAAATGTTCGAAAAGCCGGAGCCGGACAGCGGCGGCGCCTCGCCGCTGTCATGACAGCGGGAGCAATATTGCGCATAGGCGGCTTGGCCGGCTTGCGCCTGGGCCTCCGTGAATGGCCC
>Ga0207648_10003943_pt1 | contig 15435 bp, 14 predicted proteins | sample KBSMisM32_FD_184310 | JGI IMG/M metagenome (GOLD analysis project Ga0207648, IMG submission 184310) | Miscanthus rhizosphere microbial communities from Kellogg Biological Station, Michigan, USA - KBS Miscanthus M3-2 (SPAdes) (version 2) | ecosystem: Host-associated > Plants > Roots >...
CCGCTTGCTGTGCAGGATCGGGATGTCGGAAAGGCTCTCCGCCCCGCCCCCGATGCCGACTTCAGCATGACCCTGCAGGATCGAGCTCGCGACTTCGGCGATCGCCTCGTTCGCGGACGCGCAAGCGCGGTTCACGGTGTGGGCGGGGATGCCGGGCGGCATGGCCGTGCCCAGCACGACTTCACGCGCCAGGTTGGGCGCGCGCACGGAGGGGATGACCTGCCCCATCACGACCGTGTCCACCCAGGCCGGCTCCGCCTCCGAGCGCTCCATCAGCTCGCGCACGCAGATGCGCGCGAGGTCCACCGCGGAGAGGTCGCGGTAGACGGTGGAGGCCTTGGCGAAAGGGGTGCGGCAGCCCGCGATTACCGCCACGCGCGTGCCGTTGGAGGTCACGCGTTTAGCTTATCGCCAAACGCGCGGCCTTGACACGCCGCGGGGCCGGGGCCTACATTGGGTCCGTGATGAGCGTCCACGCCGTTTCGGCCCGTTCCGGCGCCTGTTGTTGTTGCGCCCGGGGCCAAGGTGTGGCCGGACCGAGCTAGCGGCAGAAGCAGCCCGGATCCGCACCCAAGGCCCTTCGAGACTCTCGAAGGGCCTTTTGCTTTTTCAGGCCCGGTCGGGCCGGGGAGGTGCGCCGAGGATCGACGCAAGAACTGATTGGAGCTTCGGAGGCCGTCCGTGCGGCGGACGGCCTCCTGTTTCGTGTGATCCTGACAACCATGGGACCTTGGTCCCATGGATCCTCCGCCGCGCCCGTCCTATCGTTCGCCCGTGACGTTTCCGCGCCCATCGGGGCGTCACCGGCCGCCGCCGCGCTGGCTGGCCTGGCGGCGGCCGCACCTACCGACCCGCTTTCGTGAGCTGAGCGAGCGCTTCGTCGTACAGCCGGACCTGCGACGTGCGTGTGGCCGGCGTGAGGCTGTGCAGCCGCATCGTGTCCGCGTCCATCGTGTTCACGAAGTCGCGGAGCGTCTTGACCGCGGCGGCGAGGTCCGCGGGCGCGCCGTGGAGAAGCTCGCGCGGATAGGCCGCCTCGAACCCGTCCGCGAAGACGAGCACCCTTTCCCCCACCGCCAGCGCGTAGAAGCCGTCGCCCTCCGGCTCGGGGGCGCGGCTGTCGAACTTCACCACCGCCTCCGCGGCTGCCGGCACCCCCGCCGGAACGCGAAGCGCCTTGTCGATCTTGACCGTCGCCTCCATCCGACCCTGCGTGTCGGCGGTGAGGCCGTCCAGCGCACCCAGGCGCTGCAGGCCGGTGACCGTGCCGACGAACGCGGCGCGTGACCGGAGGCGCCAGCTCTCGAGATGGAGCGCGGGCGGTTCCGGACGAGGGGCGAGGAAAGCGAGGACGAGGACGGCCGTCAGAGCGGTCATCGTGGTATCTCCGGAGTCCATCTTATTTAATACGGTCCCGCGCACGGACGTGAGCGGCCTCATCCGCGTGGAAATCGGGCCTTGACCTGGACGGCCCGTAGCCGCTAACTGGACAGATCATGCGTCGCGCGGCGGGCCCGCTCCTGCTCTTTCTCCTGACCGCTTGCGGCGGTGGGAGCGGAGGGGGAGCGGGAAACACCACTCCGTCGTCGGCGGTTTCGATCGTGGACGGGGCCAGCGGCGCCGCCGTCACGACCGGGGCCGCAAACGCGCGGCCCGGGGACACCATCACGGTCGAGCGGGCGGGCTACCTGCGCCGTGACACGATCGTCCCACGCGACAACGTGATCTCGCTCTGGCCGGCCACGGTGGACGAGGCCTACGTCCGCGCGCTCGTCTACTCGGAGACCGCCCTGCGCAGTCGCCTCGTCCGCTGGCCGGGGACGACCATCACCGTGCCACGCGATCTCCCCGCCGAGATCACGGAGCTCGTCCGACCGTGGGTGACCCTCGTGCCTTCGGACACCCCCTCCGTCACGATCGTCGTGGATCCGGCCAATTCCGGTTTCGCGCAGTTTCCCGCGGAGGTCATCGGATACACGCTGAGCCAGGTTGCGGATTCCGACGCGCACATCCTCTCCACCCAGATCTTCTTCAAGTCGGAGGGAGACATCCGCCGGCCGGGGGCGCTCGCCCACGAGTTCGGGCATGCGCTCGGGCTCGGCCACAGCGCACGGACGCAGGACCTCATGTTCCCCAGCACGGCGCGCACGACCACCGTTTTCAGCGCCGATGAACGTGTTCTGCTCACGATGATGTACACACATCGACGACCCGGACAGATCGCGCCCGACAACGACCAGGCTCTCGGACAGGGAGCGACCGGAATCGTGCGCGTCATCGCGCAATGACGCGGCGCGAAGACATTTTCCCTTGACAACAGGGGCATCGCCCCGCCCATACTACGAGCCGGCGAGCGTCTCCCCTTAGCAACGATCACCGTCAACCAATGGGACGCGGCACCGGTTCCGGGGATGAAGAATACACGCGTGAAATTCAAGCGTGACATCCTCGAAGCTGGGTTCTCGACTGCCCGCGCCGCCCGCCTCACCCGCCTCTCTCCGCGCCAGCTCGACTACTGGGACCGCCGCGGTTTCCTGACGCCGTCGCTCGCGCGCGCCGATGGATACGGGTCCGCGCGCCGCTACTCGTTCGTGGACCTCGTGCGCCTGCGCGTGGCCGCGCGGCTGCGCGCGGCGGGGCTCGGGCTGGCCCGCATCCAGCAGGCGGTGCAGACGCTGCGCCGGCTCGATCCCGGGCGCGGCGACGCCCCGTCCGCCCACCTCCTCATCGCGGGCTCGCGCGTCCTCTGGGTGCGCTCCGAGCGCGAGATCGTGGACGTGCTGCACGAAGGGCAGCTCATGCTCGTGTTCTCGGTGGGCCGGGAGGTCCAGGCCATGGCGACCGCGGTGGAGCAGCTGGCGCGCGAGCAGCACGAAGACGAGATGCCCCTTCGGCCCGCGCGCGCGAGCCACGGCCGTTGAGCACCAACCGCGAGGCCGCCACTCCCCTGGCGCGCCTCGTCCGCCTGGGCCGCGAGCGCCAGTTCTCGGTCGACGCCTTCGACAAGGCCCTGAGCGCCGCCGCCGACGGCTCTTCCCGCGCCGTGCTCCTGCGCGAGCTGCTCGTGGAGTGGACGGGCGTCACCGTGGACGACGGCCAGGCCCTCGAGCTGTGGGAGGCCATCACCGCCACCCACCGGGCTCTGGAGGAGGCCCTGGCCGGGCCGGTATCGCTGCAGACCGCGCTCCTGCACGAGCTCCACACCCAGCGCGGCCTCGTGCGCGAGCCGCGCCTGCTCTCCGGGCGCGAGCTCTCCGCCCTGCGCGTCAACGCCATCACCGATCCGCTCACGGGCCTCTACAACCGGCGCTTCCTCTACGATCACCTCCAGCGCGAGATGTCGCGGGCCGAGCGCACGGGCGGCGTGGTCTCGTTGATGATGATGGACCTCCAGGGGTTCAAGAGCATCAACGACCGCCTCGGCCATCCCGTGGGCGACACCGTGCTCGTCAAGACCGCGAAGGTGATCCGCGACTCGCTGCGCGCGGTGGACGCGGGCTGCCGCTACGGCGGCGACGAGTTCGTGGCCGTGCTGCCCAACACGACCCTGATGGGAAGCCTGGCCGTGGCCGAGCGCATCCGCCAGCGCGTGGCCAAGATCCAGCTCCCCCGCCGCATCGGCCTGCAGATGGGCCTGCATTACGGGGTGGCCACCTTCCCGTCCGACGGCCGCACCTCCGACTTCCTGATCCGCACCTGCGACCAGCGGCTCTACGACTGCCGGCGCTACAACTCGGATCCGCGCACGCGGCGGCACCCGCGGTTCGCGGTGCAGGGCCTGGGCCTGCGCCTGGCCCGCGGGGGCGTGGCCCGGCAGCGCGAGTTCGAGGTGAAGGACATCGGTTACGGCGGCCTCGCCTTCATCTACCCGAGCCACCGCGCGCCCACCCACCTGGAGGGCGAGCTCATCCAGGAGTTCGCTTCCGACACCCACCACGTGACCATGAAGCCGGTCAGCGTGAAGCCGCTCAGCGACGGGCGGTCGCGCGTGGGCTGCGCCTACGTCCACTAGGGGAGACGAGCTGGAACACGACCGGGCGGAGAGCGAGCTGGTGCGGTCGTGGGTGGGCACCGGCGTCCTCGTCGCCTCCGTGCTCGCCGTCATCGCCGCCGGCGGCCTCGACCGCTCGGGCAGCGCCTGGCTCGCTTTCGTGGCGGTGGCGGCCATCGCCACCCGCGCTCTCCTCAGCCTGGCCGACGCGCGCGCGGCCCTCGGCAGCTACGCGGCCTCGCTCGACCTGATCGTCGAGCTGTCGCTGGCCCTGGGCGCGGCCTGGCTGACCGGCGGCGTGCGCAGCCCGCTGCTCGTCGTGCCCGCGGCCCACCTCGTCCTCGCCCGGCGCTTCCATGGCGCCGCCGCCGCGCGCTTCCTGGCCTTCGCGACGGTGGCCGGCCTGTGCGTCATGGCGAGCGCGACCCCGGGAATCCTGGACCGGCCCGCCGCCGCCATCGCGCGCGTGCTCTGGCCCCTGGCCGTGCTGGGCGCGCTCGAGCTGGCCCTGCCCGTGCGCGCGTCCACGTCGCGGCGCGCGGCGGCCGAGGCCCTGCCCGCGCCGTGGCTGCTCGAGCGTCCCCCTTCCCCGCCCCCGTCTCGGGTGCCCCCGCCGGCGGCGGTCGCGCCTCCGGCCGCCGTCCCCGCGGCGCCCGCCGCGCCCGTGCACGAGCGCGACGTGCGCGCGGAGATCCTGCACGACCTGCGCTCGCCGATCAGCGTCATCAAGGTCTACGCGGATCTGATCGCGGAGCGGGCGCGGCGGGGCGAGCCGCCGGTGGACGAGCACCTGCGCAACCTCGCCTCCGAGATCGACCTCATGACGCAGCTCGTGGACGCGCCCGGCGCGCGCGAGCGGCGCCTCCCCGTACCCGAAGACGTGGTGGACCTCGTGCAGGTGATGAGCGAGCTCTCCAGCCGCTACCGCGAGACGCACGGCCAGAAGGTGCGCATCGAGATGTCGGTGGAGCGCGCGCGGGTCCAGGTGCGCGCCGATCCCGTCTCCCTGCAGCGGGTGTTCCGCAACGTGCTCGACAACGCGCTCCAGTACACGCCCGCCGGCGGCGCCGTGCGCGTCCGGCTCTGGGCGGACCCCGTGTACGCGCACGTGGTGGTCAGCGACACCGGGGTGGGCATGAGCGCGGAGGAGCGGGAGCGCGCGTTCGACCTCTCCTATCGGGGACGTGGGGCCCAGGCATTGCGGGCGGGCGGGCGCGGACTCGGCCTGACCCTGTCGCGCGAGCTGGTGGAAGCGATGGGCGGCAGCATCTCGCTCTGGAGCGAAGAGGACCGCGGGTCCGAAGTGCGCGTCCTGCTGCCGGTGGCGCCGGAGATGGCCTCATGAACCGTCCACGTGTGATGCTCGTCGACGACGATGCCGCGGTGCGCTCGGCCGTTTCCGGGGCGCTGGCGGGCGAGGGCTACGACGTCGACTGCCTGGGCGACGCGGAGGAGGCTCTGCGCCAGGCCCTGGCCGCGCCGCCGTCCCTCGTCCTGCTCGACGTCAGCATGCCCCGCCTCGACGGGTGGGAGCTCTGCGAGATCCTGCGCCGCCAGTCGCAGACGCGCGAAGTCCCCGTCCTCTTCATCACCGGCCGCACCGACGTGCGCGACCGCATCACGGCCATGCAGGTCGGCGGCACCGACTTCATCAGCAAGCCGTTCCACGCGAAAGACCTGCGCGCCAAGGTGCGCGCGCTCGTGGGCCGCGATACCGGAGGTGCCATTGGGAGGCGGTAGGACCGCGATACGCGCGAGACAGTTGACGCGAGGACGTCCGGCCGCCGGCCCGCCGCCCATGGTGGACGAGCTGGAGCGGCTGCGGCTGCAGCGCATCCTCAGTGACTGGATCACCGGGCTTCCGCTCTATCCCGTCGCGGACCTGCGCAACGAGCGCGTGAGCAACCTCGGCGTCATCTACCTCCAGCTCGGCCGCTTCGCCGGGGTCGAGAGCGTGTACGGCTGGGAGCTCTACGACCAGGTCCTGCGCTGCGTGACCGAGAGCCTGCAGGCGGACGTCGAGGCCTCCACCCTCCGCTCCTCCTTCCTGTCCATCCAGTTCACGGGCTGCGACGGGTTCTACCTCCTCTTCGACGTCGCCCCCGGCGGCGGTGACCCGCAGATCCGGCTGGAGAAGGAAGCCGTCCGCCTCCGCGACGGAGCGACGCGGCGGCTGGGGCAGCGGCTGGGCCGCACCATCGTGGAGCTGATGAACGTGCACTGCAGCGCGGTGATCGTGCCCGACGACCCGCGCGTGCGGCCCTCGCGCAACGTCATCCGCGGCCTGCGCGAGGCGGCCCGGCTGGTGGAGACGCGCGAGACCGCGGAGCGCCTCAAGATGGTGGCGAGCTGCCGGGCCGTGCTGGCCGGGCGCAAGCTGCACGCGGTCTACCAGCCCGTGGTGAGCATCAAGGACAGCGCGATCGTGGGCTACGAGGCGCTCATCCGCGGGCCGGCCGGCGAGCTGGAGCTCCCGGACGTGCTCTTCGCCGTGGCCCACGAGGCGGACATGACCCTCGAGCTCGAGAGCCTCTGCCTGGAGACGATCTTCGCGAAGGTGCCGCGCGCGATCACGGGCAAGAAGCTGTTCGTGAACGCCTCGCCCCGCCTGCTCGGGCACTCCGTGTTCCTGGACGAGCGCAACCTCCAGTCCATCGGGCGGGCGCACCCGAACGTGGTGGTCGAGATCTCGGAGAAGGAAGTCGTGCACGACTACCCCGCCTTCCGCGAGACGCTGGACCGCCTCCGCCACGCGGGACTGCAGATCGCGATCGACGACGCGGGCTCGGGCTACTCGGGCCTGGAGTCGATCCTCCAGCTCCGGCCGGAGTACATCAAGGTCGCCACCTCGATCGTGCGCAACCTGCACGCGGACACCATCAAGCGCCAGGTCATCACCGCGCTCGCCACCCTGGGCGAGCAGATCCAGGCCCCGCTCATCGCGGAAGGCATCGAGCAGCCGGAAGAGCTCGACAGCCTCCTCGCCCTCGGCGTGGACATGGGCCAGGGCTTCCTGCTCGGCAAGCCACAGGTGCGCTGCGCGCGCACGGTCCACTGAGAGCGGTCGTCTTCGATTTCGACGGGACCATCCTCGACACGGAGACGCCGGAGTTCGAGGAGTGGCGCGAGGCCTTCCGCGCGCGCGGGCACGAGCTCACGCTGGACGTGTGGCAACACTCGGTGGGGACGGTCGGCGCCTACGATCCCGGCGCGCACCTGGCCGACCTCCTGGGCGTCCCTCTCGACCACGAGGCGCTGCGGCAGGAGGTGTACGCGCGCCACCAGACGCGCTGCGAGGCCCAGCCTCTGCTCCCGGGCGTGGTCGATCGGGCCCGCGAAGCGCGCGCGGCCGGCCTGAGGACGGCGGTCGCCTCGAGCAGCCTCTCGGAGTGGGTGGAGGGATGGCTGGCCCGCCACCGCATCCGCGATCTCTTCGACGCCGTCTGCACGCGCGACCAGGTCGCGCAGGTCAAGCCCGCGCCGGACCTCTTCCTGCTCGCGGCCGCGCGTCTCGGCGTCGCTCCCGAAGAGTGCCTCGCCTTCGAGGACTCCCCCAACGGGATCCGAGCCGCGCGCGCGGCCGGCATGCGCTGCGTCGCGATTCCCAATCCCCTGACGCGCCACCTGCCGCTGGGCGAGGCCGACCTCGTGGTCGAATCCCTGGCCGACCACTCCCTGGCCGAGATCCTGCGCCGCGTCCGTCCCTCGGACGGGCCTTCGGTGTAGTCTGCCCGCGATGGGGATCCGCGGGGCGATGGTCGCGGCGGGCGTCATCCTGACCGCGGCCGGTTGCGCCGCGCACGTCATGGCCCCCGCCACGGCGCCGACGTCGCCGGGCGCTCGGTGGACGCTCGCCTGGAGCGACGAGTTCGACGGCCCCGCGGGCGCCCGCGTCGATCCCGCGCGCTGGGTCACCCTCACCGGCGGCCACGGCTTTGGCAACAACGAGCTCCAGTCCTATACCGACCGCGCGGAGAACGCGTCCCTCAGCGGGGACGGCCAGCTCCTCATCCACGCGCGGCGCGAGCCTTTCCAGGGCGCGGACGGAATTGCGCGCGAGTACACGTCGGCCCGGCTCAAGACCCAGGGCCGGTTCGAGCAGATGTACGGCCGGTTCGAGGCTCGCCTGCAGATCCCGCGCGGCCAGGGCATCTGGCCCGCGTTCTGGATGATGGGGGCCGACCTCGCGACGGTCGGCTGGCCCCGCTGCGGCGAGATCGACATCATGGAGAACATCGGCAAGGAGGCCGCCACCGTCCACGCCACGATCCACGGGCCCGGCTATTCCGGTGCCGATTCCATCGGCGACGCCTACACGATGCCCGGCGGAGCGCCCGTGGCCGACGCCTTCCACGTCTTCGCCGCGGAATGGGAGCCCGCCGTCATCCGCTTCTACGTGGACGGGACGCTGTTCTCGACGCGCACTCCCGCCGACCTCAAGGCCGGCCAGACCTGGGTCTTCGACCATCCGTTCTTCGTGATCCTGAACGTGGCCGTGGGCGGGAACTGGCCCGGCAACCCCGACGGCTCGACCGCCTTCCCGCAGACCATGCGCGTCGATTACGTCCGCGTGTACGCGCCGGCCGCGCCGCCTCGCTGAGCGGCTCGGCCGTGGTAATCTCCGGCCCGCTCCCGGCCTCCTGATGCCCTGGACCCAACGCTACGATCCGCTCGGATCCTGGCCGCTGTCGACCTTCGTGTCGGCGCTGCCCGTCCTCACGCTGTTCTTCGTGCTCATCGTGCTCCGCAAGCGCGTCTGGATCGCCGCCCTCTCCGGGATGCTGATGGCGGTCCTGCTGGCCTCCGCCGTCTTCCACATGCCGGCGGCGATGATCGCGAGCGCGTCGCTGCACGGCTTCGTGTTCGGCTTCCTGCGCATCGCCTGGATCATCATCGCGTCGATCTTCCTCTACAACGTCGCGGTGGAGACGGGCCAGTTCCAGGTCATGAAGGAGTCGATCGCGGCCCTCTCCTCCGACCAGAGGCTGCAGGCCGTGCTCATCGCGTTCTGCTTCGGCGCGTTCCTGGAAGGCACGGGCGGGGGCGGCGCGCCCGTGGCCATCGCGGGCTCGTTCCTGATCGGCCTCGGCTTCCCGCCCTTCCAGGCGGCGACGGTGTGCCTGCTCGCCAACACCGCGCCCGTGGCCTGGGGCGCGGCCGGCAATCCCATTCGTGTCCTGGCCGGAGTGACCGGCCTCCCCGAGCATGCGCTCAACGCGATGACCGGCCGCATCCTGCCCGCCTTCTCGTTCATCCTGCCCATCTGGCTCGTCCGCTCGATGACGGGGTGGACTCAGACCTTCGAGGTCCTGCCCGCCCTGCTGGTGGCGGGCGGCTCCTTCGCGGCCATGCAGTTCTTCTGGTCGAACTTCGTCGAGACGAACCTCGTGGACATCGTGGCCGCGGCCTTCTCGCTGCTGGTGATGGTCGGGTTCCTGCGGGTGTGGAAGCCGCGCACCCTGATGACGCTCAACGCGGCGCCCGATGCTCCCGCCCTGCGGCGCCACTCCGCGGGCGCCGTGCTGAAGGCCTGGTCCCCTTTCGCGGTGGCCTCGCTGCTCATCCTCCTCTGGGCGCTGCCCGCGTTCGCGAAGTACATCCGCTTCGACGCGCTGAGCTTCCCCCTGCGCGGCCTGCACAACCTGGCCATCCGCGTGCCGCCGGTCGTGCCCACGCCGACGGGCGAGACCGCGATCATGGACCTCAACGCGCTGGCCCTGCCCGGCACGGCCGTGTTCGCGGGCGGATTCCTGTGCGCACCCTTCCTGGGGATGTCGCTCGCGCGCGCCTTCCAGATCCTGGGCCAGACCATCCGCCAGCTCGTGCCCTCGATGCTCGCCATCAGCTTCATGGTCGGCCTGGCCTACGTGACGAAATACGCGGGCATGGACACCGTGCTCGGGCTGAGCCTGACCCGCACGGGTTGGATCTATCCGTTCTTCGGGACGCTGCTGGGCTGGGTCGGCGTGGCCCTGACGGGCACGGACGCGGGCTCGAACGCGCTGTTCGGGAACCTGCAGAAGGTCACGGCGGAGCAGCTCGGGATCAGCCCCATCCTCATGGCCTCCGCCAACAGCGCGGGCGGCGTGATGGGCAAGATGATCGACGCCCAGAGCATCGTGGTCGCGAGCACCTCGACCCGCCTCGAGGGGCGCGAAGCGGACATCTTCAAGGCCGTGATCGGGCACAGCATCGTGCTGGCCTCGCTCGTGGGGCTGGTGGTGATGCTCTACGCGTACGTGATTCCGGGGATCATCCCCGGGCACTGACCCGCGAGGGTCACTGGGGGGTGTGATGGAACGACCGAAGCTGGGCCGCCGGGACTTCGTGAAGTCGGCGGTGGGAGCGGGCGTCACCCTCGGGGTCCTGGGCCGCGCGACGTCGGCGTCCGCATCTTCGCGGGTGCTGGGCGCCAACGACCGCATCAACGTCGCGCTCATCGGCTGCGGCGGCCGCGGGAAGAGCCTGCTGCGCACGGTGATGGAGACGGGCGGGCAGATCGAGCCCACGCCGGCCTCTCCCTTCGGGCCTTCGCCGCGCGATCCCAAGCCGCCGGATCCGGCCCTGGCCACGCAGGTCGTCGCCGTCTGCGACGTCTACGCCAGGCGCAAGAGCGTGGCCGCGACGTTCGCGAAGAGCTGCGACTCCACGCTCGACTATCGCGAGATCCTCGACCGCCCCGACGTCGACGCCGTCATCATCGCGACGCCCGATCATTGGCACGCGCGCATGGCCCTGGAGGCGATGGCCAAGGGCAAAGACGTCTACCTCGAGAAGCCGATGACGCACACGATCGAGGAGGCCAAGGCCGTCGCGGCCGCGGTCAAGAAGACGGGGCGCGTGTTACAGGTCGGCTCGCAGACGACGAGCTCGGACCAGTGGTGGAAGGCGCGCAAGGCCATCCAGGACGGGATGATCGGCAAGCTCCTCATGAGCCAGGGCTCGTACCATCGCAACTCCGAGAAGGGCGAGTGGAACTGGACGATCGACCCCGACGCGGGCCCGACGGCTTCGGGCGAGGACTTCATCGATTGGAAGATGTGGCTGGGTGACGCGCCCGCGCGGCCGTGGGACGCGGACCGCTTCTTCCGCTTCCGCAAGTACTGGGACTACTCGGGCGGGATCGCGACCGACCTCTTCTATCACGTCGTCGCGCCGCTGCAGATCTGCTGGGGCGAGCCGCAATTCCCGCGCCGCGTCTACGGGAGTGGCGGCAACTACGTCTTCACCGACGACGGGCGCGAGGTGCCGGACACGTTCATGCTGACCGCGGACTACGCGAAGGGGCACTCGCTGGTGCTCTCGTCGAGCATGGCGAACGACACGCACATCCCCGGGCTCATCCGCGGCCACGAGGGGACGATCATGATGGTCCCCGACGGCAAGTTCGAGGGGAAGGTGGACTTCATCACCGTCACGCCGCAGTCCGTGGGCAAAGACGCCTTCAAGCAGAAATACGGCACCATCGAGATGAAGCTGGAGACGGAGCCGCGCGAGACGCACATGGAGAACTTCCTCCGCTGCGTGCGGTCGCGGCAGACGCCGATTCTCGACGCGGACACGGCGTATCGGGCCATGGTGCCGATCGCGATGTCGGTGCAGTCGTATCGCGAGGGGCGGGTGCTCTACTTCGACGAGACGGCGGAGAAGGTGGTCGCCGCGCCGCCGAAGGCCTGAAGAGAAATGACCGGTTGATCGTCCACGCCGCTAGGCCCGATTACCCGCAGCGTGGGGCGCCCCGGGATTGATGTCCAGGACCACTCGGTCCGGACCGACCAGTGCCGCCTCGTGTTGGCAGCGCCACTTCTGCCCATCGAGACCCTCGACCGTGTGGCCGTTCTCGATCACGTCACCCTTCTCGATGAGATAGGCCGCGATACCGTAGAGCAGCCCGGCCATCGGGCCGGCTTCGAGACCTCGGAAGTGGCATTGGACGTCGGGAAGGCCGAAGACATCCAGGCCCCGGCTGTCCATTACGACGTCGCCGGTGTCGCCCGCGGCGTTCTCGATCCGGAAGAGGCGAACGTTGATCGGCCCGGCTTGAGGGTCCGGATACTTGCGCGGCCCGCCCGCCGTGTATTGCCGCGGCTCGACGAGCCGGTCGGAGGCTTGCCAGTGAATCGCCAATGGCTGAACCAACGTGAGGAGTCCGTCCAGCGTTCGCTGAAAGGCACTGAGGCGATCCACAGGTGAAAGGGGCCCGGCCATCAGATCGGTCAGCAAGCCACAGGACGTGGCCCGGCTCACGATCTCTCTGGCGTCCGGGAAGTCCCACGTTTGTTGCAGCGCCGACTCCAGCGCGTCGAGGCTGGGGTCCTTGTCCGTCAACAGGAATACCGTTTGGGCGGGCAGAACCGGACCGTCGGAGTAGGTGACCGGGTAGTCGTTGTGGAGCACCGCCAACGGCCCTTCCGCCTTGTCACCGCCGAGGAGCTCCACTGTCGGGGAGAAGCGCCGGACGGCTTCGACGAAGGCGGCCCGGGTGAGAGTGGGCCGCCGCTCGAAGAACAACTCAGCCGCGTAGACGCCCACGCTCTACTCCACCTCGCCGTCGGACCGAGCTATTACCCAGGCCAGCGTCAAGGGCAGGGTTGGACGGTCGACGGATTCGGCGGACTCAGAGTGAACATCTGGTTTGATGGCTGCTGGCCCCAGTCCCCCCTCACGCTGTAGGTCGGCAGGCCGCTGGCAGTGATCGTGATCGCGTAGCACTGGGCCGCGTCGGACGGCACGGGGCCGGTGACCAGCCGGAAACGCCCCTGGCCGTCCGTCGTGGCCGTCGTGCCGTCCAGCGACGTCGAGACGACACCGCCGACGACGGGATCGAGGTAGAGGCCCGGACCGCCGCTCGGGTTGAGCCCGAGTCGTGCGAACACCTGTCCGCTGATGTCCACCGGTCTGCCGTCATCGCCAGTCGCCTTGACGGCCACGACCGCCCCTGCGGCGGCGACCGCGCCCAGGCCACCCACGATCACCCCCGTACTGAGACCACCGCCGCCCGACGACGCGGCGGCGCCTCCGGCACCCGCGGCCGCCGTCGATCCGGCCGCGACCACGCCCGCGCTGCTGAACCCAACGGGAATCGCGGCCGCGCCCGCCGGCACTTCGAGCAGGATCGACGCGGCGGACATCACACCCGCCATCATGCCCTTCGAGCAGCCGCCGGCCGCGGCGACCACGTCCGTCGCGTACTCCTCCGTCCGGCTCGTGGCCGCGGCCTTGTCCGCCACCTCCACGTAGTAGTGGAACTGCTTCAGGCTCTTCTTGGGCTTGGGCAACGCGGCCAGGAACACGTCACCCTCGCGCTTCATGGCCACGGCGTACCAGCTCGGACCGCCTTCGGTGCGAAAGAAGATGCGAGCCCGCCCCACACTGTCAACGGGGATCAGCCGCGCTTCGAGCCGCGGGAACTGCTCGGCCACGACGCAGCCGACGGCCTTGTGATCGATCTCCGTGGCATGAACGGCAGGAACGGCGGCGAGACCAACGAGAACGAGCCCGCCCAGAACGCACGACCGGCGAACTGGCGACATGGCAGCCTCCTTGATTCGTTCGAACCGTGCGGAGGGACGCGATATTTAAGCGGGGTGAGGTTTGGATGGCAAGGTGCCGGGTGAGGCAGGTCACGAGCTCGCCTCACCCGCAGGATTCGCGGGGGGCGGAGGTGCGATCCCTCGCCGAGGGGCGAAGGACGCACCCCCTGGCGCGGTCAGCGGATGAACACCGCCAGCCCGTATTCGCACGGGCCGAGCGTACAGTTCGCCATGGGCGCCTTCACCTTGTAGTAGCCGGTGTATGGAGCCCGCAACGTCAGCGTGGGGAGATCGTCGACCTGGCGGTCGGTGCGGATCGGCGCGCCCGAGTCGCTGTACAGGGAGAGGTCGAGATCGTAGCAGTCCGCGTCACAGACACCGACGATCTTGTACTGGCGGCCCTTCACAAGCGCTACCCAGGCCCAACCGTATTCTCCCTGATACAGAGAGCCGGTGAGGGTCTGGTCGAGCGTCCAGTTGGGAGCCAGGGCCAGAGCCACAAGACCGAGCTGCGCATCGACCTGCCGCGTGTAGGTATCGTCCGCGGCCGCGGTGCCGGCCATGGTCAGCGCCGTCGCGAGGGCGGCGAGTGTCTTTCGTATCTTCGTCATGATTGCCTCCTTTGCATGTCCTTCATGAGGAGATACGGAGTGCGCTGACCATCGTTCGGGGAGCGAGGAAAACGTCATGAAATCTCAAGAATGGATGTCTTCAGCGGGTGGGCGTCTCCGGCCGGACCGAGCGCATGAAGTCACAACGCGCGAGGAGCGCCGCGAATCGGGGATCTCCGCGGTACGCATCCCACTTGGGATCGACGGTCAGGAACATGAGATGGACGTCGCGGGCCTGGTAGGCGCGGTCCAGCCACTCGAAGACCGCGTCCTGATCGCCCAGACCCGCGTGCACGAGGGCCAGCGCATAGGGCGGCACGTACCGTTCGCGCGACACTGCTTCCAGCGTCTTCAAGATCTCCCGCGCCTCGTCCGGTCGCCCCGATCCGGCCAGGACATGTCCCCGGTGCGAGATCGCCTTCGTATTCCCGCCCGAGAACCGTGCGGCGTTCTTGAAGGCGTCCAGGGCGAGATCGGGCTGGCCAAGCTGTTCGTAGGCCTGTCCCGACTGCATGTAGCCGATCCAGAACTCGGGATCGACGACGATGGCCTGGCGGGCATGCTCGAGCGCACCGGGATAGTCGCGGCCCTGGAAGGCCACCTGGGCCGACATGGCGTGGGCCAACGCGTTGAGCGGCTCGAGCTCGCGTGCCCGTCGCATGGCCGCCTGCGCCTCACCCTGCCGTCCTTCCTGGGAGAGGACGTGCCCGAGCGTGATTTGCGCGCGGACGTCCATGGGATCGAGGGCAATCGCTCGCCGCGAGGCCGCCTCCGCCGCGGGCCAGTTCCAGCCGAGCAGGAACTCGACGTACCCCAGCGAGGTCTGCGCCTCGGCAAGGTCGGGGTCGGCGCGCACGGCGCGCTCCGCCGCCTCCCGCGCGCGAGCCGACACCTCCCGCGGCGGCACGTCGCTGTTGATCGGACTGGCCCCGATCGCGAGGGCGATGCCCGACCAGGCCAGCGCATAGTTCGGATCGAGGGCCGTGGCGCGCTCGTAGTACTCGACTGCCCGCTTGTTGGTCGCGGGCGTGGCCTGGTTCCCGAAGTAGCGGCCCCGCAGATAGAGGTCGTAGGCGTCCGGGTTCCGGGTGTGTCGCCGCGCCAGCGCATCCAGGCGCTCGGGAGACAGCCGGATCCGGATCTGCTGCGCGATCACCGTGCTCAGCTCCCGTTGCAGGCCGAGCATGGTGGTCGGCTCCCGGTCGTAGGATTCCGACCACACCTGGACCTGAACACGCGCGCGGATCAGCTTGCAGGTGATGCGCAGGCGGCCGTTCTCGGATTGGATCGAGCTCTCCAC
>Ga0207648_10003944_pt1 | contig 15434 bp, 17 predicted proteins | sample KBSMisM32_FD_184310 | JGI IMG/M metagenome (GOLD analysis project Ga0207648, IMG submission 184310) | Miscanthus rhizosphere microbial communities from Kellogg Biological Station, Michigan, USA - KBS Miscanthus M3-2 (SPAdes) (version 2) | ecosystem: Host-associated > Plants > Roots >...
GTCATGTACATGCCGTTGCAGCAGCCGCGGCCCGAAATCGTCGGCACCGTGGTTGCCCCGTTCTCGAAAGGCGTGATCGCGATGGGCGAGCGCGATTTTCATCCGCTGTCGGCGAACTTCCTGCTCTCGAAATGGCTGCCCAGCCACTGGGCGAATTACGTCGAGGGCAAGAAGCGCGCGGGCCTCGAGGCGAAGGTCGCCGACTGGCGCGTCGCGCGCACGATCTTCGTCGCCGACGACGAAAAAGTCGCGCAGCAGTACGGCCGCCGCGACCCGAACAGCCCGTACCGCTACTACTGGAACATGCTGCTCAGAAAAATGATGATCTCCAAACGCCACATCATCTTCAAGACGAGCGAACAGCAGGACGATCGCGAGCTGACCGACGATTACATGGTCGACCGCCTAGTGCTGTCCGGCACGGTCAATAACGTCGTCGACCAGATACTCAAGTTGCGCGAAGAGGTCGGCGACTTCGGCGAGCTCGTCTACGCGGGCATGGACTGGGTCGATCCTGCGCTCGCCAAGCGCTCCATGGAATTGATGGCGAACGAAGTCATGCCGCGGGTGAACGAAGCGACAGGCGCGTAAACGCGCAAAGCCGTCAGTCACGGTCCGCGCGTTTACCGCGGCATTTGATCAGTCACTTTGCCCGTTCTCCGCGCGCCGCGCTGCGGGCCTTCATTTCACGCGCGGCCATCGTGTAGCCGCCGTCGCCGCCGTCGATGAAATGGACATGACGGTATTCGCTGGGCGAATCCACGAGGCAGGTCATCAGCGCCGTGTCGGAGACATGGATCCCGTAATTCAACTCGCCGCGTGCCATGCGTTCGTCGAGGTGCGCGCGGATCAGCGCAATGCGGTCTTCCGGACAGTCGAGCACCATCGACAGCATGTCGTCGTATTTAGAGAAGTCGGTGTTGCGTGTCATCTCGTCGACATAGCGTCGTGGATCGAAGCTCTTGAGCCGCACACCGGTCTTGAAAATCAGCGATGCAATCAGCGTGTGCACGGCCAGCACGAGCACGCGCAGCGCAAGCGGTCGGCGTCCTCCCAGCGCGCGCGCCTCGAGCAAAAGCGTGGGCGGCGGCCACTTCGACTTGAGGTTTTCCAGCCGCACGGCCCTGGCGCCGCTGCCCTCTGGATCGGCCATCGCGAGCACCTGGTCGTGCGCTTCGCGCAAATCGGCGGCGCCACTCAAAATCAGCGCAACCATTTTGCCGCGCGTCGATTTAAGCGGTGACCAGCGGCACGACAGTCCGCTCAGGTCGGGCGCGCTATCGCCCGTCCCGGGGGCGATTGCGATCACCGAAGCGGGCGTCGAAGCGTCGCGGCCCTTGATCACGGCTTCGACGAGTTGCACGCCGCCGCCCAGAAAAAGACCGAATGAGTTGCCAGATGTGGGCTCATATCGCGCGACCAGCACTTCGCGCCCGCGACGGCGGATGTCACCGACCTGCATAGCGCCAGCGCGCAGCGTGAGCTGGTAGGTCTGGCGCACGAACGCGATCGTTTGCGCGAGCGCTGCACGTGCCGCTGCTGCATGTGCCGGCGGAATCAGCAGCACAGCGCCGTCGCCCCCGAACAAAAACGGTATCGTTTCGCCGTCGCATACATTGCGCACCGCGGCGATTCCCGCCGCGCCCGCGAGGTTGACCAGCTGATAGCGTCCGGCTTCGACCGCGCGCGTCGATGACTCGACATCCGTCACCGCAAGCAGCCAGTCGCCGGGTGCCGGACGGTAATAGCGACTGTCGAAGCTGTCGCGCGTGTGCTGGAATGGCGTTAAAGCTTCGAAAAAATTGGGCGGTTGGTGCATCGAATCCCTCTCCCCCCAGTGGCAGCGCCGAACTCGCCGCACCGTCGCCGCCCGGCGCTCATTCGGGTTTGATGCCCGCGTCCTCGAGCACTTTCGCCCATTTCGTGTATTCGCTCTTGAGCGAAGCCGTGAACTCCGTCGGTGTCGCGCTCGCCTGCAATTCGACGCCCTGTGCCGCGAAGCGGCTGCGGACGTCGGGCGCCGTCGCGAATTTCGCAATTTCCGCGTGGACGCGCGCGAGTATCTCCGGTGGCGTCGCGGCCGGCGCGATCACACCGTTGAAAATGCTCATCTGGTAGCCCGAAACCGTTTCACTGATAGCCGGCACCTCGGGCAAGAGCGCGCTGCGCACCGGGCTCGTGATGCCGATCGCGCGCAACCGGCCTGCGCGCACATGGGTAAGCGACGTGCTCACGTTGTCGAATTTCAACGGCACCTGCCCGCCAAGCAGATCGATGATCGCCGGGCCGTCGCCGTTGTACGGGATGCGCGTGATGCGCACTCCCGCCAGCTTGTTGAAGAGCTCGAGCGCCAGGTGCGACCCCGAGCCATTGCCCGACGAGCTGCAGTTGAGTTCGCCGGGCCGCGCTTTGGCGAGCGCAATGAGGGCTCTGACATTCGTCACCGGCAGTGAGCGATGCACCACCAGCAGCTGCGGCAGGGTGGCGATGACGCTGACGCCCGCGAAATCCCGCAATGGATCGTACGGCGGCGCCTTCATGAGCATCGCCGCGATCAGCCCGCTCTGCGCCATCATGGCGAACGTATAACCGTCCGGAGCCGCGCGCGCGAGCGCCGTGAGCCCTATCGTGCTGTTGGCGCCCGGCCGATTCTCGACATACATGCGCTGACCGAGCCCGCCGCTCAGATAATCAGCTACCGAGCGCCCCATCAAGTCGAGGTTGCCGCCGGGCTGCACGGATACGATAAGGCGGATCGGCTTGACCGGATAAGTCTGCGCGTGCGCATCGATAAAGCCCGCGAGCGCTGCGGCCAACACGGCAAATTTTGCAAGCGGTGTAACGAGCTTGCACGGCATAAATTCTTCGCCACGCAAAGCGCGCTGCCTACTTCTTCGCACCGCCGGCATCCGGCCGCGGTGCCAGCACCATCTGCGTCTGGGTGACGATCGCCACCACGCGGCCGTCCGCATTCTTGAGCGTCGTTTGCCACACGTTGGTGCTGCGCCCCAGATGCAGCGGCCTGGATTCGCCCTTGATAACGGGGCCCGCGCCGGCCACGAAGAAGTTGGTCTTCGATTCGAGCGTGGTCGTCAGATGTCCCGGTGGCAGGTTGTAAACCGTGCCGACCGCGCCCATTGCATCGGCGAACGCCATCAAAGCGCCGCCATTCACGCGTCCGTTGCGATTCATGTGGCGCTCGTCGATGGGCATTTCGGCGACGATCTTTTTCTTCGACAGCGACAGGATGCGCATGCCGAGCGTGCGCGCGACGCCGTTCTGCATCACGCGGTGCGGATCGTGCGGCGCGGGCACGGCGGATTGCTTCACTGCTTTTTTCGTGGCCATGATTAGATTTTCCAGCCCAGCCATTCGCACACCCCGCGGCCCATGATCCAGTCCTTGTCGTTCGCGGTGAGCCAGGGAATTTCTTCGGTGAACATCGTGACCTGCTGGCGGTACGGAATCGGCGAACGCGACTGGTCCGAGCCCCAGAACAGGCGCTGCGGGCCGAACGCGTCGTAGGCACGGCGGATGTGGCCGTGCAATTCGGTATACGGATACTTCGCCGTCGAATAGCACGGCAGAGCGCTGACTTTGGCGGCGACGTTCGGACGCTTCGCGATGGCGAGCAGCAAATCGAGATCCTTGAACGCCTCTGCGTCTTTCTTGCCGCTCGGAATGGACAGATGGTCCATCGTCAGCTTGAGACCCGGATATTTGTGCGCGACCTTGTCGATCAGGTGCACCAGCGGCTGCGGCACCAACACGTAGATCGGCACACCGTATTTTTCCGCGTCGCCCCACACCCAGTCCATATGCCCTTCGGTGAGCAGCATCACGAGCTCGGGGATATGAAACGTAAAACGCAAACCGAGCATGCCAGGCTGCTTGCGCCACATGGCGAGCTGGCCGCGCGACTTGGGATCCTGCGGGTCGAGCCGGCCCATCACGGCATAGCGGTTCGGATGCGCGGCCGCGGCGGCGACACCGAGATCGTTGCGATCGCCTTCCCACGACGGCGGCACGATGATTACGCGGTCAACGCCCGCTTCGTTCATTTCGCGCAACAGGTCGTCGGCGCCCAGCGGAATCGGGCGCTGCGGCGGCGCGCGCTTGGGCCATGGTCGCTCAGGCGTGTCAGCGCCCCAGATATGAACCTGCGAATCGACGACCAGCATGCTGCGGCTCCCCTTGAGTGTTCTGAATTGGACTGCGGAGTTTAACGCAATGGCGCGCGCGGCGAAAACCGCCGGACCCGCGTTGGACTACTCGACTTTCAGATTCGCGAGCTTGATCGCTTCGCCGAAGCGCGCGTACTCCTCGTTGATGAGCTTGATGAATTCGGCAGGCGTGGTGGTTACCGGGTCGCCGCCTTGGCGCTCGAGCAGCTCGCGGGTCGCCGGCTGGTTGACGACTTTCACGAGTGATGCATAGAGCTTGTCGAAGATGGGCTTCGCGACGCCTTTGGGCGCCATCAAGCCGGCCCAGCCGGTCGACACGTAACCCGGCACCCCGGCTTCGCTGATCGTCGGCAGGTCCGGCGTCTGCGGCGAACGCTTTTCGCCGCCGCTCGCGAGCGCACGCATGCGGCCGGAGCGCACGTGCGCCATTACCGCCGGGCTCGGCGCAATCGTGAACTGCGATTCGTTGGCGATCACCGCGATCAGCGACGCGCCGCCTTTGTACGGTACCTGGTGCACGTCGATGCCGGTCGCATGCACGAACAGCACGCCGGCGAGATGGCTCTGAAAACCGGAACCCGCGTTCGACATGTTGAGCTTGCCCGGATTCGCCTTCGCGTACGCGATCAATTCCTTCACGCTGTTGACCGGCAGCGTCGGATTCACGACGAGGATGTTCTGGGTGACTGCGAACAGCGACAGCGGCGCGAAACTTTTGATCGGGTCGTAGTTGAGTTTCTTGTAAATCTGCGGCGTAATCACCTGCATGCCGGTCGAGCTGATAAGCAGCGTGTACCCGTCGGGCGGCGAGTTGGCGACGATTTCCGCGCCGATCAAACCGCCGGCGCCGGCACGATTGTCCGAGACGACCTGCTGTCCGAGCTCTTCGCCGAGACGCACGCCCAGCACGCGGGCGAGTGTGTCGACCGAGGTGCCGGTGGTGTTCGCTATGATGAGGCGGATGGGCTTGGTGGGATAGGATTGCCCGTGTGCAGCGGGAACGCCAAGCGACGACGCCGCGGTAAGTACGCACACTCGTGTCGCGATGCCCCATTCCCGTCGAGACTTGAAGGCTCGCGATTTATTTATCATCGTTCCACTTGCCGATCACCACCGACAACATGCTGATCGACGCATTCTGAATGCCGTCGACCAGGATGGTCACCGGCTCGTTTTCCGGCTGCATGCCGAGAATATAGAGCAGAGGCAGGTAATGCTCGGGCGTCGGAATCGACGGCCGAGCATCGTCGCCAAGACTTTCGTACCCAACCAGCGGCTGGTGATCGTGCTTTTCGATCCGCTCGCGCACGGCGTCGCTGAAGCGCTTCGCCCAATCGAGGGCCGGCGCATCTTCTTTCCAGTTGAGCTTGCCCAGGTTGTGCACGACGTTGCCGAAGCCCGCAATCAGGACGCCTTCATCGCGCAAAGGCGCGAGCTGCTTGCCGAGCTCGTAATGGAATGCCGGATGGCGCGTGGAATCGATACTGAGCTGCACGACCGGTATGTCCGCCTGCGGATAGACATGCGCGAGCACCGACCACGTGCCATGATCGAGTCCCCACTTCTCGTCCGCGCGGGCCGGCAGGGGCGCCAGCAGTTCGCGCACGCGCTGCGCGAGCGCGGGGCTGCCCGGCGCCGGATACTGGAACTCGGATAGCGCGCGCGGAAAACCGCCGAAATCATGAATGGTCGGCGGCTTTGGCATCGCCGTAACCGCCGTGCCGGGCACGTACCAATGCGCCGAGATAGCGAGTATCGCGGTCGGGCGCGGCGCTCTGCGGCCGAAGTCGCGCCACGCCTGGGTATACCGGTTGTACCCGAGCGCGTTCATCGGGCTGCCGTGGCCGAAAAATACCAGGGGCATGCGTTGATTCGTCAAGGCTTTACTTTCTAGCGGTGTCTAAAATGTCTTCCGATAAATCACTTCAACACGATCGGATTGATCGGCGAGCCGACCGCGCCGGTGATCGGCAGCACCGGCGCGCAGAACAGGAATTCGTAGACCTTGTCCTTCGCGCAGTCGTCGGCCAGATCCTTCAGATAGAAAATCTCGCCCATCCAGATGCCGATCATCGGAATCACGATCCAGTGCCACGGCTGGAACGCTTCGGTGCTCTCGTTCGGACGCACTTCGCAGCCCCATGTGTCGAGGCAGATCGCTGCGATTTGCTTGCGGTGTATCCACTCGGCGGTTTCGAAGCGCAATCCTGGCGCATCGCCGGCTGCATAAGCGCCCCAGTCGCCGCGCGCGAGGCAGTGCTCCATTTGGCCGGTGCGCACGATCACGAAATCGCCGGGACGCACTTCCACGCCGTGCGCTTTCGCGCATTGATCGAGCTCGTCGTTGCCGATGCCGTAGCCGTCCTCGAGGTAATCGCCGCCTCTGAAGCGCGGGATGTCGAGCAGGATGCCGCGGCCGATCATGCCCGCGCGCGCCTTATGGATGCCGTTTTTCTTGGCGCCTGTCGAATCGACAAGCCGGGCGTCATAGCCGTTCCACATGTGCTCGCCGTAGAAAATATGACCGAGCCCGTCCCACTGCGTGCCGCACTGCAGCGGCATCGTCACCATGTCGTCGGCGTAGCGCAGGCCCGCCTTGTCGTGACGGCCCGCAACTGCGTCGGTGCCCGTCGCGAGCATCGTGTGGATAGGATTGAAGCGACCGCCCCAGCCGGTTCGCTGCGGGCCTTCCTGGTCGAAGTTGAGCCCGAGCGAATACGAGATGCCCTTCTTCACCAGCGCCGCGGCTTGCAGGCGAACGGCCGGCCCCACGTAATTGAGCGTGCCGAGCTCGTCGTCGGTGCCCCACTTACCCCAGTTCTTCACGCGTTCCGCCATCGCTTTGATCGTCGCCATCGTCACGTCCTGTTTGACGACGTTCTTCGGCACCATTTTCAGGGGCGCCTGCGTCTTTACGAGTGACATTGCTATACTCCTCCGGGCTGTGCTATTGGACGGTCCGCTTTCTCTTCACCGCTATTTCGGATGGTATTCTAATCTTGAATTCCGCATTGTCGCGCCGCTCATTTTCGTGCTGCATCGGCGCCGCGGCCGCGCTCATCGCGGCGTTGGCCAATGCACAGACATATCCCGCCAAGCCTATCCGCATCATCGCCGCGCAAACCGCCGGCGGCGGCACCGATTTGTTCGCGCGCCTGCTGGGCCAGAAAATTTCCGAGAGCTGGAAGCAGCCGGTGGTGATTGAAAACCGGCCGGGCGCCGGCGGCACTATCGGCAACGACATCACTGCGAAATCGGCGCCGGACGGCTATACGCTGATCCTCGCGACAGCGGGCCAGATGGTCATTAACCAAAATCTCTATCCTGACTCGGGCCACGATCCGTTAAAGGAACTCGCGCCAATCGCGCTGTTCGCGACATCGCCGTTGATCCTGGTCGTGCATCCGTCGGTGCCTGCGCATTCGGTGAAAGAATTGATCGCGGTGGCCAAGGCGGCGCCGAACCGGCTGAATCACGGATCGGGCGGCGGCGGCTCTCCCGCGCATCTCGCGGCCGAGTTGTTCAAGGTAATGACCGGCACCCAGATGACGCACGTGCCGTTCAAAGGCGTGGCGCCCAGTGTGACGGCGGTGATCGCCGGGCAAATCGATCTGACTTTCGCCTCGACGGCGGCGGTGCTGCAGCAGGTGAAAGCGCAGCGCCTGCGCGCGCTCGCAGTCTCGACGCCGCGGCGCTCGCAAATCGTGGCCGATCTGCCGACCGTCGCCGAAGCCGGCGTGCCCGGCTATGAAGTAACGACGTGGTTCGGCTTGTTCGGGCCCGCGGCGCTGCCGAAAGACATCATCGCGAAACTGAATGGCGAAGTGATCCGCATCCTTGCGCTGACCGACGTGCGCGAGCGCCTTTACAACGAGGGCGCGGAAACAAGCAGGCTCACGGTCGAGGAATTCAACGCGTTCGTGCGCGCCGACGCGGCGCGCTGGGCCAAAGTGATCAAGTCGGCGGGCATCAAGGCCGAGCCGAATTAGCCGGCGCGACGACGGACTTACAACAGGAGCCGCAATGAACAAGGTCAAGCAGAAGCTCGCCGCGGGCGAAGTGGTCACGATGTTCAACCCGGATTATGCGTCGCCGCGCCTGCTCGAATACGTCGCCGCGTTCGGTCTCGACGTTGCGTTCATCGACGCCGAGCGCCAGAGCTACGATTTCGAGCGCATCGAGGAGATGGCGCGCGCCGCGCGCGCCGCGGGCATCACCTCCGTCGCCCGGCCGTGGATGAACGATCCGGGGCTCATCACACGCTATCTCGATTGCGGCGTCGGCGGCATCAAGGTTCCGCACGTCGAAGACGCGAAAACCGCGCGCGCGATGCTCGACGTCGTGCGCTACGCGCGCCCGAAAGACCACGCCGACAAGATCGTCGTCATCATGGTCGAAACCCCGGCCGCCATCGCGAACATCGGCGAAATCGCCGAGGTGCCGGGCATCGACGTAATCAACATCGGCACCAATGACGTCGCGGCGGCTGCCGGCTGTCCCGGCGAGCCCGAACATCCGAAGGTCGTCGCGCTCGTGGACGACGCAATCGCGCGCATCCTCAAAGGCCGCAAAACGGTGGGCCTCAACGTGATGACCAACTGGGAAAAGCGCATGCCGTATTTCCTCGGCAAAGGCGTGCGCTGGTTCAACGTGCACGTGAATACCTTCATCACGCGCGGTGCGAACCAATACACCGAGCTGCTCAAGCGCAGCGGCGGCTGATACAGACTTATAAGGACCCATCATGGAAGACAAACTCAAAGAACTGATGAAGGACGAGCTCTTCGCCAGGGGCTACGAAATCCGCCGCCAGGCATTCGGCGATGCGGTCGTCGAGGCGGATGCCGCGGTGCGGATGAACGACGAATTCCAGCGCCCGATGTGGCAGCACGGCGTGCAGGCGGCGTGGGGGCTGCTGTGGTCGCGTCCTGGTCTCGACGCCCGCGCGCGCAGCATCGCAACGTTGAGCGCCCTTGTCGCGCTCAACGTGCCCGACGAAATCGAAAAGCACGTGCGTGCGGCAGTCAGCAACGGCGTGACCGAAGTCGAGCTGCGGGAGCTTTTGCTGCATCTATCCACTTACTGCGGCTTTCCCAAAGCCGCCTCGGCGTTCAAAATCGCCAGCGCGGTGATGAAGGAGCCGAAGGCGAAAAAGAAAGCGGAAGAAAACGCCAGGGCCGCAAAAAAGTAATACTTTCTGCGCCGCAACGTCCCGATTTCTAACGCGGTTGCTCCGGATCCCGCAACACGCGCCCTTTCTCGTTTTTCACGTCGGCCCGGAAGTACCCGTAGCCGGCAAGCTCGCCCATATCGAAACGGAACCGTTTCGCCGTTGATACTCCGCGCGCCCGCTCAACCAGCTCGACGCGGCTTAGCGGCTGCACGCGCGGCAGGGCGAGCAGTATCTTGTTGTCGGCGCCGCGCACGTCGAGGATCAGCAGCTCATCGAACACTTCCTGATACGTGCGCACCATGGCATCGAACAGCGGGTTGGAGTTGCGGCCCCACAGGTTGCCGACCACGACGCCGTCGGGCTTCAGCGCGCGCCGCACGGCGCGCAGGAATTCCTGCGTGGTCAGGTGGGCCGGCAATTCGGTGCTGGCGAAGGCATCCAGGAAAATCGCGTCGTACGGGCGCTGCGCTTGCTCGATGAACCGCCGCCCGTCGTCGACGTGGGCGCGCATGCCGCCATCCTCGCGGAAACCGAAGAACCGCTTTGCCACGTCGACCACGTCGGGATCGATGTCCACCGCGTCGATCACCGCGTCCGGGTAGTGCCTGCGCAGGAACATGGGCAGCGTGCCGCCGCCGAGCCCGACGACCAGCATGCGGCGCGGTTCCGCGCACAACGCGAGTCCGACGAACACGACCGGCGCGTAAGGCAATCCCAGATATTCCGGGTCGCCCGGCTTCACCAGGCTTTGGCGCGCGCCGCCGCGCGAAAACCGCAATACACGCACGCCCTCCTGCTCCTCCGTCACGACGATGGTGCCGAAGAGTGAGGGTTTTTCGTACAGCACCGTCGGCTGGGCGCCCGCCAGCGCGATCCAGAAGAACAGTGCGGCAAAGAGGAATAAGCGCCGATTGACCATGTGCGCGCCTACGCCGCGATCTCGCCGTCGGCGACGAACTGCAGGCGCGCGAGATGCGCGTAAAGCCCATTCGCGCGCAGCAGCTCCTCATGCGTGCCGACCGAGTGGATGCGCCCGCGATCGATCACGATGATGCGGTCGGCATGACGCACGGTCGCCAGCCGGTGCGCGATGACGAGCGTAGTCCGGCCGGACTCCAGTTTCTCCAGCGCCGCGGCAACGAGGCGCTCGCTTTCGGCGTCGAGCGAGCTCGTCGCTTCATCGAGCAGCAGGATCGGCCGGTCCGCGAGCAACGCGCGCGCGATCGAGATGCGTTGGCGCTGGCCGCCGGACAGTTTCACCCCGCGCTCGCCCAAGTCGGTGGACATGCCTTGCGGCAGGCGCTCGATAAATTCCATCGCCTGCGCCGCGACGCACGCTGCGCGCACTTCGCCATCCGTCGCCGCCGGACGTCCGAAGCGCACGTTCTCCAGCACGCTCGCCGCGAAAATCACCGGCTCCTGCGGCACCAGCGCGACCGCGCCGCGCAGCTCGCGCGGATCGCAATGCCGGATGTCGGCGCCGTCGATGAGGACGCGGCCCGCCGACGGATCGTAAAAGCGCAGGATCAGCGCGAAGACGGTGGATTTCCCCGCGCCTGACGGGCCGACCAGCGCGACGCGCTCACCCGGGTGAATCGTGAACGACACGGGGCCCAACGCAGTCGTTTCCAGACGCGTTGGATAAGCGAACTTCACATCGTCGAACCGTATCGCGCCAGTCACGCGCGCCGGCAGGCGGATTGCCGGCTGCGCGACGACCAAGGCGGGTTTCACATCGAGCAGTTCCATCAGCCGCTCCGTCGCGCCCGCCGCGCGCTGGATCTCGCCCCACACTTCGGACACGACGCCGGCGCTCGCGGCGACGATGGCCGCATAGAACACGAACGCCGAAAGCTCACCGGCGGTTAGCCGCCCTTCGAACACATCGTGGCCGCCGATCCACAGGATCACGCCGACGGCGCAGAAGCCGATCAGCATCACCAGCGAGATCAACCACGCTTTCACACGTATGCGGTCGACGCCGGCCTCGTACGCCGCTTCCGTCGCACCAGCGAAGCGCTCATAAGTGCGCTCTTCGTGCCGATACGCCTGCACGGTACGGATTTCATGCAGCGATTCGTCGATGTGCGCCGTCACGTCGGCGACGCGGTCCTGGTTCACGCGCGAGAGCCGCCGCACGCGCCGTCCCATGATGAGGATCGGGATCAGCGTTGCCGGCACGCCGAGCACGATGAACGCGGCGAGCTTCGGGCTGGTTGCAAACAACATGACGAGCGCGCCCACCATCATGAGCCCGTTGCGCAGGAACATCGACACGCCGAAGCCGATCACCTGGCGCATCTGCTCGCTGTCGTTGGTGAGCCGCGAGGAAATCTCGCCGGTGCGCGACGCGTCGAAAAACGCGGGCGACAGCGTCAGCACGTGCGCGAACGCGGCCTGGCGCACGTCCGCGATCACGCGCTCACCGACGCTCATCATCAGGTAGAAGCGCGTCCACGTCGCGGCTGCCAGGAGCAGCGATACCGCGACGACCGCGCCCAGCGCGACGTTGAGCAGATGCGGATCGCGGCTGCCGAAGCCCGCGTCGATCACATGGCGCAGCCCCTGCCCGAGCACGAGTACGCAGCTGGCCGCCGTCACCAGCGCAATGAATGCAATGCCGACGCGGCCCTTGTATGGCGCGAGAAAACGCCACAGGCGCGCGAGGTGCTTGATTTCGCCCTTGGGCGGCGGCGTAACAGCCATCACAGTCCGAGGTCGGACAGTCCCGGATGATCGTCGGGCCGGCGGCCGAGCGGCCAGCGATACTTTCGCTCGGCCTCCGTGATTGGCAGGTCGTTGATGCTCGCGATGCGCCGGCGCATGAGGCCGTCGCCGTCGAACTCCCAGTTTTCGTTGCCGTACGAGCGGAACCAGTGGCCGGAATCGTCGCGCCATTCGTAGGCGAAGCGCACCGCGATGCGCGCTTCGTGAAACGCCCACAGTTCCTTGATCAGGCGATAGTCGAGCTCGCGCACCCACTTGCGCTGCAGGAACTGCACGATCGCCGGCCGGCCGGTCAGAAATTCGGCGCGGTTGCGCCACGTGCTGTCGACCGTATAGGCAAGGGAAACGCGCTCCGGATCGCGCGTATTCCAGCCGTCCTCGGCCATGCGCACTTTCTGCGCCGCGGTCTCACGGGTGAAAGGTGGAAAAGGCGGGCGGCCGGTCGGAGTGGCACTCATATCGTTCTCCAGGGAGAGATCAGTCTCAGTCGACCACGAAAAATGTCGCGCCGTTGCGCGTGAAATTGCGATGCCGCTCAGCCTCGTCGGCGACCTGAAAGCTCATGCCCGGCGTAAGCACGAACTTGCGGCCGTCCTCGAGCTCGATCTCGAGCTCGCCGTCGACGCAGAAGAAGACATGCCCCTTCGAGCACCAGTAGCCCGTCAGGTAGCGCGGCGTGTATTCGATCATGCGCACGCGCACGTCGCCGCACTGCAGGGTGCGCCAGTACGATGTGCCGGTCGCGCCCTTGTGCTCAGTGCGCTCGATTTTCGACCAGTCTGTGACGCCAAAAGGGAAGCCGGATAAGTACATGATCGCTGTGGTGAGTGCGTGGACACGGGATTATGACACCGCGCCCGCCATATCGCTCCCGCAAGTGTCGGCAACTCGACTAGCGCAACCTTCTTTGCGATACTGGCCAAGCGTTTTAAAAGCGGGGGGAGCATCATGAATATCTCAGGCAGCCTTGCGGTTATCGTCGCGGCCACCGTGCTGGCCGGCGCGGCGTTCGCGCAACCCTATGCCTACGTGCCGAACGAGAAATCCGGCACGATCTCGATCATCGATACCGCCACCGACCGCGTGACCGGCGAAATCAAAGCCGGCGAGAAGCCGCGCGGAATCGCGGTGAGCCCGGATGGCAGGCTGCTGTACGTGAGCGACCAACCGCACCGCGTGCTGAACGTGATCGACATCGGCAAGAAAACCATCATCGCCAAAATCGAGCTCGGCGAATCGCCCGAGGGCGTGGGTATTTCATCTGACGGCAAGTGGGTCGTGGTGGCGGTCGAGGAGAGCAACAGCATCGCGTTTATCGATACCGCGACCAACAAGCTTGCGTTGAATCTCAAGGTCAAAGGCAAGAACCCCGAGCACGCGGTGTTCAGTCCCGACGTCAAATGGCTGTACGTGAGCGCGGAAGACAGCGATGTCGTGGATGTGATCGACGCGCGCACGCAAAAACAGGTCGCCTCGATAAAGACCGGCCAGCGCCCGCGCGGCATCGGCTTTCTGCCGGACTCCAGCCGCGCGTACGTTGCGGCGGAAGAGGCGCACATGGTTTACACCATCGATACCGCGAAGCAGACGGTGCTGAAGACGATCAAAGCCGGGCAGCGCGCGAACGGCGTCGCGGTGCGCCCCGACGGCAAGCGCGTGTTCATTTCGAACGGCACCGACGGCACGGTATCGGTGATCGATACCGCCAGCGACACGGTGATCGCCACCATACCCGTCGGCCGCCGCCCATGGAATATGGCGATTACACCCGACGGTAAAAAACTCTACGTCGCGAACGGCCGCTCGAATTCGGTCTCGATCATCGATACCGAGACCAATCAGAAAATCAACGACGTGACCGTCGGCGAACTGCCGTGGGGCGTAGTGATCCGGTAAGAGCGGGTCGTGCCGGCACCGGCCGGCGTCAGCGAGCGCCTGCTGAAGCCGGCGCGATGTCCGCGACCGGCGCCTCTCGGGGCGCAAACCACATGCGCCGCATGATCCCGTCGCGGTCGATGAGCCAGTGCTTCAATGCCGCCGCGACATGCAGCGCGATCAGCGCAATGAAAATAATCACCGTCACGTAATGGATCTGGCTGAAGAGGTCCTTGAGCGCCGGCGAGTCCCAGCCCCATTGCGGCAGCTTGATGCCCCAATACAGAATCGGATATTTGGTGAACGACGAGCCGAGATAGCCGGATACCGGCATCACGATCATGCACGCGTAAAGCAGCAGGTGATTCGCTTTGGCGGCAACGCGCTGCCATTTCGGCATCGTCGCGGGCAGCGGCGGCGCTTGATGAAAGAGCCGCCACAGGATGCGCACCAGGATCAGCACTGCAAGCGTGATGCCGATCGACTTGTGCACGTTGAACCAGCCCGCGCGCACGCCGATCGGCGTCTTCGGGATCGTGATCATCCACAAACCGAGCGTGATTTGCGCGAGCAAGGCAATCCCGATCAGCCAGTGCAGGATTTTCGCGGTGCGTGTGTATAGTTCGCTTTGCATCGGCCCTCCTGTTACTTTTCGCCCGCCATCACATAAGCCCACAGCGATTCGATTTCGGCCGCGTTGAAAAGCCCGCCCCATGGCGGCATGCTGTTCTTGCCGTTGGTGACCGAATTGATGAAGCGCCCCTTCTGGTCCGGCGGAAACGTGCGCAGGTCGAACGCGCCCTGCGGGTCCGCCAGGCGCGGACCGTGGCACGGCGCGCAGTTTTGCGAGTATATGCCCGACCCCTGCTTGATCGTTTCCGGCGAAAAATTCTCCTGTGCGCCGCACTGCATGATTACGAACAGCAACAACGCGCCTCCGATCAACTTACCAATCACCATGCCTTACAGCCCTCTCCTACTCCGTTAATGCGAACGTCCACACGGCGCCGCCGAGCGGAACGTCGGGCATGCCGCGCCGTTGCGAGGCCGTGCCGCCGATGCCCGACAGGATCGTCACGTACTGGCGACCGTTCCTTGTCCACGTCACCGGTTGCGCGTTGACGCCGCCGGTCGTTCTGAATTGCCACAACTGCTCGCCGCTGTCGGCGTCCAGTGCGATCACTTCTCCGCTGTGCTTGCCGGTAAACAGGAGACCGCCTCCCGTGACGAGCACCGCCGAGCCGGGCAACTCACCCATCAGCGGCGTGCGCCATTTCGGTTTCGCCGTCATCGGATCGATGGCCTGAATGTAGCCGCCCACGGTCGCGGGCGTGACCGGGGAATAGGTCGCTTCCACGGCCTGATAGCGGAAGCCGGGCTTGAACGGCTCGACTGGAATCAACTTGTAATTCGAATAGCCTTCATTGGTCGCGGCATACAGCAATCCGGTATTCGGGTTGAACGCCGCATGCATC
>Ga0207648_10003946_pt1 | contig 15432 bp, 11 predicted proteins | sample KBSMisM32_FD_184310 | JGI IMG/M metagenome (GOLD analysis project Ga0207648, IMG submission 184310) | Miscanthus rhizosphere microbial communities from Kellogg Biological Station, Michigan, USA - KBS Miscanthus M3-2 (SPAdes) (version 2) | ecosystem: Host-associated > Plants > Roots >...
CCGGTGTGAAAGTAACCGTCGGCATCGATCGATTCCGCGGTCGCCGCCGGCTGCTTGTAATACTCCTTCAGCAGCATCGCGCCGCGCACGAGCACTTCGCCGTTGTCCGCGATGCGCACTTCGACGCCGGGCGCGGGCCTGCCGACGGTGTCGAAGCTCACTTCGCCGTCGGGCTGCAGGCAGACGTACGCGCAGGTTTCGGTCGAGCCGTACAACTGCTTGAGATTGACGCCGATCGAGCGGTAAAAACGGAATAGATCGGGCCCGATTGCAGCCCCCGCGGTGTAGGCGACGCGTATGCGGCTCATGCCAAGCACGTTGCGCAGCGGGCCGTAAATCAACAGATTGCCGATCGCGTAGAGCAGCCGGTCGAGCAGCGCGACCGGCTTGCCGTCGAGCACTTCGGCGCCGCACCGGCGCGCGACACCGGTGAAATACGCGAACAGCGCGCGCTTGACCGTGCTCGCGTCCTCCATGCGGATCATGACAGTCGTCAGCAGGTTCTCGAACACGCGCGGCGGCGCGAAATAGTACGTGGGCCCGATTTCCTTGAGATCGGTCATCACCGTCTCGCCCGATTCCGGGCAGTTGATCGTGAAGCCCGCGACCAGCCACTGCGCATATGAGAACAGGTGATCGCCGACCCACGCCATCGGCAGGTACGACAGCATGCTGTCGTCAGGACCGAGCCGGTCGAAGCCGACGCCGCCCTGCGCCGACACGATGAACGCGTGGTGGGTCTGGCACACGCCTTTGGGCTTGCCCGTCGTGCCCGACGTATAGAGCATGATGCCGACGTCGGACGCGCGACCCTGCGCGATTTGCTGCGCGTAATAATCCGGCTGTGCCGCGTCGAACGCGCGGCCTTGATCCGTCAGTGCGTCGTAGCTTTGCAACTGCGGCTGGTGATAATGGCGCATCCCGCGTGTGTCGTCATAGACGATGTGCTCAAGCAGTGGACAGCGCGGCAGGATCTCCAGCAGTTTGTCGACCTGCTCCTGGTCTTCGACGATCGCGAACCGCGCGGCCGCGTCCTCGAACACGTAAACCATTTCGCTCGCAATGGCGTCCTGGTAGAGCGGTACCGGCACGCCGCCCAGCGCCTGCGCGGCGGCCATCGCCCAATACAGGCGCGGCCGGTTGTCGCCGATGATAGCCAGCGTGTCGCCGCGCTTGAAGCCCAACGCTGCGAGTCCGCACGCGAGCATCCGGACCTCGGTGGCGACCTCGTCCCACGTCCAGGTCTGCCAGATGCCGAGGTCTTTTTCGCGCATGGCCGGCCGCCCGCGCAACCGCTCGGCATTCGCGAGCAGCAGGCGCGGAAACGTATCGGGTCTGGCCTGGTTATCCGGCATCGCCGGCTCCTCCGGTTCTCTGAACGAATCTTAGGGGTATCGCTCGAAGGCAGCAAGGCTCAACCGCAATTACATGTTGCGCCGGTACTGCCCGCCGACTTCGAACAATGCCTGCGTGATCTGGCCGAGCGAGCAAGTGCGCACCGCGTTCATGAGTTCCGCGAACACGTTGCCGTTCGCCATCGCGACCGCCTGCAGGCGCTGCAACGCCGCGGGCGCCGCATCCTGGTGGCGCGCCTGAAAATCGCGCAGCCGCTTTAACTGGCTCTGCTTTTCGGCTTCCGTCGAGCGCGCGAGCTCTATCGTGTTGCCGGCGTCGACCGCCTGGGGATTGCGAAACGTGTTGACGCCCACGATGGGCAGCGTGCCGTCGTGCTTCATGGTTTCGTAATGCAGCGACTCCTCCTGGATGCGGCCGCGCTGGTAGCCGGTTTCCATGGCGCCGAGTACGCCGCCGCGGGCCGCGAGGCGCTCGAATTCGGCGAGCACCGCCGCCTCCACGAGATCGGTCAGCTCCTCGATGACGAACGAGCCCTGATTGGGGTTCTGGTTTTTGGCGAGCCCCCATTCACGGTTGATGATGAGCTGGATCGCCATCGCGCGCCGCACGGACTCTTCGGACGGCGTCGTGATCGCTTCGTCGTATGCGTTGGTGTGCTGGCTGTTGCAGTTGTCGTAGACGCCGATCAGCGCCTGCAGCGTGGTGCGGATGTCGTTGAAGTCGATTTCCTGCGCGTGCAGCGAGCGTCCCGACGTCTGCGTGTGATACTTGAGCTTCTGGCTGCGCTCGGCAGCACCATAGAGGTCGCGCATCGCGACCGCCCAGATCCGGCGCGCGACGCGGCCGATCACCGAATACTCGGGATCCATGCCGTTCGAAAAGAAGAACGACAGGTTGGGCGCGAAATCGTCGACCTGCATGCCGCGCGCGAGATACGCCTCGACGTACGTGAAGCCGTTGGCGAGCGTGAAGGCGAGCTGCGAAAGCGGGTTCGCGCCGGCTTCCGCGATGTGATAGCCCGAGATCGACACCGAATAGAAATTGCGCACTTCCTCGCGCGCGAAATATTCGGCGATGTCGGCCATCACCTTGAGCGAAAACTCGGTGGAGAAGAGGCACGTGTTCTGGCCCTGGTCCTCTTTCAGGATGTCGGCCTGCACGGTGCCGCGCACGGTTTGCAGGGTGCGGGCGCGGATCTGCGCGGCTTCGGCCGCCTTCGGCGCGCGGCCGTGCTCCTGCTCGAATGCCGCCAACTGCTGGTCGATGGCGGTATTCAAAAACATCGCGAGTATCGTCGGCGCGGGACCGTTGATCGTCATCGACACCGACGTGTCGGGCGCGGTGAGGTCGAACCCGCCGTACAGCACTTTCATGTCGTCGAGCGTCGCGATCGAGACGCCGGAGTTGCCGACTTTGCCGTAAATGTCCGGCCGCTCGTGCGGGTCGCAGCCGTACAGCGTGACCGAATCGAACGCAGTCGACAGCCGCGTGGCTTCCGCGTGAGCGGACAGCATTTTGAACCGCCGGTTGGTGCGGAACGCGTCGCCCTCGCCCGCGAACATGCGCGTCACGTCTTCGTTCTCGCGCTTGAATTGGAACACGCCGCCGGTAAAGGGAAAATGGCCGGGCAGGTTTTCGCGCCACAGCCAGCCGAGCAGCTCGCCGTGATCGGCGAATTTCGGCAGCGCGATTTTCGGCACCGGCGTGCCGGACAAGCTCTTGACCGTGAGCCGGGTGCGGATCTCGCTCTCGCGCACTTGCGTGACGTGCTCGGCACCGGAGTAGGCGGCCTGCACTCGCGGCCAGCTTTCGAGCAGTTCCTTGCTGCGCGAATCGAGCGCGCGCTCGCGTTCGGCGATCAGCGCGTCGAGGTCTGCTATAGGTTCGTCATTCTGGTGCAAGCCGGAGTCCAGAGCGGCATTCGCTTTGGATCCCGGCGTACGCCGGGATGACGGAGATTCGAGGAGCATCCTCTTCGCCGCCGTCAATTGCTGGCGCTCGCGCGCAATGCGCACCTGCTCGCGGCCGTGCTCGTGATAAGCGCGCACCGCCTCGGCTATTTCAGCGAGATAACGCGCACGCGCCGGCGGGACGATCGAAATATTGCCGGTCGATGCACGCACGGCAACCGGCGCGAGCTTGCCCGGTTCGAGCGCCAGCCCTGCGGCGGCGAGTTCAGGCTTCAACGCCTGATACAGCGCGGTCACGCCGTCGTCGTTGAAGCGTGCGGCGATCGTGCCGAACACCGGCATCTCGGCCGGCGGTTTGCCGAACGCCGCGCGGTTGCGCTGCACCTGCTTCGCCACGTCGCGCTGCGCATCCTCGCCGCCTTTGCGGTCGAACTTGTTGATCGCGACGAAGTCGGCGAAATCGAGCATGTCGATTTTCTCGAGCTGGCTCGCCGCGCCGTACTCGGGCGTCATCACGTACACCGATAAATCGACCAGCGGCACGATGCCGGCGTCGCCCTGGCCGATGCCCGACGTTTCGACCACGATCAGCTCGTAGCCGGCCAGCTTGCAGGCCGCAATCGTGTCAGGCACGCTGGCCGCGATTTCGCTGCCGGCGGCGCGGGTGGCGAGCGAGCGCATGTAAATGTGCGGGCTGTCGATCGCGTTCATGCGGATGCGGTCGCCGAGCAGCGCGCCGCCGCTTTTGCGGCGCGACGGATCGACCGCGATCAGCGCAATTTTGAGACGGTCGTCCTGATCCAGCCTGAGTCGCCGCACGAGCTCGTCGGTCAGGGACGACTTGCCCGAGCCGCCGGTACCGGTAATGCCGAGCACCGGCACGCCGGCGACGGCGCGCGCGCGTTCGGCGAGCTGCCGTCGCACCGATGCATCGAGCGTGCCGTTGTCCAGCGCGGTGATCAGGGCGGCGAGTGCGCGCCGGTCGCCGCGCGCGACCTGTTCAAGGTCGGGCGCGCGCGTCGCCGCCGGATCGAAATCGCACGCCGCGAGCATGTCGTCGATCATGCCCTGCAAACCCAGTTTCGCGCCGTCTTCCGGCGTGTAGATGCGCGTCACGCCGTACGCGTGCAGCTCCGCGGCTTCGACCGGTACGATCACGCCGCCGCCGCCGCCGAACACCTTGATGTGGGCGCCGCCGCGCGCGCGCAGCAAATCGAGCATGTACTTGAAAAATTCGACATGGCCTCCCTGGTACGAGCTGACCGCGATGCCCTGCACGTCTTCATCGAGCGCGGCGGTCACGATTTCCTCGACCGCGCGGTTGTGACCGAGATGTATGACTTCGGCGCCGCTCGCCTGCAGAATGCGGCGCATCACGTTGATCGACGCGTCGTGGCCGTCGAAGAGGCTCGTCGCGGTGACGAAGCGAACCTTGTGCGTGGCCGTGCCGCGGCGTTGCGTGGTTTTTTTGGGGACGCTCAAATCAGTCATATCGTCGTAAGCTTACGCCGGTGATACTACCAACGCAAAATGACGCGCCGCACGCGCTCGTCGATGCCATTGGCACGCGCCACCACGCGGTGACCGCGCCGCCGCGAATCGTGTCGCTGGTGCCCAGCATCACCGAGCTCTTGTGCGACCTGGGTCTCGCAGCGTCGCTCGTCGGCCGCACGGGATTCTGCATTCATCCGCGCGCGCTCGTGCGCGGCATCCCGAAAGTCGGCGGCACTAAAACCGTCGATGTCGCGCGCATACGCGAGCTCGCCCCCACGCATCTCGTCGTCAACATCGACGAGAATGAAAAGCCGACCGTCGACGAGCTTGCGCGGCTCGTGCCCCACGTGATCGTGACCCATCCGCTGGCGCCGCGCGACAACCTCGCGCTGTATCGCTTGCTCGGCGGCATTTTCGGCCGCGCCGGCGGGGCTGAAACGTTGTGCGCGGAATTCGAACGCGCCTATGCAGAAACGCGGGCCGCATGCGCGAGCCTGCCGCGCCGGAACGTGCTGTACCTTATATGGCGCAAGCCGTGGATGACCGTGTCGCGAGACACGTACATTTCCCGCACGCTGGCGCTGGTCGGCTGGGATACGCTGCCCGCGGACGCGCCCGCGCGTTACCCCGAGCTGGAACTCGATGCCGCGATGCTGGCGGATGCCAATCATGTTCTCCTCAGCAGCGAACCGTATCGCTTTCGGGAGCGCGATATCTGCGTCGTGCAAAAACTGCTGCCGAAGAATGCGCACTGCAGCGTGCACCTGATCGACGGCGAAATGACTTCGTGGTACGGCAGCCGCGCGATTCACGGCTTGCGCGGGCTCGGTCGCTTGCGCGCGTCGCTCGCCTAGCCGTCGTCAAGCGTTTTTTACGCGGCGGCTTTCTTCGCGTCGAGCCTCAACTTCACATACGACCCGGGCGCATCTTCGAGCGCCTTCAGCTTGCCTTTGCCCGGAATGCGCGCGGGCACTTTGTCGCCCGCATAGGGTGCGACCCATTTTTCCCAGTCGGTCCACCACGAACCCGGATGCTGGGTCGCGGCGTCGAGCCACTCCTGCGGCGACGCGGCGAGTTCGTCGTTGGTCCAGTAACCGTACTTATTCGCCGCCGGCGGATTGACGATGCCGGCGATGTGGCCGGAGCCGCCGAGCACGAACCGCACCTTGCTCTTGAAGAGCTGCGCGCCCGCGTAAGTCGATTTCCACGGCGCGATATGGTCTTCGAGCGTCGACGCGAAATACAGCGGCACTTTGACTTTGGTGAGATCGATCGGCACGCCGTTCAGCGTGATGCCGCCCGGCTTGCGCAGCAGGTTGTTGATGTACATGTTGCGCAGGTAAAAGCTGTGCATCGCCGCCGGCATGCGGGTCGAATCGGAGTTCCAGTACAGGAGGTCGAACGGGAACGGATCCTTGCCGAGCAAATAGTTGTTGACGACGAATGACCAGATCAGATCGTTCGCGCGCAGCATGTTGAACGTGGTCGCCATCTCGGAGCCTTCGAGATAGCCGCGCTCCTGCATTTTCTTTTCGAGCGCGGTGACCTGCTGCTCGTCGATGAACACCTCGAGCTCGCCGGGCTCCGAGAAATCGATCATGCTCGCGAAGAACGTCGCGCTCTTGATACGGTTGTCTTTGGTGGCCGCCATGTAACCGAGCGCCGCCGCCAGCAGCGTGCCGCCCAGGCAAAAGCCGATGGCGTCGATCTCGCGCTCGCCCGTGGCTTTTTCGATCGCGTCGAGCGCGGCGAGCGGACCATCGAGCAGGTAGTCATCGAACGATTTTTGCGCGTACGTTGCATCGGGATTGACCCACGACGCGATAAACACGGTGTGCCCCTGCTCGGTCGCCCAGCGCACGAACGAGGTCTTTTCGCGCATGTCGAGAATGTAGAACTTGTTGATCCAAGGCGGCAGGATTAAGAGCGGCCGCCGGTACACTTCATCGGTCAGCGGCGCGTACTGGACGAGCTGCATGAGGTCGTTCTGGTAGACGACCTTGCCCGGCGTCACCGCGAGGTTGCCGCCGACCTGAAACGCCGACGGGTCGGTCATTTTCACGCGCACCTGCTTGCCGTCGCCGCTTTCGAGGTCTTCGAGCAGGTTGTTCAAGCCCTTGACCAGATTCTGCCCGCCGGTCGCCACGGTTTCGCGCAGCACTTCGGGATTGGTCATCACGAAATTCGACGGCGACAACGCATCGATGTACTGGCGCGTGTAAAAATCGACTTTCTTGGCCGTCGGTTCATCGAGGCCCTGCACGCTGCCCACGGCCTGGTGCATATGCTTGGCCGCGATCAGATACGACTGCTTGATGTAGTCGTACAGGAAATTTTGCTGCCAGTCGTCGTGCTTGAAGCGGCGGTCGCCCTTGGCCGGCTCGATGACCGGCGGCGCCTGCTGCCCGAAGAATTGCATCATCGAGTTCTGCCACAGCGACATATAGTCCTGCCAGAGCTTCATCTGCATTTCGGCGAACTTCGCCGGATCGGCGAGCAGCTTGCCCGTCATCTCGAAAAACGCCTTGGCGATGCCGAGCTCGTCGCCGAAGGCCGGCGTGGCGCTCGTGCTCTGGCGTTTGATGTAATCGCTCATCAGCTGGCTGCTGCGCTGGGCGATTTCGGCGTAGGCCGTGGCGAGTGCGGTCGGATCCAGCGGGGAATTTTTCGGTTGGTCTGCCATCTTGCTTCTCCTGGGTGCTTGCGCGTTACGCCCGCGCGTAGCGGTGAATTCCATCGTCGCCGCGAGTATGCGCGAGGCGGCCGCGTTGATACAGATAATTGATATGCGCGAGCGTCTCGCCCATTGCGAACATGGTCTGCTGGGCATCGAGCACGCGTTTGAATACGACCGGCATCATTTGCGCGCCGGTCTGCGGCGTGCCGCAGGCGGCGACCAGTTCGTCGAGACGCGCGGCGTGATGTTGCTTGAGAGCGCCCACCCGCTCGCGCAGGCCGTAGAACGGCAAGCCGTGCGAAGGCAGGACCAGCGTGTCAGCGGGCAGTTCTGCATAGCGCGTCAGCGAGTCGAGAAAGCTGCCCAGCGGATCGCCGTCTGGAGTCGCTGCCTGCACGCTGACCAGGGTGCTGATGCGCGGCAGCACCATGTCGCCGGCAATCAATACGCCCAGTTCCGCGCAATAAAGCGCTGCATGCTCGGGCGAGTGCCCGTATCCCGCGATGACCCGCCATTCGCGGCCGTCCACGTGCAAGCGCTGGTTATCGGTAAGCGGCACGATCGCCGCCGGCAGCTCGGGCACGCCGCGCTTGAAAAGATTTTTACGGTGCGCCGTTTGCGCCTCGGCAGCGGGCAGACCGTGCAATTGGAAGAGCGTCTCCTGCGCTTCGCGCCGGTGCAATTCGCGCGCTTCGTACCAGGCTCGCGCAGCGGCGAATTCCGGGTCGGTCATGTGTACCGGCGCGCCCCAGTACTCGGCCAGCCACGCAGCCAGGCCGCAGTGATCGGGATGAAAGTGCGTGACGATGACCCGGGTGACGGGCTTGCCGTCCAGCTGTTCGGTGAATATCTTCTGCCACAGCGCACGGGTTTCGTCCGTCCCGAAACCGCAATCGACTATGGTCCAGCCGTCGCCGTCCGCCAAGAGCCATAAATTGATGTGCTCGAGCGCAAACGGCAACGGCATGCGCAGCCAATGCACGCCGGACGCGACCTCGCGCAACCCGGCAGGCAGGGGCGGGTCGGCGTATGGGTAGCGGAGCCCATTGGGCGTGCGTGGCTTGACTTTGGTTGCTTGTTGCATTACGTTTACGTAAACGTGATAACCAGCAAGATTAGAATAACGCTGATTTTACATCGATATATTGCAAAGCACAAATGAGCGCGAGTCATACGATTACTGAGTTGGCCAACGAGTTCGGCATCACGACCCGGACTATTCGTCACTACGAAGACGAAGGCCTGCTGTCACCGCGCCGCGAGGGTCAAAACCGCTTGTTCAGCCCGCGCGACCGGGTCCGTCTTAAGCTCGCCTTGCGCGGCAAGCGCCTGGGCTTTTCCCTCGCGGAAATCCGCGAGCTCTTCGATCTTTACGACCTGGCGCGCGACGAAAAGCGCCAGCTCGAGCAATTCCTGACCAAGCTGGAAAAGCGCCGGGCACTGCTGGTGCAGCAGCGCGAGGACATCGAGGTCATGTTGAACGAGATTGCGTTTTTCGAGATCCAGTGCCGCAAGCTGCTGGCCGCCGATCTCGCGAAGCCTGCCGCGCCCGCGCAATCGGCCGCTTAAGCGCATATGGGCACGAAGTGCTTGACGTTCACGTAAAGGTAATGATCTCTATCTACTGAAATCGGTTACGCACGCGGCACACCTGAGGGCAAACCCATCATGAATCCCGGCCTCGAGTACGGACTCGGCGAAACCATCGCGATTCTGCGCGAAACAGTCGCCAACTTCGCCGCGCGCGAAATTGCGCCGCGGGCGGCCGCTATCGACCGCGACAATGAATTCCCGCGCGAACTTTGGCGCAGCCTCGGCAATCTGGGCGTGCTGGGCATTACCGTCGAGGAGGAATACGGCGGCACCAACATGGGTTATCTCGCGCACATCGTCGCGATGGAGGAAATCAGCCGCGCCTCGGCTTCCGTTGGACTGTCGTATGGCGCGCACTCGAACCTGTGCGTGAACCAGCTCCGGCGCAACGGCAGCGAGCAGCAGAAGCAACTTTATCTGCCGAAGCTGATTTCGGGGGAGCACGTGGGCGCGCTCGCGATGAGCGAGTCCGGCGCCGGCTCCGACGTCGTGAATATGCGGCTGCGCGCCGACCGGCAGGGCGACCGCTACGTGCTGAACGGCACCAAGATGTGGATCACCAATGGACCGGATGCCGACACGCTCGTCGTGTACGCGAAGACTGACGCGGCCGCGGGCGCGCGTGGCATCACGGCATTCATCATCGAAAAATCATTCAAGGGTTTTTCGACCGCGCCCAAGCTCGACAAGCTGGGCATGCGCGGCTCGAACACCTGCGAGCTCGTGTTCCAGAATTGCGAGGTGCCGGCCGCCAACGTGCTCGGCGATATCGGCAAAGGTGTCAACGTGCTGATGAGCGGGCTCGATTACGAGCGCGCGGTGCTCGCCGCCGGTCCGCTCGGCATCATGCAGGCATGCCTGGACGTTGTGCTGCCGTACGTGCACGAGCGCAAACAGTTCGGCCAGGCCATCGGGGAGTTCCAGCTGATGCAAGGCAAGCTCGCCGACATGTACACGACCCTGAGCGCGTGCAAATCCTATGCTTACGCGGTCGGCCGCGCGTGCGACGACGGCAAGATCACGCGCAAGGACGCCGCCGGCGTAATCCTCTATACCGCCGAGAAAGCGACCTGGATGGCACTCGAAGCGATCCAGTGCCTGGGCGGCGTCGGTTACACCAACGACTATCCGACTGGTCGCCTGCTGCGCGACGCCAAGCTCTACGAAATCGGCGCGGGCACGTCCGAAATCCGCCGTATGCTGATCGGACGCGAGTTGTTCGACGAAACCAAATGAAGGATACGACGATGAATGACCCCGTAGTTATCGTAGGCGCCGCGCGCACGCCGATGGGCGCGTTCCAGGGCGACATGAAGAACGTGAGCGCGCCGGAGCTCGGCGCCGCGGCGATCAAGGCCGCCGTCAAGCGCGCAGGACTCAAATCGGACGACGTGCAGGAAGTCATCATGGGCAACGTGCTGTCGGCAGGCCAGGGCCAGGCGCCCGCGCGCCAGGCCGCGCTCGGGGCGGGCTTACCGCTCGGCGTCGGCTGCACGACCATCAATAAGATGTGCGGCTCGGGCATGAAAGCCGCGATGCTCGCCAACGACTTGTTGCTCGCCGGCACCAACACCGTGATGGTCGCGGGCGGCATGGAGTCGATGACCAACGCGCCGTACCTGCTGCCGAAGGCGCGCGGCGGGCTGCGCCTGGGCCACGGCGAAGTCAAAGACCACATGTTTCTCGACGGACTCGAAGACGCGTATGACCGCGGCCGACTGATGGGCACGTTCGCCGAGGACACCGCGGCCAAGTACCAGTTCTCGCGCGAGGCGCAGGACGGATTTGCGATCACCTCGTTGAAGCGCGCGCAGGATGCGATCAATAACGGCTGGTTCGCCGCCGAGATCACGCCGCTGACCATCAAGGGCGGCAAAGGTGAGACGACCATCACGCGCGACGAGCAGCCGCTGAAAGCGAATCTCGACAAGATTCCGCAGTTGAGACCGGTGTTCCGCAAGGACGGTACGGTGACGCCGGCGAATTCGAGCTCGATTTCCGACGGCGCCGCAGCGCTCGTGTTGATGCGATTGTCCGAGGCGGACAAACGCGGGCTTAAGCCGCTCGCAAAAATCGTCGGGCATACGACCCACGCGCACGAACCCAACTGGTTCACGACGGCGCCGGTCGGTGCGCTGAAAAAGCTGTTCGCTCAGACTGGCTGGAACAAAAACGATGTCGATTTATTTGAAATCAACGAAGCGTTCGCGGTGGTCACGATGGCCGCCATGCACGACCTCGAGCTCCCGCACGCCAAAGTCAACGTCCATGGCGGCGCGTGCGCGCTCGGTCATCCGATCGGCGCAAGCGGTGCGCGTATCGTCGTTACGCTGCTGGCCGCGCTCGAAAAATACGGCTTGAAGCGCGGCGTCGCGGCCCTGTGCATAGGCGGCGGCGAAGCGACGGCCATGGCGATCGAACGCCTCAACTAAGGAATTGCGATGCCCGCTCCCCTCGAGTTTTATTTCGACTACTCGTCGCCGTACGGTTATTTCGCGGCCATGAAAATAGACGACCTCGCGGCCAAATACGGCCGCGCAGTGAACTGGAAGCCGATCCTGCTCGGCGCCGTATTCAAAATTTCGGGCGGGGCGCCGCTGCCGACCTTGCCGTTGAAAGGGCCGTACGCGCTGCGCGACATCCTGCGCTCCGCGCGCTTTTATGGCGTCGAGTACCAGCAGCCGTCGAAATTTCCGGTCGCGACCCAGGCGCCGGCGCGCGCGTTTTATTGGGTCAACACACGCGACGCAGCGCTCGCGAAGCGGCTCGCGCAAGCGCTATATCGCGCGTACTTTGTCGCCGACCGCGACATTTCGAGCCCGGAAATCACGGCCGACGTGGCGGCAACGCTAGGGCTCAAGCGCGATGACGTGCTCGCCGCGCTCAACGACCCTGCAGTCAAGGACCTGCTTAAAAACGAAGTCGACGCGGCGATCAAACTCGGCGTATTCGGCTCGCCGTACATCGTCGTCGATGGCGAGCCGTTTTGGGGCATCGACCGCTTCGACCAGCTCGAGCGCTGGCTCGCGCGCGGGCCGTTCTGAATTCACGTCATGCACGCCGCACTCTCAGCGCGCCGGGTCGACATCGTTACGCTTAAAGTCGACGCGATCGTCAACGCCGCGAACACGACGCTGCTGGGCGGCGGCGGTGTCGACGGCGCAATCCATCGCGCGGCGGGCCCCGAACTGCTTGCGGAATGCCGCACGCTCGGCGGCTGTCCGACCGGCCAGGCGAAAATCACGCGCGGATACCGGCTGCCCGCGCGCTACGTGATTCATACCGTGGGGCCGGTGTGGAACGGCGGCCGGCGCGGCGAACCCGCGCTGCTCGCGTCGTGCTATCGCGCAAGCCTCAAGCTTGCGCGCGAGCACGCCGTGCGCTCGCTCGCATTTCCCGCCATCAGTTGCGGCGTCTACCGTTATCCGCCCGCAGCCGCGGTCAAAATCGCCGTCAGCGAATGCGCGGCCGCCGTTGACAGCGGCGCGCTTCCGGCCGAGATTATCTTTGCGTGCTTCGATCAAGCGATGTTGAACCTATACAATGCCGAGCTTGCGAATGCGGGAGCCGCGAAGGGCGCGGAGTAAATCGATGCGACAGCCACGACCGGCGGCCGGGTGATTGCCGCTTTCCTCAAGAACTGCTTCCGGCGTGAGCCGGCAGCCTTTGTGCCTCTTGATGGCGTCCGACGCCTGAACGTAGGCTGCGGGACCGACATCCGCGACGGCTGGATCAATCTCGATTCGAGCCGGCTGCCCGGCGTCGACGTCGTCGCCAATCTCGACGATTGCGGCCGCACGCCGCTGCCGTTGCCCGCGGATTCGATCGACGAGTTCTACTGCAGCCACGTGCTCGAGCACCTGCGCGACGCGCTCGGATTCATGCAGGAACTGCATCGGATCGCGAAACCCGGCGCCATTGCGACCATCCGCGTGCCGTACGGCTCGAGCGATGACGCCGACGAAGACCCGACCCACGTCAGGCGGCTGTATCTTTATTCGTTCTCCTATTATTCCCAGCGCGGCTACTGGTACGCGGACTATGGTTACCGCGGCGACTGGGAAGTCGACAACATCGTATTGACCGTCGATGCCGCGCGCCACGCGGGAAAAACGTTCGATCAGATATTCGAAGAGCTGCGTTCGCAACGCAATGTCGTGCTGGAAATGATCGCGACGCTCACAGCGGTAAAGCCGGCGCGCCCGCGCGGATTGCGCGACAAATCGTTGAACATGCGGATCGAATTCAAGCACATCGCGACCGCGCGGCCGTTCTGAGTTAACCGTCATGGCTCAATTCCGCTCGCGCTTAAAACCAGGTACCGCAGAATTCACCGCGGCCGCGGCACAGATGCGCGGCCACGCCGATGAACTGAAGCGCAAGCTCGCAGCGATCGGCCGGGGCGGCGACGACGCATCGCGCGAGCGCCATATCGCGCGCGGCAAATTGCTCGTGCGCGACCGCATCAAGGCATTGCTCGATCCGGAGTCGCCATGGCTGGAGCTGTCGCCGCTCGCCGCCTATGAAATGTACGAAAATGCGGTTCCTGCCGCCGGCATCGTGACCGGCATCGGCCGCGTAATGGGCCGCGAATGCGTGGTCATTGCGAACGATGCGACGGTCAAAGGCGGCACCTACTTTCCGCTGACGGTCAAAAAGCATTTGCGCGCCCAGGAAATCGCGCAGGTAAACCGCCTGCCGTGCATCTATCTCGTAGACTCGGGCGGCGCGCACTTGCCGAGCCAGGACGAAGTCTTTCCCGATCGTGATCACTTCGGGCGCATATTCTTCAACCAGGCAAACATGTCGGCGCTCGGCATCGCGCAGGTTGCCGTCGTAATGGGCTCGTGCACCGCGGGCGGCGCTTACGTGCCGGCGATGTCGGACGAGACGATCATCGTTAAAAATCAGGGCACGATATTTCTGGCCGGACCGCCACTCGTCAAAGCGGCGACCGGCGAAATCGTCACCGCGGAAGAGCTGGGCGGCGGGGATGTGCATACCAAAATCTCGGGCGTCGCCGATCATCTCGCCGACGACGATGCGCATGCCTTGCAAATTGCGCGCCGCGCAATCGGCCACCTGAACATCGTCAAGCCCGCCGCGCTCGATATGCGCGAGCCGCGCGCGCCGGCGCTCGCTCCCGCGGAACTGTACGGTCTGATTCCAGTCAACCCGCGCGCGCAATTCGACGTGCGCGAAATCATCGCGCGCATTGTCGACGGTTCCGAGTTCGACGAATTCAAGGCGCGCTACGGCGCCACGCTGGTCACCGCGTTCGCCCACATAGAGGGCCACCCGGTCGGCATCGTCGCCAACAACGGCATCCTGTTCTCGGAATCGGCGTTGAAAGGCACGCACTTCATTGAGCTCTGCAGCCAGCGCGGGATTCCGCTCGTGTTCCTGCAGAACATCAACGGCTTCATGGTCGGCAAAAAATACGAGGCAGGCGGCATCGCCAAGGACGGCGCGAAAATGGTGACGGCGGTCGCCTGTTCGCGCGTGCCGAAATTGACCGTGATCGTCGGCGGCAGCTTCGGGGCGGGCAACTACGGCATGTGCGGCCGCGCGTTCGATCCACGCTTTGTCTGGATGTGGCCCAATGCGCGAATTTCCGTAATGGGCGGCGAGCAGGCGGCCAATGTGCTCGCGCAGGTCAAGCGCGACGCGCTCGAGAAAGCCGGGCAGACGTGGAGCGCCGGCGATGAAAACGATTTCAAGGCGCCTATCCTCGAGCAGTACGCGCAACAGGGCAGCGCATACTACGCGAGCGCGCGGCTGTGGGATGACGGCGTGATCGATCCGCTCGACACGCGCAAAGTCCTTGCGCTGGGCTTGTCGGCCGCGCTCAATGCGCCGGTCGAGAAAACCACGTTCGGTGTGTTTCGGATGTGAGGCAGTCGCGGCGCGTCCGGAAGAGCCTGGCACGCGCGCGTATAATTCGCGCATAGTCCGCCCGAAAAATCCCCCGAGACTGGATCGTTACATGGCAGAAAAAGTACTGATGCAGGTCGACGCCAACGGCAACGCGACAGTCGCGTTAAACCGTCCCGATGTGCATAATGCGTTCGATCCGGAAATGGGCGTGCAGCTGATCGCCACGCTCCGGAAGCTCGAAGCGAATCCCAAGGTTCGCGCGGTGGTGCTGATGGGCCAGGGTAAGAGTTTTTCCGCTGGCGCCGACATCGACCACATGCGCAAAAGCGCCAGGTTCACCAAAGAGCAAAACCTGAAGGCGGCGCGCGCATCGGCTGAGATATTCCACACGCTTTACGCGCTCAAGAAGCCCACAATCGCGCGCGTGCATGGCGCAGTGCGCGGCGGCGGCGTAGGTCTCGTCGCCGCCTGTGATGTCGCGATCGGCTCGCGCGACGCGACGTTCCGGCTGTCGGAAGTGCGGCT
>Ga0207648_10003947_pt1 | contig 15429 bp, 13 predicted proteins | sample KBSMisM32_FD_184310 | JGI IMG/M metagenome (GOLD analysis project Ga0207648, IMG submission 184310) | Miscanthus rhizosphere microbial communities from Kellogg Biological Station, Michigan, USA - KBS Miscanthus M3-2 (SPAdes) (version 2) | ecosystem: Host-associated > Plants > Roots >...
GCGGACAGCGACTGCATCAGCTCGGGCGAGCCGAACGCCTGCTGGGACAGGGACATCAGCTCGGCGCGCTGCTCGGGCGTCATCGAGTTCATCATCCGCTGCGCCGCTGCGGACCGCTGGGCGAGCGCGTCGAGCAGCTCGTCGATGTTCTGGGGGTTCTCCGGGAAGAAGTCACCGTGCTTGTCCATGAACTCGGAGAACATCTGGTCGGTGTCCTCGCCGAGCCGGTGCGCCTCGAGCATCCGGTTGAGGTCGGTGAGCATCTCGTTGACGCGCCGGCGGTCCTCGTCGGTCGCGTTCTCCATCGCCTGCTTCATGCCTGCGAAGCGCTGGTCGAGCAGCTCCCGGCCGAGCAGGTCCTTGATCTTCTCGTAGTCCTCGCGGGCCGCCGAGGACTGCCAGTCGTAGTCACTCAGCTCGCTGACCGCGGCCGCGGTCGATGACGGGAGGTTGTCCAGCTGCATCTCGCGAAAGGCACGGTCGGAGTCGTCGAGGTCGACGTCGCGGGCGAGCTGCTTGCGCTCCTCGAGGACGGCGTGCTCGAGCAGCTCCCTGACCTCCTGCAGCGTGCCGTCGAGGTTGTGGCGCTGCAGCAGGTCGCGGCGGCGCTCGGCGACCCGGCGGGCGAGGTCGTCGAGCCCCCGCTGGTCGCGACCGCCGCGCCGCAGGAACTCCTGCATGGCCCGCTCCGGCGAGTAGCCGGCCATCACGTCCTGCCCGATCGAGTCCAGCGCCTCGGCCAGGTCGACCGGGGGCGCCAGCGGGTCCGGCCCCCCCGAGTAGCGGCCGTAGCGCGCGCGGTGCTTGTCGAGGCGGGCCATCAGCAGCCCCCTGACGTCTGGTCTCGACGGGCTCGACCACCGGTGGTCGAGCCTGTCGAGACCCAGCCTGGCGCGCTCACCCGTAGACCGTCTCGCCGCCGGCGGAGTCCTTGTCGACCTTGCGCGCGAGGTACAGACCCTCAAGCGCGAGCTCGAGGGCGCTTGCCCGCTCGCCGTCGTTGGTCGCCTCGAGCCGGTCGCACACCTCGTCGTACAGCTCCGACTCTCCGAGCACCGGCAGCCCAGCCAGGAAGTCGCGCGCCGTCACCTGCTCGCCGGTGCTGACCGACGCGCCCTCCTCGATTGCGGCGACGAGCAGCGCGAAGTCGATCCCGCGCAGCCGATGGCGCACGGTGTCGGCCGTAGCGGTGCGCAGCAGGTGCTCGAGGATGTCGCGCTCGCGTCCCTCCTCGCCGGTCTCGAACTCGACCTTGCCGCCGAGCACGTCGACCGCGGTCTCCAGGTCGACCACCCGGGCCACCGCCTCGGTCTCGCCCTGGGCGGTCGCCCGGTGCAGCGCCGCCGCCGCCACGGTCTCGGCGCCGGCGATCGAGAACCGGGCGGAGACGCCGGAGCGCTGGTCGACCGACTGCGACTCGCGCAGCGCCCGGGTGAAGCGGGCCAGGATCTCGATCAGGTGGTCCGGTACGGCGCCGACCAGGTGCGCCTCCTGCCGGATCACGGCCACCTCGTCCTCGAGCGCGACCGGGTAGTGGGTGCGGATCTCAGCGCCGAACCGGTCCTGGAGCGGCGTGATGATCCGGCCACGGTTGGTGTAGTCCTCGGGGTTGGCGCTGGCCACCACCAGCACGTCGAGCGGAAGCCGGAGCACGTAGCCACGGATCTGGATGTCGCGCTCCTCCATCACGTTGAGCATCGCGACCTGGATCCGCTCGGCGAGGTCGGGCAGCTCGTTGATCGCGACGATGCCGCGGTGGGAGCGCGGGATCAGCCCGAAGTGGATGGTCTCCGGGTCGCCGAGCGACCGGCCTTCCGCCACCTTCATCGGGTCGACGTCGCCGATCAGGTCGGCCACCGAGGTGTCCGGGGTGGCCAGCTTCTCGGCGTACCGCTCGTCACGGTGCTTCCACTCCACGGCCAGCGCGTCACCCTCCGTGGCAACCCGCCGCCGCGAGGCGTGGGTGACCGGGGCGTAGGGGTGCTCGCCGAGCTCGGAGCCGGCGATCACCGGCGTCCACTCGTCGAGCAGGCCGACCAAGGTGCGGAGCAGCCGGGTCTTGCCCTGGCCACGCTCGCCGAGGAGCACCACGTCGTGGCCGGCGAGAAGTGCCCGCTCCAGCTGGGGGATCACGGTGCTCTCGAAGCCGTGGAGCCCGGGCCACGGGTCGCGGCCCTCTCGGAGCGCGTCGAGCAGGTTGCCGCGGATCTCCTCGCGCAGCGTCCGGAGCTGATGGCCCGACGCGCTGAGCTCGCCGAGGGTGGAGATGCTGGGAGGGGAGGTCTGGGTCACGTCTTTCACGCTACCCAGCCACACAACGGCGCAGGTGACGGCGAGATGAACGACGGGAGCGGCCGGTTACCACGGTCCCGTGGTAACCGGCCCGTCAGGCCGCAGCCGCCGCCGCTGTGACAACCCGGACACCGCAGCGCGGGCAGTGCTCTCGACGGCACAGGTCCAGCTCCTGGCCGCAGGTGCAGGTCGTGGTGGACACGGACGGGTGCTCCGCCAGCCAGACCGCTCGCTCTGTCGTCATCGCTGTCACCGCCTCCACGTCACCCTTCGGGTCCTACACCAGTACGGACCCGGACATCCGGTCCCTGATACCTGTTCGGATCCCACCGCCGGTTCGGATTCAACGCCCGGCGACCGATGAGTTCGGCCACCGGCCCGGGTCGACAGTGGCATGACCTATGTCCTGGTACCCGGCGCTGGCGGCGACGCGTCGTACTGGCACCGGGTGGTGCCGCTGCTCGAGCAGGACGGCGAGCGCGTTGTCGCCGTCGAGCTGCCCACCGAGGACCCCGAGGCCGGGCTCGCGGCGTACGCCGACGCGATCGTCGCCGCGACCTGTGACGGCGCGGGTGACGCCACCGACGTCACGCTGGTCGCGCAGTCGATGGGCGCCTTCTCTGCGCCGCTCGCCTGCGACCGGCTCGACGTGCGCCGGATCGTCCTCGTCAACGCGATGGTGCCGCGCCCGGGCGAGACGCCCGGCGACTGGTGGGAGGCGACCGGACAGGTGGCCGCCCGGCGCGAGCACGAGACCGCCGAGGGTCGTGACCCGGACGCCCCCTTCGACGTACGCGAGTGGTTCTTCCACGACGTGCCGCCGGAGGTGACCCGCGAGTCGTTCGCGCGGGCCGAGAAGGGGCAGGCGGACCGACCGTTCGGCGAGCCCTGGCCGCTGGCTGCCTGGCCGGACGCGCCTACCGCCGGCGTCGCGGGCCGCGACGACCGGCTGTTCCCGGTGGAGTTCCAGCGCCGCGTGGCGAGGCAGCGGATCGGCGTCGAGCTCGACGTGCTGCCGGGCGGGCACCTGCTCGCCCTGTCGCAGCCGGAGGCGCTGGCCGCGTACCTGCGCGGCTGAACCGTCCGGACGGGCAGTTGCAACTCAGGGCCGGGTGGCGGTGTGCTGGACGTCCGCCAGGGAGGACACCACCATGACCCAGACCGCCGAGCCGGCCACGACCACCGCCGACGACACCGCGAACCGCTGGTTCGCCGACTTCGAGGCCGCACTGAGGGCGCGTGACGTCGCCGCCGCGGCCGGGATGTTCGCCACCGAGTCGTACTGGCGCGACCTGGTGTCGTTCACCTGGAACCTGAAGACCGTTGAGGGCCGCGAGGGCGTCACGGAACTGTTGGAGCACACCCTGGAGAGCACCGACCCGTCCGGCTTCGTGCTGGACGAGCCCGCCGACGAGGCGGACGGCGTGGTGACCGCGTGGTTCCGGTTCGAGACCGCCGTCGGCCGGGGCCGCGGTCTGCTCCGCCTGATCGACCAGGACGGGCCGAAGGCGTTCACGTTCCTCACCACGCTCTACGAGCTGAAGGGCCACGAGGAGCCCCGCAACGAGCACCGCCCGATGGGCGCCGAGCACGGCGCGAACAAGCAGCGGAAGACCTGGAAGGAGCACCGCCAGCAGGAGGCCGAGAGCCTCGGCAGCACCATGCAGCCCTACGTGCTGGTCGTCGGCGGCGGCCAGGGCGGCATCGCCCTCGGCTCCCGGCTGCGGCAGCTCGGCGTACCCAGCCTCGTGATCGACAAGCATCCGCGACCCGGAGACCAGTGGCGCAACCGCTACAAGTCGCTCTGCCTGCACGACCCGGTCTGGTACGACCACCTGCCGTACCTGAAGTTCCCCGAGAACTGGCCGGTGTTCTCGCCGAAGGACAAGATCGGCGACTGGCTGGAGTCGTATGTCCGGATCATGGAGGTGCCGTACTGGTCGAGCACCACCGCCACCAGCGCGACCTGGAACCCGGAGAACGAGGAATGGGTGGTCCAGGTCGAGCGCGAGGGCCAGCCGCTCACCCTGCGCCCGAAGCAGCTGGTGCTCGCCACCGGCATGTCCGGCAAGCCGAACCTGCCCGACTTCCCGGGTATGGACGTGTTCAAGGGCGACCAGCACCACTCGTCCGCGCACCCGGGGCCGGACGCCTACGCCGGCAAGAAGTGCGTCGTCGTCGGCAGCAACAACTCGGCGTTCGACATCTGCGGCGCCCTCTGGGAGCACGACGCCGACGTGACCATGGTGCAGCGCAGCTCGACCCACATCGTGCGGAGCGACTCGCTGATGGACCTCGGCCTCGGCGACCTCTACTCCGAGCGCGCGCTCGCGGCGGGGGTCACCACCGAGAAGGCGGACCTGATCTTCGCCTCGCTCCCCTACCGGATCCTGCACACCTTCCAGATCCCGGCATACGAGGCGATGGCCGAGCGGGACAAGGACTTCTACCAGCGGCTGGAGGCGTCCGGCTTCGACCACGACTGGGGAGACGACGGCTCGGGGCTGTTCATGAAGTACCTGCGCCGCGGGTCCGGCTACTACATCGACGTGGGCGCCGCCGACCTGGTCGCCAACGGCGACGTGAAGCTCGCTCACGGACAGGTCGACCATCTGACCGAGGACGCCGTCGTCCTGGAGGACGGCACGGAGCTCCCGGCCGACCTCGTCGTCTACGCCACCGGCTACGGCTCGATGAACGGCTGGGCCGCCGACCTGATCGACCAGGAGACAGCCGACCGGCTCGGCAAGGTGTGGGGGCTCGGCTCCGAGACCACCAAGGACCCCGGCCCCTGGGAGGGGGAGCAGCGCAACATGTGGAAGCCGACCCAGGTGCCGCACCTGTGGATGCACGGCGGCAACCTCCACCAGTCGCGGCACTACTCGCTCTACCTGGCGCTCCAGCTCAAGGCCCGGCTCGAAGGTATCGACACCCCGGTCTACGCGCTGCAGGAGGTGCACCACACCGGCTGAAGGGGTGTGCTCGGCGATCGTCGCGCGGGCCTAGGTTCGGGTCATGACGCGATTCGGGTACACGTTGATGACCGAGCAGAGCGGCCCGAAGGAGCTGGTGCGGTACGCCGCCGCCGCCGAGCAGGTCGGGTTCGACTTCGAGGTGTCGAGCGACCACTTCTTCCCGTGGCTCTCGGCCCAGGGCCACGCGCCGTACGCCTGGACGGTGCTCGGCGCGGTAGCCCAGGTGACCGAGCGGGTCGAGCTGATGACCTACGTGACCTGTCCGATCCTCCGCTACCACCCGGCCGTCGTGGCCCAGAAGGCCGCGACGCTGCAGATCCTCGCCGACGGCCGGTTCACGCTCGGCCTCGGCGCCGGCGAGAACCTCAACGAGCACGTCGTCGGCCAGGGCTGGCCGAGCATCGACGTCCGCCAGGACATGCTCGCCGAGGCGATCGAGGTGATCCGCGAGCTCCACGGCGGCGACCTGGTGACGTACGACGGGGAGCACTTCCGCGTCGACTCCGCACGGATCTGGGACGTGCCCGAGCAGGGCGTCGACATCGCGCTCGCGGTCAGTGGCGAGAAGTCGGTCGCGCGGTTCGCCCCGCTGGCCGACCACCTGATCGCGGTCGAGCCGAAGGACGACCTGGTCACCGCGTGGAACAAGGCCGAAGGCGCACCGCAGATCGGCGAGTCGGCGCGCGCCATCGGCCAGATCCCGATCAGCTGGGACCCGGACGCCGGGGCCGCGACCGAGCGCGCGCACGACCAGTTCCGCTGGTTCGCCGGCGGCTGGGCGGTCAACGCCGACCTCCCCACCACCGCTGGCTTCGCAGGCGCCACCCAGTTCGTCCGCCCGGGGGACGTCGCCGACGCCATCCCCTGCGGCCCCGACCTCGACGCGGTCGTCGAGGCGGTCAAGCCGTTCTGGGAGTCCGGTTTCACCGACGTCGCGATCGTCCAGATCGGCGACGAGACGCAGCAGCAGTTCCTCGACGAGGCCGCCGGGCCGCTGCTGGAGAAGCTGCGGGCGGCCGCCGGCTGACACCGGCAACCCTCAGGATGGACCGAACGGCCCGATCAGGCGGCGAAACCGCTCCCGGGAGGCAGTTCGGTCCGTCGCACGTGTCACCAGGTCACGCCGGCCGTGCCGGCTGTGCGAGGGTTGTCCGTGCCCGCAGGAACCCGGCCCGAGCCCGCACGCCAGATGATCGGCATCGCCGGCGCCCCCGGGGCGGGCAAGACCACCTACGCGCGGGAGTACGCCGCCCGGCTCGGTGCGCGGGCGGCGTACCTCCCGATGGACGGCTTCCACCTCGCCGACGTGACCCTCGACCGGCTCGGCCTGCTCGGGCGCAAGGGCGCGCCAGAGACCTTCGACGCCTGGGGGTACGCCGCCCTGCTGCACCGGCTGCGGGTGCGGAGCGACCACCCGGTCTACGCACCCGGCTTCGAGCGTGACCTCGAGCAGCCGATCGCCGCCGCGGTCACCGTGCCACCGGAGACCGAGGTGGTGGTCACGGAGGGCAACTACCTGCTGCTCGACCTGCCCGAGTGGCGCGCCGTGCGGGCCGAGCTGGACGAGGTCTGGTTCGTCGAGGTCGACGACGTCGTACGACGGGCGCGGCTGGTGGCGCGGCACGTGGCCTTCGGCAAGAGCCCGGCCGACGCCGAACGCTGGGTGGCCGAGGTCGACGACCCCAACGCCCTCCTCGTCGCCTCCACCCGGGGTCGGGCGGACCGGCTCGTGGCGGGATCCACCCCACGGGAGGGTTAGAGTCGAAGCATGCCCCCCACCACGCACCCGTCCGACGTCGGCGCCGAGATCGAGCCCGAGGTCGTCGCCGAGACCGACACCGGGGCGGAGGAGACGCAGGTCGCCTGGGCCGGGGCCGCGCGGGAGGTGCTGCTCAAGACGGCCAGGTCCTATGGGTCCCTGATCACCCAGCAGAAGCTGGCCACCCAGATCCAGGACCGCACCGACCTGCACACCGACCGCCAGATCCGGCACTGGCTCGGCGCCGTGCTGCGCAGGGTCGCCGAGGACTCGGCCGCGCGTGACGAGCCGCTGCTGATTGCCCTGGTCGTCGATGCCCGCGGCAGTGTCGGCGACCTCTACGCGAAGACCCTCCTCGACCTGCGCGGCGAGGAGATCGACCACGTCGACGACCACGCGGCGCGCGAGCGGCTCGCCTGTCACGAGTACTTCGGCGCCAACATGCCCTCCGGTGGCGGTCTCGCGACGCTGGCGCCCCAGGTGGCCGCCGCTCGCACCCGCACCCGCAAGAAGGCGGCCGAGGAGCGGGTGATCCCGATCTGTCCGAACTGCTACACCGCGGTGCCCGCGACCGGGGTGTGCGACAACTGCGGGTGACCAGCCGGGAGTCCACTTTCGGGTGGTGCCGGGCACATGAGTGCTGGCTAGTTTCGGAGGAATGGAAGAGGGAGACAGGCTGCCCACCTGTCCGACCTGCGGGACCATGCTGACCCCGGTCATCGCCGACCAGCAGGCACCGTACGACGAGGCCGGCAGCGACCATCTGAGTGCCGATCCGCCGTACTCTCAGCGCTGCCCAGACCCGGAATGCTCAGGTGTGCCGTTGGCGCCGTCCGGCTGGATGTGAGCCCGATCTTCGTCGTGCAGCGGCACGAGGCGACCGCCCTGCACTACGACCTGCGGCTGCAGGTGGGTGACGTGCTCGCGTCGTGGGCGGTCCCCAAGGGGCCCTCGCTCGACCCGGGTGTGAAGCGTCTGGCCAAGCAGGTGGAGGACCACGAGCTCGGCCATGCGACGTTCGAGGGTCAGACGGGACGTCATCGCGGAGGCCCCGGCACCGTGATCGTCTGGGACACCGGCGAGCTCACCAACCTCACCGAGCGCTACGGGGAGCCGGTCGAGCTCGTGGACGCGGTCGCCGCCGGACACCTCAAGGTCGCGCTGCACGGTCAGAAGCTCAGCGGCGCGTTCGCGCTGACGCGCACGTCGATGGGCGGTGACCCGAGGAACTGGATCCTGGTCAAGGTCGACGACGACGGCGCCGACCGCGAGCGCCGCCCGGAGGAGGACGAGCTGCGCTCGGTGCTCAGCGGACGCACCAACGAGGACCTGCGGAGCTGAGGTTCAGGCGTGCACGCGCTCGCCGCCGACCCAGGTGCCGAGCACGCGAGTCGCGGAGATCTCCTCGACCGGGCACGCGGTGACGTCCCGGTCGAGCAGCGCGAGGTCGGCGAGACGTCCCGGCTCGATCCGCCCGGCGTCGTCGCGGTGGTTCACCCAGGCCGACCCCTCGGTGTACGCAGCCAGCGCGTCGCTCAGGCGCAGCCGCTGCTCGGGGAGGAACGCGGGTGGGTCGCCGACCCGCTCCTCCGGCGGTGCGATCCGGTTGACCGCCACATGCATGCCCCACAAGGGATCCGGGCTGGTCACCGGCCAGTCGCTACCGGCGACGAGCCGGGCGCCGGCGTCGCGGAGCGCGGCGAACGGGTACTGCCACGTGCTCCTCTCCGGGCCCAGGAACGGGATCGTGAGCTCGTCCATCTGCGGCTCGTGCGCGGCCCACAACGGCTGCATGTTCGCGGCCACGCCGAGGTCGGCGAACCGGCGTACGTCGTCGGGGTGCACCACCTGGAGGTGCGCGATGTGATGACGGTTGTCCGTCGGTCGACTGTCCGTCGGTCGAGCCTGTCGAGACCCGCGCTCGCGAGCCGCCTCGAACGCGTCCAGCGCGTCGCGGACGGCGCGGTCGCCGATCGCGTGCACGTGCACCTGGAAGCCCTCGGCGTCCAGCCGCGGCACCGCCTCGAGCAGCACGTCGCGCGGCACGAAGGACAGACCTGTGTTGTCGGTCGGGTGACCGCGGGCGTCGAGGTACGGCGCGCCCATCGCGGCCGTGAAGTTCTCGGCGACACCGTCCGCCATGATCTTGACGCTCGTCGCGCGGAAACGGCCGCCGGTGAGCTCGTCGCGCCTGGCCACCAGTTCGGCCACCTGTGCCGCGACGTCGTCGACTCCGCGCGGCCACCAGAGCGCACCCACCACACGCGCAGTGAGGGTGCCGTCGAGCGCCGCCTGCCGATAGGTGTGCCCGTTGTCGGGCACCGCGTCGTACGCACCCACGATCGCGTCCTGCCAGCCCGTGATCCCGAGCGCGTGAAGGTAGCGCTGGCCCTCCAGCAGGCCGGCCATCATCTCGGCCGGCCCGGGTCTGGGCACCAGCCGTTCGACCAGCGCCATCGCCCCCTCGTGCAGGGTGCCGGTCGGGCGACCGTCGGCGTCGCGCTCGATCCGCCCGCTCTCGGGGTCGGGGGTCTGCTCGTCCACACCGGCCAGGGCCAGCGCCCGGGAGCTGACCCAGGCGCCGTGGTGGTCGCGGTTGACGAGGTACGCCGGCCGGCCGCCCACGGCGGCGTCGAGTGAGGCCGCGGTCGGCGTGCCGCCCGGGAAGGCCGCCATCTCCCAGCCGGCGCCGACCATCCAGTCCAGCTCCGGCCGCGAAGCGGCGTATGCGCGGATGCACTCGAGGTACGCCGGCTCACCCTTCGCACCGGTCAGGTCGCAGGTACGACGTTCGATGCCACCCTGGACCGGGTGCACGTGCGCGTCGGTGAAGCCGGGCACCAGCAGCCCGCCCTGTAGGTCCACCGTCGCGGCGCCCGGTCCGGCCCGCTCGCGGGTCTCGGGTCCACCGACGGCGAGGATCGCACCGTCACGTACGACGACGACGCCGTCCGGGCCCTCGACACCGAGCACCCGGCCGCCGGACAGCACGAGGTCGGTCATGCGAGCTCGACGTACGTGCGCGGGACCCGGGCCCCGATCCGGGTGACGATCTCGTAGTGGATGGTGTCGAGCGCCTCCGCCCAGTCGTGCGCCCGCGGTTCGCCGTCCGTGCCCGGCCCGAACAGCACCGCCTCGTCGTCGTCGCCGACGTCGAGGTCGCCCACGTCGACCACGAACTGGTCCATGCACACCCGACCGCTGATCCGGAACTGACGGCCGTTGACCGCGACGGGTGCCGTGTTGGACGCGTGACGCGGCACCCCGTCGCCGTACCCGAGCGGCACCAGGGCGAGCGTGGTCTCACGGTCGGTCGTGTAGGTGTGGCCGTAGGAGACGCCCTCGCCGGCCCGCACGCGCTTCACGTTCGCCAGGGTCGCGCGCAGGGTCATCGCCGGCACCAGTCCGTGGTCACCCTCGACCGGGGAGAGTCCGTAGATCCCGATGCCCGCGCGCACCAGGTCGAAGTGGGTCTCCGGCAGGGTCAGGGTCGCCGCCGAGTTGCCGAGGTGGCGCCAGCGCACCGGTAGTCCGGCGGTCTCCGCATGCGCGAGGGCCTCCCGGTAGCGCGTGATCTGGCGCTCGACCGACGGGTGTCCTGGCTCGTCGGCGCAGGCGAGGTGGCTCCACACGCCGGTCGCCACAACGCCGTCGGTCGCGCCGGCCTCGCGCACGAGGTCGGCCCAGACGGCGTCGTACGCGCCGTTGCGTGAGAGCCCGGTGTCGGCCTTGAGCTGCACGCGCGCCGTGGTCCCGGTCTCGCGGGCGGCGGCGCCGACCAGGCGCAGCTGCCGGATGCTGTTGACCGAGATGTCGACCGCGGCGGCGACGGCGTCGCGGAGCCCGTCGTACTCGGCCACGGTCCAGAGCCAGGCCAGCACCGGGGTGTCGATCCCGGCGGCGCGCAGCGTGAGCGCCTCCTCGAACGTCGCTGTCCCCAGCCATGCGGCGCCGCCGGCCAAGGCGGCGCGAGCCGACGGGAGGATGCCGTGGCCGTAGCCGTCGGCCTTGACCACCGCCATCACCTCGGCGGAGGTGCCGGCCCGGAGCGTCGTCACGTTGTCACGGATCCGGTTCAGGTCGACCCGGGCCTCCGCTCGCAGCACGCGGTCAGTCTGTCAGAGGTACGCTCCGCGTCGCCTCAGCTGGCCCGCCGGCGCATCTGTGGGATCACTACGCGTCGTGGCGCGGCTCGCGACACTCGCGCGTTGAGCCGATCGGCGATCGCCCGGGCCTCGGCCCGGTCCACGCACCAGCACACGACGTGCCGATCGCTGGCCGCGACCACCACTGCGTACAGGCGTGCTCCCCGGACGCACGTCGATGTCGCGTAGGCGCCGGGTCCGTCCCCCTGGAAATTCCTCATGTCGATCACTCCCCCAACCGCGTCACCCCGTTCCCCAACGGTGGTGACCAACTCTTCTGAATAGGATCCGCGCCCCGCCTCGGGAAAACCCTGTCCTCGCCTCCGGTGGTCGAGCTTTGACCAGGCCCCGGTGCTTCGGGGAGCACCGGGGCCTCCTGGTCGGCGGTCCTGCTACTTGATCTCCGACCTCATCACCAGCCGCAGCCCGAGGATCGCGGGCAGCACCAGCCAGGTCGTCGCCGTGACCGCGACATTGGCCCACTGCTCACCGGTGAGGGTGCCTTCGAAGAGCGCCGCCTGGGCGAAGTTGAGGTCGACCCACGGCTGCAGGTCCCGGAACCAGTCCTGGCTCGAGGCGAGGATGCCGGAGATCGTCGGCAGCAGGAGCGAGTAGACGAAGTACGCGACCAGCGCCGCCGCAGAGCTGCGGATCAGCATCCCCAGCATGGTGCCGGTGAGAAGGCAGAGCAGGCTGCCGAGCACGATGTTGAAGCCCTCGGCGGCCGACACGTCCCACACCGGCGTGACGCCGGCGATCGCGGTGCCGACCAGGTTGCCGACCGCGCCGGTCACGAAGGCGAACAGCATGGCCGCCACGCCCACCACGACCGACGCGGTCACCTTGGCCCGCACCACGCGGCTGCGCTGCGGCACCAGCGTGAACGTGGTCAGTCCGGTGCGCTGGCTCCACTCGCCGGTGATCGCCAGCACGGCGATGATCGGCAGGACGAAGGTCATCGGGAAGCCGATGGCCCTGGCGAAGGTGTAGTAGGTGAGGTCCTTGTCAGGCGCGAAGGCGATCGTCCCGACCATGGTCAGGAGCCCGGTGATCCCGATGCTCGCCAGCAGCCAGAACCCGGAGCGGGTGTCGAACATCTTGCGGAGCTCGACCCTGACGACGCGCGAGACGGGCATCTTACGCGCGGCGCGGCGCTCTTCGTGGACGGTCTCGAGGGTCATGGTGCTCATGCCGCTTTCCTTTCTCGTTGGGTGTCGGCGGTGAGCTCGAGGAACTTCTCCTCGAGGCCACCCTCGGCGGTGCGGAGCTCGGTGAGGGGGACGCCCGCGTCGAGAGCGGCGCGGCCGACCCGGGCCGCGTCCGCCTCGGTGCGGAGGGTGCCGTCGCCGGGGGCGGTCGTCTCCAGCCCGGCGGTGTCGAGGGCGAGTCGCAGGGCTGGCATGTCGGTCGCGCGTACGACGGTGCCGGCGGCCTGCAGGAGCTCCGCCTTGCTGCCCTGCGCGACGATCCGGCCGTTGCCGATCATCACGATCTCGTCAGCTACGACCTCGACCTCGTGCAGCAGGTGCGACGAGAGCAGCACGGTGCCACCCTGGTCGGCGTAGCCGCGGAGCAGGTCGCGCATCCAGCGGATGCCGGCCGGGTCGAGCCCGTTGGCGGGCTCGTCGAGGACCAGCACCTCCGGCTCCCCGATCAGCGCGGCCGCAATGCCGAGCCGCTGGCGCATGCCGAGCGAGTAGTTGCCGACCCGACGGTTCGCCTCGGTGTCGGTGAGGCCGACCAGCTCGAGCATCTCGGCAACGCGACGAGCCGGCAGGCCCATCATCCGCTGGGCGACCGTGAGGATCTCGCGACCGGTCCGGCCGGCGTGCTGCGCCGATGCGTCCAGCATCACGCCGACCTCGACGCCCGGGTTGGGCAGGTCAGAGAACCGACGGCCGGCGATGGTGGCGGTGCCCGAGGTGGGCGTGGTGAGGCCAACCATCATCCGCATCGAGGTGGACTTGCCGGCGCCGTTCGGCCCGAGGAAGCCGGTCACGCGGCCCGCGGGTGCGACGAAGCTGATGTCGTCGACCGCGGTGGTCTTGCGGTACTTCTTTGTCAGGGAATCGACGGTGATCATCGGCGATGCTCCTTGGTTGAGGGGATGCCTCAACGCTAGGAACGCAGCGGTCCGAGCGCGTCGTCGCGAGGTCGCGTTCCGAGGGCGACGTACCGACGACGCCGGGTCCTCCTCAAGTAGGACCTGGAGGACCGGACGTGTCGAAGAGTCCGGTCTGGTAGGCCAGCACGATCGCCTGCGCACGGTCGCGCAGCCCGAGCTTCTGCAGCAGGCGAGTGACGTGCGTCTTGACGGTCGTGTCGCTGATGAAGAGCTCGGCGCCGATCTCGGCGTTGGAGAGTCCGCGCGTGATCAGGCTGAACACCTCCATCTCCCGGGCGGTCAGGCTGCCCACCGACGCGGGCGGCGCCTGCCGGTGCAGTCGGGTGAAGTGCTCGATCACGCGCCGGGTGACGCCGGAGGAGAGCAGCGCCTCTCCCCCGGCGATGATCCGTACCGCGGCGATCAGCTGCTCGGGCGGATCGTCCTTGAGCACGAACCCGCTGGCCCCGGCCAGCAGCGCCTCGTAGACGTACTCGTCGAGGTTGAACGTGGTCAGCACCAGAACCCTCGCCGCGGAGTCGGCCGCGAGGATCCGCCGGGTCGCCTCGAGTCCGTCGAGCTCGGGCATCCGAATGTCCATCAGGATCACGTCGGGGTGGAAGCGCGCCGCCTGCGCCACCGCCTCAAGGCCGTTGCTCGCCTCGGCCACGACCTCCATGTCCGGCTCGTCGGCCAGCAGCAGACGGAAGCCGGCCCGCACCATCGACTGGTCGTCCACCACCAGCACCCGGATCGTCATACGTCACCGCCGTCCTCCAGAGGTAGCCGCACCCGCAGCAGGAAGCCTCCGGTGCGGCCGGTGCCCGCGGTCATCTCCCCGCCGTAGATCTTGACCCGCTCGCCGATGCCGACGAGGCCATGGCCGGCGCCGTTGATGTTGCCGGTGCTGGTGCTGGTGCTGGCGCGACCGTCGTCGCGGACCTCGAGCCGGAGGTCCGCGGGACCGTAGTGCACGTCGACCTGCGCGTGCTCCGCCCGGGCGTGCTTGAGGGTGTTGGTGAGGCCCTCCTGCACGATCCGGTACGCCGAGAGGTCGAGACCGGGCGGGAGCGGGACCGCTTCACCGTGGCGTCGTACCTCCACGGCCAGGCCGGTCGCCCGTACGTCCGCCACGAGCGCGTCGAGGTCGTCGAGCCCGGGATGCGGCAGCAGCTCGAGGTCGTCGTCCTCGTGCCGCATCGCGTTCAGCAGGCGCCGCATCTCCGCCAGCGCGGTGCGCCCGGCCTGCTCGACGTTGCGCAGCGCATCGCGGTCCTCGGTGTCGGTCGGCGGCATCCGGTGCCGCACCGCACCGACCTGGAGCACCATCACGCTCACCGCGTGGGCGACGACGTCGTGCAGCTCCCGCGCGATCCGCCCGCGCTCCTCTGCCACCGCGACCCGCGCCGCCGACTCGCGTTCCCGCTCGGCCCGCATCGCGCGCTCCTCGGCCGCCTCGCTCTGGGCGGCGCGCTCCCGCAGGGCGAACCCGACGAGCCAGGCCAGCGCGAAGACCAGCGGGGTGAAGACCAGCTGACCGGGTGCCCGTTCGGGTCCGTTGTAGACGACGGTCGCCGCGGACCCGAGCACGATCGCCAGCCCGAGGCGCGCCTTCCGCACCTCGCGCAGGTTGCCCAGCAGCAGCGCCGCTCCCATCCCGGCGAGGAACATGACGTCGTTGTCGACGATCAGCCGTCCGTCCACGAACGACAGCACCGCCCCTCCGAGCCAGGTGGTGGCCGGCGCCGCGAACGGGAGCCCTCGACGTCCGAGCAGGGCAAGGATCAGCCCCGCGACCGTCAGCGCCTCGAGCCACAGCAGCACGCCGGTCGGACGGCCCGGATCGACGCGCGCCGCGGTATTCAGGGCACCCGCGATCGCCGCGACCACGATGAGGAGGTCGAGACCGTACCTCGAGAGGAACAGCCATGCTCGGCTCACGCCGTCAAGGTACGCCAGCCCAGGCCCGGTCCTCGTCCTACCAAAGGATGACCCGCCCCCCGGTGGTCGAGCCCCCCGGTGGTCGAGCCTGTCGAGACCCCCGGTCGTCGAGCCGTCTCCCCGGTGGTCGAGCCTGTCGAGACCCCCGGTCGTCGAGCCGCCTCCCCGGTGGTCGAGCCTGTCGAGACCCTCACCCGGTGGTCGAGCCCGTCG
>Ga0207648_10003949_pt1 | contig 15426 bp, 19 predicted proteins | sample KBSMisM32_FD_184310 | JGI IMG/M metagenome (GOLD analysis project Ga0207648, IMG submission 184310) | Miscanthus rhizosphere microbial communities from Kellogg Biological Station, Michigan, USA - KBS Miscanthus M3-2 (SPAdes) (version 2) | ecosystem: Host-associated > Plants > Roots >...
CCGCCCGACTGGCAGGTGGCCGCCAACGGCGCCATTCTGATCATCGTGCTGGCGGCCCGCGTCCTGATCAGCCGCAGGGAAAGGTAGCCATGGCCGCGTTGAAACCACTGCTTGCCAAACCCTGGATCTGGTCGTTCCTCGGCGCCTTGCTCGTGTGGCTGGCGACGATTGAGCCGCACTAGTTCCACGTCGCATAACCATCATCGCTAGGACCTCCCGTTGTGTATCCGCCGATAGGGAGCGCGAGCCTCGGGGTCATGCCTCGACACTCTGTCTGTCCTCCGCTTACAGACCTGGTCCGGAGGAACAGAAGTCTCGGGATGGTCTCTCTTGCGGTGCTGCTCAGCTGGGTGGTGCCGGGAAGACGACAGTTCATGATTCCCCAGGTCCCGCACCGACAGAACGAGATGCAAAGCTTCTTGGCGCCTGTGGACGGATCGTTATCACGGGCGCTGGCTCGACTCAAGGTTCCTAGAGTCTCCCCCAGTTCCGAAGGATTATGGGATCGGGCTCGGGGTAAGGGTCCACTCGTACACGCCCGGATACCTATCGCCCCCACAACCAAGATGCGATTCCGCACATCCCCAAAACGATCCTACGAGCCGTCTCGTCGCCGACCAGCATTGTGCCTGGTCGCCGCGGCAGCGTTGACGGCGACGCTGGTCTCACCGAACGTCGCACAGGCGACAGGGACGGGAGATCCGGTGGTCGCAGCTGCGGGAGACATCGCCTGCGACCCTGGCACGACTCCGTTCAACGATGGGAACGGGACCGCGACGAAATGCCACATGAAGGCGACGAGCGCGATCCTTCAGAACCTCCTTGCGTCGACGAACCTCCAAGGGATCCTCGCGGTCGGCGACACGCAGTACCAGTGCGGAGGATTGCAGGCGTTCAACCAGTCCTACGGCCCCACGTGGGGACAGTCCGCGTTGAAGGCGATCACGTCCCCGGTCCCGGGCGACCAGGAATACCTGACGAGCGGCGGGACGGACTGTTCCGCGACCCCGGGGGGCGGCTACTTCTCGTACTTCGGATCGGCCTCCGGCGACCCCTCGAAGGGCTATTACAGCTTCGACATCGGAAGCTGGCACATCGTCGCCCTGAACTCCGTCTGTCGACAGGTCGATGGATGCGGCCGTCGCTCCGGCCAGTACGAGTTCCTTCAGGCAGATCTCGCCGCGCATCCGACGATGTGCACGCTGGCGTACTGGCACCACCCTCGGTTCGTGTCGAGCGCGAGCGGAGGATCGACCAACGTGGCGAAGTTCTGGGATGCGCTCTACGCCGCGGGCGCCGAAGTCGTCCTGGGTGGGAACCAGCACGTCTACGAACGGTTCGCTCCCCAGACGCCCTCGCAGCAAGCATCCGCGACCGGGATCGTCGAGTTCGTCGTGGGCACGGGCGGGAAGAGCCACGGCAAGTTCTCCACGATCCAATCGAACAGCGAGGTGCGGAACGCTTCTGCCTACGGCGTGCTAGCGCTCACGCTGCACCCCACGAGCTACGACTGGCAGTTCATCTCCGAAGCCGGTCAGACGTTCTCCGACTCGGGAAGCATCGCGTGCCACTAGAGCCGAGTCGGCCTACCGGAAGTTCTGGATCGCAGGAGGCCACGGCCCATCCGCGAGTCCGGGCGCGTTCTCTTCACGGCTCCAACCTACTGGCGCGACTCGCCCTGACCTTTGGCGTGACGCCGAACCGATAGACGCGCCGAGGTGGTCGCTCAGTCACGAGCGCTGGTCTCTCCGGCTCCGTAGGCGGGAATACCTCCGGCTCTCGACCTGGGTCAGGCATTTCTTCGGGCTGACCGGGCGTCGGCTTTTCCGGCGGTGGCTCGCGCATCGCTGCCTCTTCGTTCCTCCGGTAACGAATCGGTACCCGAGGTCTCAAGAAGGAAACCACACTTGCATATCCGGAACGCCGTTTGGAATCGGCTGCGGGTGGATACGTTCGCGGCGAAACGAGCAGGGAGGTGATCGTGATGGTGATGCGGTTCGATCCTTTCCGCGACATTGACCGGCAGATGCAGCAGCTAGCCGGCCGCATGCAGGACACCAGCAGCACAATGGCGATGGATGCCTATCGGCGGGGCGACTCAGTGTTCGTCCATTTCGACCTGCCGGGCGTCGATGCCGAGTCGATCGAGCTCACCGCCGAGCAAAACACCCTCACGGTGCGTGCCGAACGACGCTGGACGCCTGAGTCCGAGGATCAGATCCTCGCGCAGGAACGGCCCCAGGGCCTGTTCACCCGACAGCTGATGCTCGGTGAGCACCTGGACACGCAGCAGATCCAGGCCATGTACGAGAACGGCGTCCTGACAATCGAGGTGCCCGTCGCGCCGGCGGCGAAGCCGAGGAAGATCGAGATCCGTGCATCAGGGCAGCACAGTGGGGCGATCGACGTGGAGGCGACCTCCGCTGAGTGAACGGCCAGCGCCGACCATATTGATCCCGCTTGTCTTGAGATGGATTGGGTAGCTGAACTAGCGGGGGTTAGGGGGCTCCTTCGTGGTGGCGTTCGCGGGATCGTCACAGGGCGATTGGGTCACCCCTGGCCCCCGCTCCTTGCGTGACCTATGCAGCTCCCGCCTGCGAGACCTCGCAGTCCATGATGTGGATGTTCGGTCGCAAGGACCGAAGCTGGGTCATCGCGATCACCTCGCTGACGCCGCCCCGGGCCCCATGAACGATCAGGCATCCACGCTCGGCCAGGTCGTCGGCCGCACGAACCAGGACATGGATCCCCGTCGTGTCCATGAACGTCACGTGGGAAAGATCGACGACGACGGGACCTCCCGCCGCGACCATGGGCCTGAGCAACAACGCGACGCCGTCGGCGCTCGCCAAGTCGATCTCCCCCGACAGACGGATCACCCCGCTGCCGGAAACCTTCTCCGCGTTCTGCATGCCCTCACCTCCTACGCTGTCCATCGGCACTTCTGCGGCCGATTTTTTAGTCCCCTCCGCGGCCGTCGTCAAGACCCGATTCGAGCCATCGTGGGCGAGGCCGTCGACCCACCGCGGCGCCCCTGCAGCGGCAGTGAACCACCGCTGCCTTGGGGTAGATGTGAGCTGTGTCGAGCTGCTTGAGCCGGCGTTCGTCTGATCAGTGGTCGGCGGCTTCGCGACGGCCGAGGACCCTCACGACCTGCTGTCGGAACTCTGGTCGCAACGACGCCGTGTCGATGAGGTCGGCCAAGTCCCGGTTGGCCTGGGAGCGAACCGCTTGCACAGCTGATCGCGATCGCCGACACGGACAAGGTCACCGGGCTGCGGCTGCTCCGTGCGATACGGGACCTCCGCAATGAGTGTGGGGTACTCAGACCGCGCTGGCCCATCCAGTTGCGAGAACGACGCCTGCCAGTCGCTACCCCTATCATCCACCGTGGCGGGAGGCTCCCTCGTACGGCTGGCGCATCCGGGTGACGGTTCGGGGATCGCCGACGTGCACCTCGATACGGCTCCACGCTGTGGCGGCTCGATGGTTCCCGCTTCAAGCTCCCAGACACGGACGGCATGGGTACGTGGATCGATGCCGACCTCGCGACGATGGGTGACGCATGGATCTGCTTCGTCGCCGAAGAGGACGGAGCGATCGTCGGGCAGGTGGAAGCCAATTCGAGCGGCGGCTTTCCCTCGACTGACGATTCCCTCGATAGCCGACAAGGTCGCATTGCTGCAGCTGCTCTGGGCTGTCGATACCTCTGAGTTTTCGCCGGACCGCCTACGGTGATTCCGGCGGGTTCACCGCCTCGTCGGGGCTTAGCACGACCGTCCTGAGAATTTCGGAGAACCAGCGGGCGTAGCGCGCCTGCTGGGGGGACTGCGGCTTGTCCGGGACGTGGATGTAGATGACATAGCCGCGCGTCGCTGTGCTGAAGAGCACGATGTGGCCGCCCTCGCCGTGCGGTTCATAGCAGTCCTGGAACCAGGCAGGGTTGCCCTGGAACCCGTTACCGGTCCCCCCGGCTCCGCCGGTGTCACAGAGTCCCAGAGACGGGCGATCCTGTTGTCGGGAGGCCGAGTCCCACTTGCTGCCGAGGGGCATGGAGGCCACGGCGAGGTAGAGGTGCTCCCTGAGCTTCGGGTCGAAGATGACGTCGACGTCTGGCGCGTCAAAGGCGATCTTGCCACCCCAAGGCTCGGTGGCCGCCCGTGTCTTCCAACCGGCCGGGTAGCCGATCGAGAGACCGTTGAGCGGCGAGTCGAACCGCTGCGTGAATCGGGTGGACTTCGGCTTGACGGACGGCGTCGGCTGATCCGCAGGAACCGGGCCGCCTCGGATTTCGTCGATGCTGGCAAGCCCTGCGAGTGCGATCGCCGCCACGGCCACCATCGCGATCACACCGTTCGCGAAGAGACGCCGGCGAGCGCGTCGGGTCGCCTTCGGTGCGTCGACCGTGGGCGTGGGGGCCGCGTTCGCGCGGCGCTGGAGCATCTCGCGGACGTTGTGCTCGTCGATCATCGGGGCATCCCTTCGAGCTCCTTGCGGAGCGTCGTCATCCCACGGGACACGAGCGATCGGACCGTCCCTGCGGAGCATTGGAGTATCTCGGCAGTTTGGGTATCTGAGAGGTCCTCGTAGAAGCGCAGGACGATGGCGGCGCGCTGACGCTGCGGGAGTCGCAATAGCACCGCGTGCATCGCCTCGTCCAGGTCCTCGTTCGGATTGCCCTCGCGTCGGGGAATCGCGACCTCGCGCTCGAGGTAGGCCCGCTCGACGCGTCGGTGACGGAAGTGGCTCGTCGCGAGGTTCACGATAGTTCGGCGCAGGTACGCGCCGAAGGCGGCCGGCTCTCGCAGGTGGCGGAACCGCCCCACGAGGCGCGCGAACGCCTCTTGGACTAGATCCTCAGCAACGGCCCAGTCGCCAGTCAGCAAGTAGGCGAGCCGGACGCCCTCAGAGGCGTGCGCGACGTACAGGTCCGCGAGCCGATCGCGGTCAACCGTACTCCGCTGAGCCATCGTGCCCGGCATCGTGTCGCTTTCGTCCCTCACACACTAGAGACGCGCAGGTGGCTGCGAAACGCTGCACAGAGACCCGGCGACTGGCAATAGTGTCGCCAACTGCTCGCACGAAGGCACTAAAGTTCAGCGTCTGGACGTTGGTGCTGACTGGATGATGAACACACCGGTAGCCCCCCTTGTTGGCGAACAGCTCCAGCACGACACCGCCGCCACCGCTCGATCCAAGGGCTGCAGCTGGTTGTGTCTATGCCCTCGCGATTCGATGCCCGGGCCGACCCCGTAGGTTGCACGCATGACGACCGAGGACCCGCTTGGCGACGGCCACCTGGTGCTCCGACCTCTCACCGAGGAGAACCGCCCGGCACTCGAGGCGCTCCGCGTCGCGACTGCGCAACGGGCCTTCGTCAGCAGCGTCACCGACTCGCTCGCCGAGGCGGAGCGGTACGCGGACGCGAACCCGCTCGTCTTCGGGCTGTACGACCGGGAGACGCCCGTCGGGTTCGTGATGATCGCCGACGAGGTCGACGATCCCGACTACATCGCGCACTTCCTCTGGAAACTCCTGATCGACGAACGGTTCCAGCGACGCGGGTTCGGCACCGCCGCGCTCGACCTCGTCGCGGCGTACTTCCGTTCGAAGGGCGTCCCGACGATGTGGACGAGCGCCGGCGAGGGCGAGGGCAGCCCGATCCCGTTCTACGAGCGGTACGGGTTCGTCCCCGACGGCGTCCACGAGGACGACGACGGGAGCCACGAGATCATGCTTCGACTCGACCTCGCTCGGGATGCGAGCGCCAGCTCGACGGCGTAGCGCCCATGACGATTGGACCGATCGACGGACGACGGGCCGCCGGGCCTCAAGGGAACATCGGTGAATCCTCGGGCACCCAAGAGACTCCTCCACACGGCGGTCACGAAGGTCCTGGTGTTAGCGTCGCGAGGTGCACCCAGACGAGGAAGATCTCTTCGAACGCGGCGACTACAGCTTCTGGTCACGACTGTTCCGACCCGCCTCCGAGTCGCTCGTCGAAGCCGCCGCGGTCTCGGTCGGAGACCGCCTCCTCGACGTGGCGGCGGGAGATGGGAACACAGCCCTGACCGCAGCCGAGGTTGGCGCGGACGTGACGGCCGTCGACCTCTCGCCCTCCCAGATCGCGCGGGGACGCCGTCGCAGCGAGGGGACCTCGGTCCGATGGGTGCTGGCGCGAGGGGAGCTGCTCCCGTTCGCCGACGGGGCCTTCGATCACGTGCTCGATACCTTCGGCGACAACCTCGACGCGCCGATCACCGAGCTTGCCCTCGGCGAGATGGCCAGGGTCGTCCGGCCCGGTGGCGTCTTCGGTTTCACGTATTGGATCCGCGAGGGCTTCAACCGTGATTGGGTCGAACTCGAGCATCGGTTCCTTACCGGTGCCGGCGAGGGCTCGTCGTTGCCCCTGCTCGGGACCGAGCCGACCGCCAAGGCGGCGGTCGCCCCACTCGCGGACCATGTCGAGATCACGCGCCAAACGCTCGCGATCACGTGGTCGTCCGCAGATGCCTTCACCGACGCCCTGATCGCGCAAGACCCCTACCTGCATAACCTGCATAGGCAACTTTCACCCACCGGCTGGGTCGCGTTCACAGACGAACTCCGTGGACTGGTCCACAAGTGGAACGACCAGGCCGCGGATGGCTTGCGGCTCGAGTTCCCCTACCTCCGGGTCGTCGTCAAGACGGCCGCCTCAGAGACACCAGCCTGAGTAGGGGCCGCCCCGGGCGACATCGGTCAACACTCGGTCATCGAGGCGTACTACTCCTCGACGAGCTGACCAACATCAGCTAGGAGCGCATGCCTGGCTCCAGTGCAGGCCGTTGAGAAACTCACGAGCCGCGCGCTTCGAACCAAGCACGTGAAGTACCACATGTTGTCCGTGCTGCGAGAAGATCGCGCGTGCTCGCTCGGGTTCTGAATGGCGATCGCGCAAGATGACACCGACCAACCGCCACTCATCGAGCAACCGTCGTCTCACAGAATCGGGGCAACCTTCGGGCATCGCGCCGACAGGCTTTCGGAGCCCGCGCATGAACGCCCGACCCGCGCACGTCCACCACGGCGTGTCGAGCAACACGACGGTCTCCGCTCGTTCGAGGCGAAGGTCGAGGCCTCGCTGGGTGTTGCCGTCGGCGATCCAGGCATCGCCTGCGAGCAGGCCGCGTTGCTTGTCCCGCCACTCGTCGTCGGACGGCTTGACCCATCCCGGCTTCCAGTAGTGGAAGTCAAGATGGATCACGGGCAAGCCAGTCTTCGCCGACAGCGCCCGCGAGAATGTGCTCTTCCCGGACCCTGCCATCCCGATGACGAGCACGCGGCGCCCGACGGCCCCGGATGCCTCCTTCACCTGCTCAGTTTCCCAGAGACGCCGTGCCACCACGATCGCGAACGCTGGATGGCCGGCTGCCGACCGGTGACCGAGCCTTCCTGACTTCACTGACGAGTAGGAGTAGGCACGCTCAACCGCTCCAAGTACATCCGCGAACCCTCGCGCAGCCGACTGTCTCCTCTACGGACCCTCATGTCATGCCCGCTACGGGATACATGAGGTCCCTGGATTGCGCCTCTCTCGTGAACTGAGCGCAGAGGTTGTTGACCTCGGCGTTTCGCTTCTCTGTGATGGCGCCATGCGACCCGTTGATAATGGGAAGGTCGTCGTCGGGCTTCTTGTCACTGTAGCCGGGATGTCGGGCTTGTTCGTCCTTCGGGGAAGCAATAGCTCGGGCGCTCTCATCGCGGTTGGCTTGGGGGTCGCCGCTTGGGGCGTCGTCAAGCCCCAACTCGACGCGAGGGCTGCATCTAAGTTCTCCCGAGCAGGACGCCGCGAAAGCAGTGAAGAACCTCGAAGCTCGGCTCGCTCGAGGCCCGATCCAGCACAAGCACGGGAAGGGCGGGGAGCCGACACCGGTAGGGGTGGAGAGCCTCATGGCGCATTTGACGGCTGAGCACGGAGAGGCGCCACAGGCGCAGCAGGCCATCGCCTTCCTCGAGGCTACCCGGCAGGAGCAGAACGCTCGAGCGAGCCTGTCTTGGATGCACTCGCAGTCGCACGCGAAGACCAGCGGCGTCGCCGGTACTCGGTCTCGGAAACGCTACTGGGGTCTTACGGTCTGGCAGTGGATCGTGGCGGCAGTCGGGGCATACATACTTGTCGTCTCGATCATCGCTCTTCTCGGGTCCAACTAACTCTGGTCCTGACGCTCGCCGATCCAGCGTTGAAGCAGCGGCATAGCACAGCGCTGACCTCCAAATGCTCCAGAGTCAGTCGTGCTGCCGTTACACCACGGGCCATCGGATGCCTTGGCACTGGTAGCAAGCTTCCGTCGCCAGGCAGGGTTTGACCTTGCCAACAGGGGAGAGGTAGCGTGGCAAGGGATTTCCGAGGGGACCGCACTTAGTGAGCGGGAGGGCAGCGATGAACAAGGGCGGCTTGGTTGCAGAGGTTGCGAAGCGAACAGGCGTCTCCAAAGCGGAGGTTGCTCGCGTCGTCGATGCGTCGATCGACGTGATCCGCGAGACGGTCGTCGAAGGGGAGCGCGTCACGCTCGCAGACTTCGGCACGTTCGAGCGCAAGCATCGCAACCAGCGCATCGCCCGCAATCCGCGCAAGCCCGACGTGCCCATCACCGTGCCGGCGCGCGACCTCCCCGCGTTCACCGCCGGCAAGGAGTTCCGCGGCCAGGTCCTCGACTCGTAACGTCTAGAACGTCACGAGGTGCAGCCCGCGAGCGACGGACCGATCCCCGCCGGGCTCGACCTCGAACCGCACCCGCTGCCCGATGCGGAGGAACCGCAGTGACGGGTCGGCGAACGAGTGATCGTCGATCGCGATCTCGGTGCGGTCATCCGTCAGGAGCGACCCGCTGCGCGTGTTCGTGTCGTAGGTCTTGACCGTTCCCTGCACCGGCTCCTCCTCAGATCCCGGCCGCGCGGGCGTTCACCCGTTCATCGGCGCCGAGCTCGCGCAGGACCGCGCGGGTGCGCGTCGGGCGCGAGCTCCGGAGCGCCGTGAGGATATCGTCCGGCGTGTCCAGGTCGAAGGCGAGCTCGGCGCGCTCTACCACCGATACGGGCAGCCCCGCCTCGGCGGCGGCCTCCACGTGTCGCCGATACGAGTCCGGCCCGAACCGCGCCGAGATCGAGGCCGGGGGGCGCCGCAGCAACAGGTTCGTGCCGCGCTCATCCGTCGCCGGCGCGACGACGACCGGACCGAGCGTGTGCAGCGCCTTCGTCAGCGCGACGGTGGTCACGAGCGGCGTGTCGGGAAGCAGCACCGCGAGGGCGTCGAAGCCCCGCCCGAGCGTCTCGTTCTCGGCCTGGCGGATGGCAGCGTGCAACGGCGGCTCTTCTTCGACGAGGGCCAGCGCGCCGCGTCGGACGGCGACCTCGAGCACGGTTTCGTCGGGGGAGAGCACCCAGGTTTCCCAACCGGGCATCGCGAGCGCCGCGTCGAGCACGTCCTCCAGCATGGCAAGGGTGAGAGCGGCTCGCTCGACCTGGCTGAGGGCGGGACCGAGTCGCGTCTTGGCCTCGTCGAGCGACTTCACGGGAAGGACGATCGCGTGCATGAGCGGTCCAGCCTAGCCCAGTCCATGCGATACCCTCACGAGCTTCCGACCGAGGGAAGGGGCACCCCATGACGACGCTCGCGCTTCGGCTCGCGCCCTCGACAGCGAGGCCGGTCCCGCGCGCCGCGTTCCAGCTCGCCTGCGCCATGGTGGGTGCGGCGCTCATCGCCGGGCTCGCGCAGTTCACGGTCTATCTGCCGTTCACGCCGGTGCCGATCACCGGCCAAACGCTCGGTGTGTTGCTCGTCGGCGCGGCCTACGGTCCCGGCCTGGGCGCCGCGACGGTCGGCCTGTACCTGGCGGCCGCGGTCGTCGGGCTCCCCGTGCTCGCGCGCAGCGTCAAGGGCGGCCATGACACGGGTCTGCACGTGCTGACCGTGTCGTTCGCGTCGGCGGGCTACCTATGGGGCTTCCTCGCCGCGTCGATCCTCGTCGGGTGGTTGTCGCGCCGCGGATGGGACCGAAGCATGCGCTCATCGGTGAGCGCGATGTTCCTCGGGGAGGTCGTGATCTTCTCGTTCGGCATCCCGTGGCTGATGGCGTCGGCGGGCGTCGGCGTGCAACAGGCGCTCGAGTGGGGTCTCTACCCCTTCGTCGTCGGCGACACGATCAAGCTCCTCCTCGCCGCCGCGCTCCTACCTGCTGCGTGGCTGGTGCTCGAGCGCTTCGGCCCCGAGGAGGACGGCACTGGCTGAGCGCGCCGAACCGTGGTTCACCGGTCTGCGTTGGACCGTGATGCCGTTCCTGCGGGCGTGGTTCCGGTGGCGGTTCGAGGGCATCGAGGTGATCCCGGCGACGGGAGCTGCGTTGATCGCGTGCAACCATGCTTCCTACCTCGATCCGCTCGTCAACGCCTATGCCGTTGTGCGGGCGCATCGACGCCCGCGGTTCCTCGCGAAGGCCGACCTCTTCCGAGCATCCGGCATCCGCTGGGCCATGAGGGGCACCCACCAGATCCCCGTCGCTCGCGGCACCGGTGACCAGAGCCCGCTGCGCAACGCCGAGGCCGCGCTGCGAGCCGGCGAGGTCGTCGTGATCTACCCGGAGGGGACGGTGACGACGCGCGCCGACGGCCTGCCGATGGAGGGCAAGACGGGGACCGTGCGGCTCGCGCTGGCCGCCGGGGTGCCGATCATCCCGATGGTGAGCTGGGGCTCCGCGCCGGTCTGGCAGAAGTCCGGACCGGGGTCGCTGCGGCCGGGGCGCCCGGTGTGGGTGCGAGCGGCCGCGCCGGTCGACGTCGTCGCGAGCGGGATCGACGTCGATGATCACGAGGGTGTGCGGCGCCTCACCGAAGACCTGATGGCGTCGCTGACCCGGGAGGTCGAGGCGTTGCGAGCGGCGTATCCGGCATCGTGGAGCACCCGCTAGGCTCGGTCCCATGGCATCGCGTCGCCGCGTCGCCGTGCTGTTCGGCGGCCGATCCTCCGAGCACGAGATCAGCTGTCTGTCGGCGCGGTCGGTGATCGACGCGCTGGACCCCGCGGCCACCGAGGTCGTCGCGATCGGGATCGCTCGCGACGGGCGTTGGCACGTCCTAGGGTCCGCGCCGGCGTTGCCGTCGGAGACCGGGCGTATGCCCGAAGTCGGCGATGGTGATGGCTCGATCGCGCGGCTCGCCGGCGACGATGGCCGTCCGGCGCTCGTGCACGAGGACGGCTCGCGCACGGAGGTCGACGTGGTGTTCCCGGTGTTGCACGGGCCGCGCGGTGAGGACGGCGCGGTGCAGGGGCTGCTCGAACTCGCCGGGGTTCCCTACGTCGGGGCGGGCGTCCTCGGCAGCGCGCTCGGGATGGACAAAGCCGTGCAGAAGACGTTGTGGGCAGCCGCAGGTCTGCCGGTGGTGCCCTCCGTTGCGGTCACCGAGCCGGAGTGGCGTGATGACCCGGAGGGTGTGATCGCACGCTCGCTCGCGCTCGGTCTTCCTCTCTTCACGAAGCCGGCGTCGCTCGGCTCCTCGGTAGGCATCAGCAAGGTGCTCGCGGCCGACGAGCTCGGCGGCGGGCTCGAGGTCGCGTTCAGCTTCGAGCGGAAGGCGGTCGTCGAGCACGGGATCGAACCCGTGCGCGAGATCGAGTGCGGGGTCCTCGGTAACGACGACGCGGTGGCGTCGGTCTGCGGCGAGGTCGTGCCGCGAGGGCATGCGTTCTACGACTACGAGGCGAAGTACCTGGATGAGCACGGCGCCGAGCTGCTGATCCCGGCGCCCATCCCCGTCGAGATGGCGACGAGGATCCAACAGCTCGCCGTAGCCGCGTTCACGGCGGTGTCCGGTGCCGGGATGGCGAGGGTCGACTTCTTCGTTCGCGAGCACGAGGTGTGGCTGAACGAGATCAACACGATCCCCGGGTTCACGTCGATCTCGATGTACCCGAAGCTCTGGGAGGCCAGCGGGCTTCCGTACGCGGATCTCGTGCAGCGGCTGCTGGACCTCGCGGTGGAGCGCTTCGAGGTGGAACACCGCAAGCGGCTGGGCGTGCCCGAGTTGCACGGCGACGCCGACCTCTGACGCGCGCGGCGCGTCTAGAGGTGCACGACGGGGCAGGTCAAGGTTCGCGTGATGCCCTCGACCGACTGGATCCGCGCGACGACGAGCTTCCCGAGATCGTCCACGGTCTCCGCCTCGGCGCGCACGATCACATCGTACGGACCCGTCACATCCTCGGCCTCGGTCACGCCTGCGACGGAACGCACCTCGGCGGCGACGGCCGCGGCCTTCCCCACCTCCGTCTGGATCAGGATGTACGCGTTCACCATGGTGCCGGGCCTCCTCGCCGTGGACGGGGGCACATGCTACGGCCGGGCACGAAGGGGCGCAACGCCGCAAGATGATGGCGACCGAGGGGAGCCGATGTTCCGAGACCGTCGCGACGCGGGCACGCAGCTTGCCGACATCGTGGCCGCCGCGGTCTCGCCGCCGGCGGTCGTCCTCGGGATCCCGCGCGGGGGCGTGATCGTCGCGGCGCACGTCGCGTCCGTGTTGGGGTGGCCGCTCGGAATCGTGGTGACCAAGAAGCTCGGGGCCCCCGGCAACCCCGAGCTCGGGATCGGCGCGGTCGCGCCCGGGGTGCGGGTCCTCGAACCCGACGTGATCGTCGCGCTCGGTATCGGTCGAGGTTGGATCGATCGCGAGTCGGCCCGGGTCGAGGCCGAGGTGCAACGCCGGGCGGCGGCGTTCGCGGGACGGATCGTGCTCGACGGGGAGACCGCGGTCGTCGTCGACGACGGGGTCGCGACAGGCAGTACCGCGCGCGCGGCGGGCCTCTGGGCGCGTCGCGCCGGCGCCGCTCGGGTCGTCCTTGCCGTCCCCGTGGCACCGCGCGGCGTCGAGCAGCGGGTCGGCGACGCGTTCGACGCGGTCGTGGCGGTCGCCATCCCCGCCGGCTTCCGCGCCGTGGGGCAGTACTACGACGACTTCGAGCAGGTGAGCGACGACGAGGTCCGCGCTGTCCTGGAGGCCCGCCGATGAAGATCGCCGCGCTGATCCTCGCCGCGGGTTTCGCGGCGCTGGCCGTTCGTTCGGCGGCGCGCTGGGTGACGCGGCGACCGCCGCTGCGTGACGCGACCGACGAGCTGCTTTTCGCGGCGTTCGTGACGGGGCGCGTTGGCACGTGGGCCGTCGCGGCGGGCATGTTCCTGGTGTTCGGGACGATCTCCGCGAGTGGCCAGGCCTACGTCGATGAGGCGAAGGGCTTCTCGTGGCTCTTCATCGTGTTCCTGGGGCTCGGCGCGATGCAGTTCCTGGCCGCGTGGTTCCTCGGGTCGCGTGACCGGTCCCGGCATCCGTCGGCCGGGGACGACCCCCGAGCACCGAAGACCTGAGCTCGCTTAGCCGACGGCTTTGATGATGTCTTCCGACAGCTGCGTGAACTGCTGCAGGTGCGTCACGCGCTCGGACTTCAGGCGCTCGACGATCCCGCGGTACTCGTCGCCTCGGCCTTGCCGCTCGTAGAGCCGCCGCGGCTGGAGCTTCTCGGCGTCCTCCAACTCCGGCACCGACGTCGCAACCTGATATCGGAAGTCCGGGTCCTCGTCGAAGACGATCGTGCCTTCGGCGATCCCCTTCACGCAGGCCGAGGTGTCGGGGATCCGGAGCTTCTTGGAGCGATCATCGTCATCGCGCCCGCCAACCCGCCCGGTGTTCAACAGGTAGGTCTCGATCGGGTGCGTGGCGAGCAGCTCTAGCAGCCGGTTGCCCTGGAGCCCGTGCGGGAGCGGGAAGAACGGGTTCGTTCCCGGCACCCGCAGGAACTTGCCCTCCTCGGCCGCGCCGCCGGCAGCGGTACCGGTCGTCTCGCCGAGCATGAAGAACGCGGCGGCCTGCGTCTGATCGAGCTTCGCGACCGCCGGGATGATGTTCTCGTTGCGGTTGAGGATGAGCAGGTAGTCCACCGGCCCGACGTTGCGCGCGTCCTCTGAGGCGAGCAGATCACGCATCTCGAAGACCGCGCGCCCGTTCTTGGTGAAGTGCTCGTTGAAGAAGTCGACCGTGCCGTCGTCGTCCTGATAGACGTTCTCGAGGTACGTGCTCGGCTTGATCACCGCCCCGTGGATCGACGGCTCGAAGTCGGGATCGAGGCCGAAGGTCTTGGCGAAGCAGCCGTTCTCGGTGCCGTAGGCGTGCCCCCCGGGCATCAGGCCGACGAAGTCGTCCTGGATCGGCTTGGATCCGTTCTGCGTGGTGAAGGTCGTCGTCGTTTTGCCGGTGCCGGACAGGCCGATGATCATGAAGACCTTGTCGCCCTGGCCGGTCGGGATGACCTTCAGGCCGGCGTGCAGCGCGAGGCCGCCCTTGCGGTAGACGATGTCGTTCCACATGCGCAGGCCGCCCTTCTTGGACTCACCGAAGTAGTCCGAGTTGAGGACGCGCGTCGTATAGGAATCCAGATCGACGGCGATCACGCGGTCGTCGGGATAGCCCTCGGCGCGAAGCCCGGGCGTGTAGATCACCTGCACCTCTGGTGCAGCCTCATCCGTGCGCTCGAAGTAGAGCTTCTGTTGCATGCCGGCGATGTTCGCGTAGCGCTTCTCCATCACGAGCCGCGCGGAGCTGCGGAGCTCGGTGTCGTTGCCGATGTACCCGTCGATCACGATCATGTCGTGCTCGGCGATGTAGGCGTCCTGCAGAGCGGCGATCTTGTCGAAGTCGGCTCGGGACATCGTCTTGCCGCTGGAGTCCCGGTCGACCACGTACGTGGAACCGGCGGATCGGGACAAGACCTTGGTTCGGACGTTCACGTTGCCGAACGACGAGATCCTCGCCTCGGGCATCTCTTCGGTGAACGTCCGGATCGCATCAGGGGTCGGGTTATGGAACTCCTGCGACACGTTGGGCCTCCTCGGATCGTGCAGATGACGCCGGAGTCGGCGTCTTCGGGGAGTGGAGAACGCGGTCAGTGTATCGAACGCCCTCCGGCCGCTCGGCGTCGGTCGGTCGGCCGAGCGACCGACCCGGGGCCGTTGGCCCGCAACCACAGCCAGACCATGACTAGCCACATCGAGCCAGGCGGGATGGGAGCGACGGGCGGTCAAGTCGGTGCAGGCGCACGTCGACGCTTCGGGGGAGTTCGCCGCGGTCCCTCCGCGGCCGGAGGAGCGCATGCGCAAAGGCCTCACGTTCGAGGCGGCGAAGAAGCTGCACCGGAGGCGCGGTCGATCGCTGATCTTCGCGGCGATCGCCTGGTTCGTCGTGGGCGCAGCGGTGTCCGCGTCGCTCTCGTCGATCTGGGAGGCGGACCGCCGGGATTCGGCCGATGTTCGGTTCCAGGACACGATCGAGCTGCAGCAAGATCGCCTCGAGAGCACGGTCCGGGGCTATCAGCGGATGCTCACGGTCACGCAGGGCTTCTTC
>Ga0207648_10003950_pt1 | contig 15423 bp, 22 predicted proteins | sample KBSMisM32_FD_184310 | JGI IMG/M metagenome (GOLD analysis project Ga0207648, IMG submission 184310) | Miscanthus rhizosphere microbial communities from Kellogg Biological Station, Michigan, USA - KBS Miscanthus M3-2 (SPAdes) (version 2) | ecosystem: Host-associated > Plants > Roots >...
GCACTAAGCTACGCCATCAAATACGTGTCGAGCATGGAGAGCGCCGTTCGCTTCCACCGCGACCAGCTTGGCCTCAACCTCAGGTTTGAGTCGCCGCATTGGAGCGAATTCGATACGGGTAGCACTACCCTTGCGCTGCATATCGCCTCGCCGGAACACCCGGCTGGTTCCTGCCAGTTGGGTTTTCGCGTTCCTGACATCGCGTCGTTCTACGCGCAGAAGGGAGGTCGAGGCATTGAGTTCACCTCGCCACCCGCGCCTCTGCACGGGCAGCAACTCGCCACGTTCAAAGACACGGACGGCGCGGAGTGCAGTCTCAGTGGGTAGCGCGCTTCCATCATGAACCGCATCTATTTTGGCCTTTTGATCGCCACACTGTTGGTCGCCTACACCGCATCCGCGCAAACGCTCCGTACGGGCGATAGCATCGGCGCAGCGCAAGTCGATGCGATCTACGCCGATATCGAAAAGCTCTACATCGATCTGCACCACAATCCGGAACTGGCGTTTCATGAGGAGCGCACGGCGGCGACGCTTGCGGCGCGCGTCAGGGCGTTGGGGTATGAGGTCACGACCGGCGTCGGCGGCACCGGTGTCGTCGCGATCCTGAAGAACGGCCCTGGTCCGATCGTGATGTTGCGCACCGAGCTCGATGCGTTACCGATCGAGGAGAAGACCGGCTTGCCGTTCGCGAGCACGGTGAAGACGAAGAGCGATGCCGGCGAAATCGTGCCGGTGGCGCACATGTGCGGACACGATATTCACATGTCCGCGTGGGTCGGCACGGCCGAACTCATGGCGAAGAATCGCGAGCGCTGGCATGGCACGCTGATGCTGGTCGGGCAGCCGGCCGAGGAAATCGTCGCCGGCGCGACGGCGATGCTGCGCGATGGCCTGTTTACGCGCTTCCCGAAACCCGATTACGCGTTAGGCATGCACGACGAGCATGCCTTGCCGGCCGGCGTGATCGGGTTTCACCCCGGCTATTTCCGGGCCAACTCGACCAGTCTCGACATGACGGTGTACGGCACGGGCGGCCATGGCGCGTTTCCGCAGAGCGCGATCGATCCGGTGGTACTCGCCGCGCGCATCGTGCTCGGCCTGCAGACCATCGTGTCGCGCGAGAACAATCCGATTGATCCTGCCGTGATCACGGTCGGCAGCATCCACGGCGGCAGCGCCTCGAACATCATCCCCGACCAGGTGAAGCTTCAGATCACCGTGCGCTCGCTCGACCCCGCAGTCCACAAGCGCCTGCTCGCCGCAATCGAGCGCCAAGCGACAGGCGAAGCCCTCGCCGCGAACGCACCGAAGGAACCGCTGATCGAAACCAGGTCCAACACCGACGCCGTCTACAACGACCCCGAGCTGACCCAGCGCATGGTCGCCGCCGCGCGCGCGGTGCTGGGTCCCGACCGGGTGGTCGAGATGCCTGCACAGATGGGCGGAGAAGACTTCTCGCAATTCGGACTGGCAGGCGTGCGCGCCGTGTTGCTGCATGTCGGCGCGGTCGATGCGGAGAAGCTGGAAGCCTCGCGCAAGTCCGGCGTGCCGGTCCCTGGGGTGCATTCGCCGTTATGGGCGCCGGAGCGCGAGCCCACGATCAAGGCAGCGATCAGCGCGGAGACAGCGATCCTGATGGACTTGCTGAATGGCAAGTAGCACGGATCATGCCCACTATTTCAAGCCGACACTGCACTCGAATCATGAACAAGCGCATCGTGGCACTTCTTCTGCCGCCGGCCGCGGCGGTTTTCCTCCTCACCACGGGCATCGTCACGCAATCGGCGGCAGAAACTTCTGAGCAACCAGCCATGAACCAGAACAGACAAGCTGTCCGGACTGGCTACGCTCCCGTCAACGGCCTGCGAATCTATTTCGAGATTCATGGCGTCGCGAAGCCGACGCAACCGCCGCTTGTGCTGCTGCATGGCGGCGGCGACACCATCCAGACGTCTTTCGGTCAGATCCTACCCGCGCTGGCGGGCGAGCGGCAGGTCATCGCCTTTGAGCAGCAGGGCTATGGACACACGGCGGACATCGCCGACCGGCCGTTCAGCTTCGAGCAGTCCGCGGACGACACCGCGGCGCTACTGGAGTATCTGCACATCGAGAAAGCGGATCTCTTCGGGTTCAGTAACGGCGGCACCATCGCGCTGCAGGTGGCGATCAGGCATCCAAGAGTCGTACGCAGGCTGGTGGCGGCGTCGGCTCTAGTCAAACGCGATGGCGCCTATCCGTGGCTCTGGGACGCGATGGCCAACGCCAGGCTGGAGAACATGCCGCAGGATCTGCAGGACGAGTATCTCAAGGTCGCGCCTCAGCCCGAGAACCTGCGGATGATGCATGACAAAGCGGCCCAGCGCATGCGCGACTTCAAGGACATCCCCGCGGATGCAATCCGCGGCATCGCCGCACCGACGCTCGTGCTGGTCGGCGACGCAGACGTCATCCGCCCCGAACATGCCGTGGAGATGTTCCGGCTCCTTCCGCACGCACAGCTCGCCGTGCTCCCCGGCACCAACCATGCGCAGCTGACGGCACGCACCGAATGGCTGCTGCCGATGATCGGCGGGTTTCTCGACGACATGTACGTCCTTGAAAGCCAATGAGCAATCGCGGCTGGATAGTTGAACACGTTGGATCGTCGGCATTTGATACGCTCGCGCATATTGCGCTGCGTTTCCGCGCGGAGGGTGATGGATAGAGTGCGCAGTCACGAAGGTCATGGCGCCACCGCTGAACCGGGGCGTTAGGCGGCAACCAGGCGTTTCCGCGATGTTTACTGCTTCCGCAGATCTTTACGATGCTATCTACGGGGCATTCAAAGACTACGCTGCAGAAAGTGCGGCCGTCGCGCGGCTTCTGCGCGAAGCCAATCCGCGTTGCATGAGCGTATTGGATGTAGCCTGTGGAACAGGTGAACACGCTCGGCGTCTGGCCGAGGCCGGGTTCGTCGTCGATGGTCTGGACGTTGAGCCAGCATTTGTTCGCATCGCACGCCAGAAGCATCCCGAAGGCCGGTTTTTCGAAGCGGATATGAGCGACTTCCGGCTACCGCAACAGTACGACGTTGTGATGTGTCTGTTCAGCTCGATCGGATACTTGAAGACTGTGGATCGGGTGTTGCGCGCCTTCGTGTGCTTCCGACAGCACCTCATTGAGGGCGGCCTGGTTATGGTTGAGCCATGGTTCGAGCCCGGCGTACTCGATCCCCAGCGGGTGAGCCGCAATGTCGGCAAGACCAATGATATTTGCGTCACACGTACGGGTCGCGTAGAGCTGGAGGCAGGGCTCTCGCGTCTGTACTTCGACTACGAGATTTCGGGCCCGGAAGGAACTCGGCACGCGAGCGAAGTACATGAACTCGGTCTCTTCACCAAGGATGAGCTCATGGAGGCATTTCGCAGCGCTGGCCTTCAGGCTGACTACGATCCTAAGGGCCTGACGAACCGTGGTCTTTACATCGCTCACATGCGCCCGAAGCAGTAGAGGAGTCCAGACTCGATGCGGGTGCTCGTGACTGGAAGCGCCGGCCACCTGGGTGAAGGTCTGGTCCGGACGCTGCGAGAGCGTCAACATGAGGTTGTGGGGCTCGACCTTCTCGAGTCGGCCTCTACTACGCATGTCGGCTCTATCTCCGATCGTGATTTCGTTCGGAGCTGCCTGCTCGGGGTTGATTCCGTGATCCACGCCGCCACGCTCCACAAGCCTCATATTGCGACACACTCACGACACGCTTTCGTCGACATCAACATCGCTGGAACGCTGACCATCCTCGAGGCTGCGCTTGAAAGCGGCGTTTCCGGTGTCGTGTTCAGCAGCACGACCAGCGCCTTCGGCGCCGCGCTGACACCGGCGGAAGGTCAACCCGCCGCATGGGTCGATGAAGACCTCGATTCCATTCCGAGAAACATCTATGGGGTGACAAAGAAGGCGGCTGAGGACCTTTGCGAGCTATTTTCCAGATCGCGCGGCTTGCCATGCATCGTCCTGCGGACCTGCCGATTCTTTCCGGAAGTGGACGATGACCCTGAAACCAGCCGACAGTACGACAATCTCAATCTGAAGGTAAACGAGTACCTGTATCGACGACTCGACCTTGCCGACGCAGTTGACGCGCACATTCTTGCAGCTGAGCAAGTGCCAGGGATAAAAGGTTTCTGGAGATACGTCGTGAGCGCCACGAGTCCGTTTGAGCCTCAGCACCTCCTGCGGCTCCGCACTGATGCCCCGGCAGTAGTTCGCGGCCTGTTCCCCGACTACGAGGAGGTGTACCGTCAGCGCGGTTGGCGAATGCTCCCGGGTATCGATCGTGTCTATGTCAATTATCGAGCTCGACAGGCACTCGCGTGGCAGCCGCGCTTCGATTTCCGGCACATCCTGGACCGCCTGCGGCGCGGCGATGACGTCTTTAGTCCCCTCGCCAGGGCAGTCGGCAGCAAGGGCTATCACGCCCAACAACCTGTTGCAGTCGACCAGCCGTGACCGGCCCGCGGCTCCATGAAACGGTAGAGCGCACAGACTCGACCGGAGTTAGCCACGTGTCTGCTCAAGACAAGGTCTTCGCTGGCTCGGTTCCAAACATCTACGAGACCTACCTCGTGCCTCTCATTTTTGAGCCGTACGCTGCGGACCTTGTCAGTCGGCTGAAACTGCGTAACCCTTCCCGCATCCTCGAGGTCGCAGCCGGAACCGGGGTGGTGACACGCGCCTTGGCTTCCGCGCTGCCGGAAGGCACTTCCATCGTGGCCACGGATTTGAATCAGGCCATGCTGGATGAAGCTGCCGCGGTGGGAACCAGGCGCCCCGTGGAATGGCGCCAAGCAGACGCAACGCAACTGCCGTTTCCCGATCAGACCTTCGACGCGGTGGTATGCCAGTTCGGCGTCATGTTCTTTCCGGACAAGTCGAAGGCTTTCGCGGAGGCGCTTCGCGTACTCAGCGCCGGAGGCCTTTTCATTTTCAACGTTTGGGACCGAATCGAAGAGAACGAGTTTGCCGACACTGTGACCAGGGCGCTCACTTCGCTCTTTCCGACCAATCCCCCACGGTTCCTGGCTCGCATCCCTCATGGCTATCACGATCCTGCGATCATCGAGGGAGATCTAACTACGGGCGGCTTCACGAAGACGCCGCGGATCACGACAGTCGCGGCCCAGAGCAGAGCCGCGTCTCCGCGAGTGCCGGCAATTGCATACTGCCAAGGGACGCCCCTGCGGAACGAGATCGAAACTCGCAACGCGACCCGGCTCAACGAAGCAACGGACACGGCCACCGCGGCTATCGCACGCCGGTTCGGGTCCCAAGCGGTAAGAGGCAACATCCAGGCGCATGTCGTCGCCATCGAGCGTTGACGATTGATATTCATGAGACCGCAATGACCGATCATCCTGTCGTGAGTTGGCATCGTCTGGTACGTACCGGTGACCCTTTCGGACTGAATACGCTCATTGCCGACGATGCAGTCTTCTACTCGCCGGTCGTGCACTCGCCGCAACGCGGGAAAGCGCTCACGGTCCGGTACCTCGCCGCCGCCTTCCACGTGTTCTTCAATCCGAGCTTTGGCTATGTGCGAGAGATCATCGGGGAATCGGACGCAATGCTCGAGTTCGAAACAGAGATCGATGGAGTGCACGTCAACGGTGTCGACCTGATCAAGTGGAACGAGTCCGGTCAGATCGTGGAATTCAAGGTCATGCTCCGGCCGCTCAAGGCAATAAACCTTATCCATCAGCGGATGGCAGCCATGCTTCAATCGGGTCAATGAACGCGCTAACGCCTGATCCTGCCCTGCTCCTGTTCGATGGTCACGGATAAGTACACGTCGTTCGCGGATCTGCGCGGATCAGAGCCGAAGGCGAGCTTTGCCATCGACGTGGAAGCGCGGCCCGAATCACACGTTATCGTCATCGCGCCGCACGGAGGACAAATCGAAGTGCTCACTTCCGAGATTGCGCGGCGAATCGCGGGCAGTGACTTCTCCTACTATTCGTTCACCGGCGCAAAGCCCGATCACAATCGGGATCTACACATAACGTCGCACCGCTTCGATGAGCCAATGGCAGTCGCGCTCGTGGCCAGGCATCGGTGGGTCGTGTCGATACACGGCTGTCGCGGCGACATGCCGCGCGTCTTGCTTGGCGGCCTCGACCTCGACCTGGTCAGGGATGTCTCTGCTCGACTCACATCCCGTGATATTGACGCTCAGACGGTCGGCCATCCTTTCGAAGGGAAGGAACCGCGCAATATCTGCAATCGAGGGGCCACTGGCCGCGGCCTGCAAATTGAGCTCACGATGCCGTTTCGAGAAGGGGAACGCATCGATGACCTGATCAATGTCGTTCGCGAGGCGCTAATGTGGCGGAGGGCACAATGAAACACCGATCAGTTTTGTGGGCAGTGCTGGTCGGCGGCTCCATCGCCGGCGCGCTCGACATCCTGTTTGCGATCTCGTTCGCCGGCTACAAGGGCGTCCCGCCGGCTGACTTGCTCCAGACGGTGGCCAGCGGCCTGCTTGGCAACGCGGCGTTCTCCGGTGGCATCCCCATTGCGGCATTGGGCTTGTTCCTGCACTTGCTCATGTCGTACCTGTGGGCAGCCATCTTCGTGGTCGCTGCTCGGCGACTTCCAAGGTTGGTGCGCCAACCCGTGCTGTCCGGAATCCTGTTCGGCGTAGTGGTCTTCCTCACCATGCGGCTTGTTGTCCTGCCACTGTCCGCCTTTCCATACCCGGTCACGTTCAAGCCGTTGGCAACCATCCTGGACTTGCTGTCTCATACGTTTCTGTTTGGTGTTCCGATCGCCCTCGCAGCTCGAAGGGTCTATGCCGGCCCTGGCCCGCAGGCCTAGCAATTCGTTCAAGCCGAAGCTGCTTCGAGATTGGCTCAACAGCAGAGTTGACGCTCGGGCGTGACTACGCAAGGAGGTTCGGATTGCCAGCCATTGTCCCCTGCTCCATTCGAATTCTCGGTCCCGATGACATTGGATTGATGACGGCCATGCTGACCCTGTTCGGCGAGGCGTTTCAGGAGCCGCACACCTACAATAGCTCCCAGCCCAGCAAGGCCTATCTGGAGCGGCTGCTCGGGAGCGATACTTTCATCGCGGTTGCCGCCTTGAAAGGCGATGAAGTTGTCGGCGGAATCGCGGCCTACGTGTTGCCCAAGTTCGAGCAGGAAAGAAGCGAGCTCTACATTTACGACCTGGCCGTGGCTGCAACGCACCGCAGAGAGGGTATTGCGACCGCACTGATCATGGAGCTCAAGAGAATTGCGTCGTTGCGCGGCGCATATGTGATCTTCGTGCAGGCCGATCCCGGTGATGACGCCGCTATAGCGCTCTATACAAGGCTGGGGACTCGGGAAGATGTGCTGCACTTCGACATCGCAACCGCGGCGTAGGTGTCGCATACTGTCTTGGCAATTTGACGGATCATGCCCTTGCGATTGAGCGTCGTCCTTCATCGATGAAGAGAGTCACGGGCATCGGCGGCATCTTCTTCAAGGCCAGGGATCCCGCGGCGTTGATCGCCTGGTACAAGAAGCATCTAGGCATCGACGTGCAGGAGTGGGGCGGCGCGGCGTTCACCTGGACGGACGACGCCGGCAACCCTGCGAAAGGCACGACTATCTGGTCGGTCAGCGGCATCGGCGGAGACTATTTCGCGCCGAGCACAGCGAACTTCATGATCAACTACCGCGTGGCGGACCTGGCCGCGTTGCTCAACGTCCTGCGCGAAGAGGGCTGCAACGTACTCGAGAAAACGGACGACTCAGAGTACGGCAAGTTCGGCTGGGTGATGGATCCGGAAGGCAACAAGGTGGAGCTCTGGCAGCCACCCGCAGGGCAGTAGGCCTTGAAAGTTCGGGAGGCGTCACTGGGAGATTTCCATGGCTACCAAACTCGACAAGCCGCTGAAGCGCGAACTGAACGTCAACGACGAGACGTACACGCTGACGATCGCGCCTGAAGGTCTCAAGCTCGTGCTGAAGGGAAAGCGCAAAGGGTACGAGCTCGCCTGGAAAGACCTCGTCAGCGGGCAGGCGGCGCTGGCAGTGGCGCTCAACGCCTCGCTTGAGCAGGCGCGGAGCTGACCGCCCGTCGAGCGGGTCAGCACTGACCCCCGGGGCACGATCATGACCGTACCCGTATGGATGCTGCTGGGTTTTGCCGGCTGGACCGTATTGCTGCTCCTCGGCACGGTGGGCGTGTACCGGTGGAGCCGGATCCTGACGGGAACGCTGCCAATTCGCAGCTTCCGCGCCGATCAGATCGAGGGCGCCGAGTGGTATCGCCGCGCGATGCGGGCGCATGCGAACTGCATCGAGAATCTGCCGGTGTTCGGCGCCATCGTCTTCGCGCTCTACGTCGGGAACATCTCGGGCGGTCTTGTAGACAAGCTGGCCATCGCGATACTGATTGCCCGGGTCCTGCAATCGCTGGTGCACGTCGGCTTCTCGCAGACGAACGCGGTGGCGTCGATCCGCTTCGCGTTCTTCTTCGTGCAGATCGTCGCCTTTCTGTGGCTGATCGGGATCGTGGTCGCCAGGCTGGCTTGAAAACGCAAACGACCCGTGACTGACCGCCCGCCCGGCTAGCGAATCGCCTTGAATCGCTCGTTCGCCTCGCGGAACAAGCGTAGTGCCCGTTCCAGGTCGTAGGGCCTTTCCCGCAGCGTTTCCGGATCCCATTCGCTGCGCCCGGACTTGAAGAAGTCGCCTCCGTAAATATGGATCGCGCCGGTCAGGCGCTCGACCGGGTTGGTGACCGAGTGAATCGCGTCGCTCGTGAGACCAAAGACCTCCCGCTCCGATAGCGAGGCCGCGCGGCTCGCCTCGATCACGCCGTCGCTGCGCTGCCAGATGATGTTGTCCTCGCGTCCGGTGTAGATCCCGATCGAGGCCCACATGTTGTGGTTGTGCGGGAGAAGCACCATGAGCGGAGCCCACACCACATTGAGGATCGTAAGATCGTCCGCCCGATGCAGGGTGTGGATGCCCGCTTCCGACGGTTCGCCGAGACCCCTCACCACGGCGCCCGGATTGGACACGGTCCGCTGAAGCACCTCTTCGACCGCCTTCTGGCTCTCCGTTTCCATCCGCGCGCGCTTGACCTCATCCACGAACCGTTCGACGTCCAGTCTTGTGTCCTGCAGCGCGTTTGTCCCCGGGGAGACGCCGCTCATCGCGGAAATCGCCGCAGCGCTGGCGAGGAACGACCGCCGTGACACCGGGCTGCGCACGTGTCGCCGCTTCATGGAGCACCTCCTTTGCCGGGGCCGGATCGTCGCCCCATCGGTTTTCGGGGTCAAGCCTCTGACGCTCCCCGCGCGCGGAGCACCGCTCCGCGGCGATGGCCGCCGCGTCATGCTGGCGATACCATCACACCCCCAACCGCGGGGAGGGACTTCTCATGGAGCAAAGAACCAAGTGGGTTGCGCTGTGCGTTGGATTGCTCGGCGTCTCTGTCGCCAGCGCCCAGGAGCCCGCAGCGCCCAGGCCTGGGCCCGAACACCAGCGCCTCGGATACTTCGTCGGAAACTGGTCCACCGAAGGCGAAATGAAGCCGAGCGAGATGGGTCCGGGCGGGAAGATGACGTCGACAGAGAAGTGCGAATGGTTCGAGGGCAAGTTCTCCGTCGTCTGCCACGGCCAGGGACAGTCACCGTGGGGCCCGGGCAAGAGCATCGGCATCATGAGCTACAGCCCCGAGGCGAAGGCTTACACGTATTACGGCGTCGATAACACGGGCATGACGATGGCTTCGGTACCTCGTGGCACGGTCAAGGGAGACACCTGGACCTACGACGACGAAAGCATGATGGGCGGCAAGAAGGTCAAGACGCGCGTCACGATCAAGGAGCTTTCACCCACCGCGTACACGTTCAAGATGGAAACGCAGGGCGCCGACGGCAAGTGGGCCCCGCTCATGGAGAGCAAGGCCACCAAGACCAAATAGCGGGACTCGCGCCGGGGCCGCCGGGCCCCGGTGCCCGTCAGACGCATGGGGCGGCGTGGCAGGAGTATTCAAGGCGCGTGCCGCGATGGTTCGGAGCCGACGAAGACAGAATCGCTGCCGGTCTGCGTGGCTTCGGGCTGCTCGGATTGGGAGCGATGGCGGTGATCATCCTCTCCGGCAACGCGGTCATCGGCGACATGATTGCAATACCGGTCGGTGGCCTGCTTGCCCTCGCGTGGGCCTGGCGTTCGCAAACTCCGCTTCGCGAGATCGGCTACTCGACGCCGGAGAGCTGGCTCGCGACGCTGACGGTTGGCCTGCTCGTCGGCATCGGACTCAAGCTCCTGATGAAGTCGATCGTCATGCCGCTACTTGGCGCCGACCCGATCAACCAGGCGTACCGCTTCCTCGCGGGGAACACGCCGCTGCTGCCGGCCGCCATGTGGGCGATGCTGGTGGCGGGATTCGGCGAGGAGACCGTATTCCGTGGATACCTGTTCGAGCGCCTCGGCAAGCTGTTTGGGACGCGTACGGGAGCGCGGATTTCGATCGTACTGGTGTCGTCGGCACTCTTCGGCCTGGTTCATTACTCCGACCAGGGACTCGCGGGCGTTCAGCAGGCGACGATCGTCGGCCTGGTGTTCGGAACGCTCTTTGCAATGACCGGGCGGATCTGGACGGTCATGTTCGCGCACGCGGCGTTCGACCTGACGGCGCTCGCATTGATCTATTGGAACCTCGAATCCGCCGTGGCTCACGCGATCTTCGAGTAGCACGCGGCGATACGCAGTGCACCCGCGATGCTTCAGCGGAGACAATGATGGAGATATTCGTGTTTGCCCGACTTCACGCCCGTCCTGGGAAGCAGAGCGAAGTGCATCAGGCCATGTACGAAGTGCAGGCCCCGACGCGCGAGGAACCCGGCTGCCTGAGCTACGGAGGCTTTCATTCGCTGCGCGATCCGGACGAGTTCTACATTCACACCCGCTGGCGGGACATGGCGGCGTTCGAACGTCACGCCGCGCTGCCGCACACGGTCCGCTTCGTCGAAACCGTCGAGCCGTTGCTCGATCATCCGTTCAAGGTCACGCTGGCCGAGCAACTCTGGTAGTCACAGAGCGCGAGCAGTGGCAAGGAGGCAAGTGATGGGCGTCAAGCGCCTCAAGGACATCCCGGGCTTCAACATCGATCGCGTCGCCGCGGCGGCGGGAAACGACAGAGACGTTCTTCGCCTGGAGAATCTCGACACCGACATCCCGCCGCCTGCCGAGGCCGTGGAGGCGACGCGAGCGGCGGTCGGCGACGACGACGCGAACAGCTGGCTGCCTTTCACTGGGCGCGACGATCTCAAGGAGGCGGTGGCAGCGTACATCGAGCGCCGCGGCGGCCCGCGCTACGACGCGCGCCGGGAGATCGTGATCACCGGCGGCGAGGGCGATGCGATGCTCGACGCCCTCTTCTGCCTCACCGATCCCGGGGATGAAGTCATCCTCACCGATCCGACCTACGCCGGCATGTTGAACCGGGTACGGCTCGCGGGCGCCTCACCGCGGCTCGTCCCGCTCCGGGTCACAGGTGCCGACTGGCGGCTCGACGTGGATGCGCTCGCCGCGGCCGTCGGACCGCGCACACGCGTCGTGTTCGTCAACAACGCATCCTTCCCGTCCGGCTGGGTCGCAAGCGACGAGGAATGGAGCGCCGTCGCCGCGATCTGCCGTGAGCGTGACCTGTGGCTTCTCTACTGGGGCGGATTCGAAGGCGTTCTCTACGACGGCCACCGCATCCGCCACCCCGCGGCGTTGCCTGGTATGCGCGATCGGACTGTTACCGTCGGCTCGCCCTCGCTGGAACAGCGCATGATTGCCTGGCGTGTCGGCTGGGTGGTCGCGCCGGGCGAGCTCGTCAACGACCTGTCGCGTGTCCACATCTACAACGGCCTCGTGCCGAGCGGCTTCGCGCAGGTCGGTACGCGCGCTGCACTGCGGCTGTCCGATGAGCACGTCGCAGCGGCAAACAGGGAATACCAGCGGCGACGCGACGAAACCCTGCGCCAGCTCGACGGTCTGCCGGCGGTGAGACCCGCGGGTGGATGGTCTCTACTCCTCGACGTCGCTGCTCTCGGCCTCGACTGCGTGGAGTTTTCCAACCGCCTGCTCGCGCAACAGGTTGCTGCGACGCCGATGCGCGGTTGGGGCGGACCGGTCGCCGATCGCCACGTTCGATTCGTCTTCAGCAACGAGCCCGTCGAGAGACTGGCCCTGCTCGGCGACCGCGTTCGCCGTGCGCTCCGGTGATTGCACATGCCATCCTCAAACCCCTCCAGTCATACTGACTTCGACTTCTTCATCGGCAGCTGGGATGTCTCGCATCGCCGTCTCAAGGAGCGGCTCGCCGGCTGCACCGAGTGGGTCGAGTTCAAGGGCACCTCGGTTGTGCAGAAGATCCTGGGCGGACTGGGCAACATCGACGACAACACGCTCGACCTGCCCGGTGGGCACTATCGCGCCGTAACGCTGCGATCGTTCGACCCCGTCAAGAAGCTGTGGAGCATCTGGTGGCTCGACGGCCGGAATCCCGGCACACTGGACACGCCGATGGTGGGGCAGTTCACCGATGGTGTGGGTCTCTTCTACGCCGACGACGAGTTCAACGGCAGACCCATGCGCGTGCGTTTCATCTGGTCGTTGCCGAGCCCGGACGCTCCGCGCTGGGAGCAGGCGTTCTCGGTCGATCGCGGCGCGACGTGGGAGACGAACTGGACGATGGACTTCGTGCGGTCTGCATAGCCCGGGGAGGCTAAGATAGCGGCATCAGGTCATCGCCATGAACGTAGAGCTCAATCACACCATTGTCTGGTGCGGCGACAAGCAGAAATCCGCATCGTTTCTCGTCGAGATCCTGGATCTCCAGCACCCGGTCAAGTTCGGGCCGATGCTGATCGTGCGGCTCAGCAATGCCGTCTCGCTCGATTTCTACGAGCAGGAAGGCAAGATTTCACTGCAACACTACGCCTTCCTGGTGGGTGACTCCGATTTCGAGCGGATTTTCGCGCGCATCCGCGCGCGGAAGCTCGAGTACTGGGCGGACCCGGGACGGCAGCGGGCCGGTGAGACCTACGAGCACAACGGCGGCCACGGTTTCTATTTCCTCGACCCGGACGGGCATCTTCTCGAGGTCATGACCCGACCCTACGCAATCGAGGGGTAGGCCGGCATTGGCGATGCAGTGAGAAGCCACTGCTCAATCACAACAGGAGAAGGGGGCATATGAGCGCGACCGGGAACTGGCCGAAGAAGACGCGGGAGATGCACAGCCATCATTTCGACTCGACGATCTGGAATGATTTCCAGTTCCGGGACGACGACATCATCATCTCGACCTATGCGAAGTCCGGCACGACCTGGATGCAGCAGATTATCGCGCAGCTGCTGTACGGGCCGGATCCGGAGCTCGAGGTCGCGGAGATGTCGCCCTGGCTCGACATCCGCGTGCCGCCCAAAGCCGTAAAGTTGCCGGTGGTCGAGGCGCAGACACACAGGCGATTCATCAAGACACATCTGCCGGTCGATGCGCTCGTCTTCTCGCCCAAGGCGAAGTACATCTACATCGGGCGGGACGGCCGTGACGTCGTCTGGAGCTTCTACAACCACCACGTGAACGCCAACGAGGTTTGGTATTCCGCGCTCAACGATACGCCCGGGCGGGTCGGCCCGCCGATCGAGCGCCCACCCGCAGACGTCGGGCAGTACTGGCGAGATTGGATGGCACGCGACGGCTATCCATTCTGGTCGTTCTGGGACAACGTCCGGACCTGGTACGCGATCCGTACCTTGCCCAACGTCATGCTGGTCCATTTTTCGAACCTGAAGCGCGACATGCCGGGGCAGATGCGTCGCATCGCATCCTTTCTCGACATTCCCATCGACGAATCGAAGTGGCCGACGATCGTCGAGTTCTGCTCCTTCGACTGGATGAAGGCGCACGCCACGCGCAGCGTCCCGCTGGGAGGCGCATTCTGGGACGCCGGAGCCCAGGTCTTCATCAACAAGGGCGTCAACGGGCGCTGGACGGACGTCCTGACGGCGGAGGAAAACGCGGAATACGAAGAGCGCGCGATCCGCGAGCTGGGACCCGACTGCGCGCGCTGGCTTGCGACCGGTCAGGGTTGACCTGGCGGTCCGCGGACGCGCATGGCAAGACCGATGGCCGGCAAGCGCACGACGCCCCGTGACATCGACGAATATGTTTCCGGATTTGCACCGGAAGTTCGGCTGATCCTTGAACGGATCCGCTCGACGATCCGCAGCGCTGCACCCGGGGCGCAGGAGACGATCAGCTACCAGATCCCGGCGTTCAGGCAGAACGGCATCCTGGTGTACTTCGCCGCATTCAAGAAGCACATCGGTTTCTACCCACCCGTGAGGGGCGACGCTGCGCTCGAGAAGGCCGTCGCGCGCTATGCGGGAGAGAAGGGCAACCTGCGGTTTCCGCTCGATGAGCCGATTCCGTACGCTCTGATTGCTCGGATCGTGAAGTTGAAGGCAAGGCAGGATCGGAAGGAGACCACATGACAAACAGGGCAATCATGCTTTTCGCGCTGCTCTCGCTTGCGACAGTCGCGCACGCGGCGCCCGAGCCCTCGATCGCCCTGCCCGCCGACCTGGCGAGGGTGCTTCGCGATTACGAGGCGGCCTGGTCGACGATGAATGCAACCTCCCTGTCGCGCCTGTTCGCGGAGGATGGATTCGTGTTGTCGAACGGGCACGAGCCGGTGCGCGGGCGTGCGGCCATCGAAGCGTTCTACCGGGGCCAGGGCGGGCCGCTGAGTCTGCGTCCGCTCGCGTTCGGGGCTGACGGACAGGTCGGGTACATCATCGGCGGGTTTGCGGCGATCCCCGGGCAACCCGACATCGGCAAGTTCACGCTGACCCTGCGCAAGGACCCGGAAGGCCAATGGCTGATCGTCTCCGACATGGACAACTCCAACCGGCGGCGGGACTGACGAGACCGTGCCATGGTGAGCCCTGCCGTTACGCTCCGCGCTTTCGTGGAACTGCGGTTCGGACGGTCCGCCTGATGCTGGTTCTCGAATCATCGCGACTGATGCTGCGACACTTCGAGCCAGACGATCTCGGGCCGCTCGCCGCCCTCTACTCCGACCCGGACATCCGCCGCTACTATCCGGACGGTGTTCGCACGCTCGAAGAAACACGCGAGGAGCTCGAATGGTTCCGCAGTGGCCACCCGGAGCGCCCGGAGCTCGGGCTCTGGGCGACGATCTACAAGCCGACAGCGCGACTCATCGGGCGCTGCGGACTGCTGCCGTGGACGCTGAACGGCGTCGACGAAGTCGAGGTCGCGTACCTGATCGACAAGAAGCTCTGGGGCCAGGGACTCGCGACCGAAGCCGCCGGCGCGATCGCGAGCCATGCTCACGCGCGCCTCGGTTTGCCACGCCTGGTC
>Ga0207648_10003951_pt1 | contig 15419 bp, 9 predicted proteins | sample KBSMisM32_FD_184310 | JGI IMG/M metagenome (GOLD analysis project Ga0207648, IMG submission 184310) | Miscanthus rhizosphere microbial communities from Kellogg Biological Station, Michigan, USA - KBS Miscanthus M3-2 (SPAdes) (version 2) | ecosystem: Host-associated > Plants > Roots > Rhizosphere...
TCCCGCCGTTGCCGTTGCCGTTGCCGTTCCCGTTCGAGTTCGAGCCGGGCAAGTGATTCGTGCGGGGGCCTCCCGGGTTCCCGCCCAGCGGTCCGCTGCCGCCGGTGCCACCACCGGTGGTGGGCGGGGTGAGCGGTCCTCCGAGGCCGCCGCTGATATCCGTCCCGGTTCCGCTCCCTCCGGTCGTCGTCCCACCCCCTTGGCCACCGTTCGTGCCACCGCCGCCACCAGATGGAGTGTGATCGCCACCTTGCTGCTGGCCGCCGCCGTCGGGCGGCGGTGGGACCTGCGTCGGCTGGATGATGGGCGGGATGAATGGTGGTTGAGCCGCGTCGAAGCTCGGCGCGCGGTTGCTGAACGCGAGCGCGATCACTAGCGCTCCCGCGACCGCAGCGCCGCCCAACGCGATGACGCCGAGCCGCCGGTTCCATGACTCATTGGTGGATCCCAGTGCAGCCGAGGCCGCCAGCGGCGTCGCGAGTCCGATCGGCGTCACGACCGCCCGGCGGTCGTCGTCTGCGGTTTTCCCGGCCGGTGTCGCCTTCGGGCGAGCGGTCCTGCGCGGTGAGCCCGGGCTCGGATGCAGTCGGTGTCCCCGGCGCTGGAGCTCGGTCACGCTGGGTCGCGTCGGCACACCGCCGCGTGCGGCGAGCAGTTCGCGCAGGGTTGCCGGGTCCTTGCGGACCTGCTCGATCCACTCAGGACGGTCGATGGTGGGCCCGCCGATCCCGGCGGCCACGGCCACGGTCGCGGCGAGGCTCTGCAGAACCTCGGAGGGATCGACGCGGGTCGCGCCGGCGATCGGAACCACGGCTGCCGGCCACACGACGATGATCTTGGCGCTGGGGACGATCTCGGCGGTGAGTTCGACGGCCGAGACGCCGATCGCGTCATCGAGCACGACGACATCGGGGCGTTCGTCGGTCAGGAGCCGTGCCAATGGCGACGTCGTCGTCGCCTCACCGACGACGTCGAAACCGTCGTCTTCCAGCACGGTGCGCAAGAACCCGTGGCGGTCCGGATCTCCCTGTCCGACCACGACGCGAACGTTTCGCTGTCCCATCCCACTCCCATCCCGGTACCCCGCGCCAGCCCGGACGCCCACAGGGTACCCGGGCGCACAGGTCGCATCTACCGCCCTTCGTCGCGCGCATCCATCGGGTCGGGTGACCTAGGACGATAGGCTCCGCCGACGATGGATGAGGTTCGCCTCAGCTGGTTGGGCGAAGGTCTTTCGTTCGACGGTCAAGCGAGCGACAGCAGACCCGTCACGTCGCACCGGGGTGTCGCCGCGATCGCCGGCGTCGTGACCACACACCTCATCGAGCCTGCAGGCGCGCGCTGAGACACTGGGCCCATGGACGCCGCCGATCTTCGCGCCCGCCTGGCCGACGGCCCCATCCTGGCCGACGGGGGGATGGGAACGTCGTTGATCGATGCCGGGGTACCGGTCGACGCGTGCATGGAGGCGCTCAACGAGCAGGAGCCGGCACGGGTCGCGAGCATCCACGCAGCGTTCGTCGCCGCCGGTTCACAGCTGCTGCTCACCAACACGTTCGGGGCGAACCGCTTCCGGTTGGATCAGCACGGGCTCGCCGATCGCGTGTCCCCGCTCTGCGCGGCCGGCGTGCGGCTCGCGCGCGAGGCCGGCGCTGAGCTGGTCGGGGGGTCGCTGGGGCCGCTCGGGATCCGGCTGCAGCCGTACGGGCGGGTCCGCGCCGAGGAGGCCGCGGACGCGTACCGGGAGCAGGCGGCGGCGCTCGCCGACGCAGGCGTCGACCTCCTCGTCGTCGAGACACAGACCGATCTTCGCGAGCTCGAGCAGGCGGCGACGGCGGTGCGCGACATGGCGCCGGGTCTCGCCCTGGTGACCAGCGCGACCTTCACGCGCGACGACCGGACGCTCCTGGGAGACACACCCGAAGCCGTGGCGATGCGCGTCGCCGAGCTCGGTGTCGACGGCATCGGCGTCAACTGCGGGGAGGGTCCTGCACAGATGCTGCGCTTGATCCGCATCATCGCGCCGATCGCTGCCGCATCGGGGTTGCCCCTGATGGCGCGGCCGAACGCCGGTGGTCCGACCGAGGTCGGCGGTCGCTTCGTGTACCCCGCGACCCCCGAGTACGTGGGCGAGATCGTCGGCGCGTTGCTCGACGAAGGTGTCGCGATCGTCGGTGGATGCTGCGGCACCGGCCCGGCGCACACGCGAGCGATCGCGGACGCCGTCCGCGATCGAGGGCCCCGAGCGCGGGTGGAGCTCCCCGCGACCCCGGGGGCGGGCGACCCGTCGCCCGCCCCCTCCCCCCCGACCGCGCTGCAGTCCGCGATCGCATCGGATGACCTCGTGATCACCGTCGAGATGGAGCCGCCGCGGTCCTTCAACGCCGCGCAGCTGGTGGCCGCCGCCGCGACGCTTCGCGACGCCGGGGCCACGGCGATCGACGTCGCCGACTCACCGATGGCCAAGATGCGCATGAGCGCCTGGGCTGCGTGCCGGCTCGTGCATGAGCAGGTCGGGATCGAAACCGTGCTCCACTTCCCGACCCGAGGGCGGAACATCGTGCGCCTCCAAGGCGACCTGCTCGGCTCGCACGCGCTCGGCATCCGCAACCTGTTCGTGTGTGTCGGCGATCCGGTGACGATCGGGGACTACCCGCACGGGTCCAACGATGTCGACGTGACGGCAACCGGGTTGTTGCAGTTGATCACCGAGCACTTCAACACGGGCGTCGATCGAGCGGGCTCATCGATCGGCGAGCCGACCTCGTTCTTCGCCGGCGCGGCGGCCTCGCCGGCCGCCCCCGACCTGGAGCGCGAGGTGCGCTTGCTCAAGAAGAAGGTCGACACGGGGGCGCGGTTCCTCCTGACGCAGCCGTTCTACGCCGTGGAGCCGTTGCTCGCCATCCGGGAGGCGTACGAGCGTCACGTGGGTGAGCCGCTGACCGTGCCGATCGTCGCGGGGGTGCTGCCGCTCGTGTCGGCCCGCCACGCTACGTTCCTGCACAACGAGGTGCCGGGGATCGACATCCCCGAGACCGTCCGAGATCGGATGACGACCGCCGGCGAGGACGGCTGGGCGACGGGGCTGGGCCTGGCCGTCGATCTGATCGATGAGCTCCGGGCCGCGGGGATCGCCGGGATCTACGTCATGCCGCAGTTCGGTCGCTACGACCGCGCGGCCGAGGTGGTGGAGAAGGCGCGACAGCGGTAGGACCTCAGCTCGGCACCCTGTTGAGCGGCTACGATGAGGAACCGTACGGGTTCCACGACAGCCGGAACCGCCGACCCCGATCACCGAGGCACCCGAACGTGGCCGAGCCCGCCGCACAGACGACAGATCCCTCCGACCACGCCACCGGCATCCTCGGGTCCCTCGCCGCCGAGATCTCGGCCAGTACGCCCGCCGACCGGCGCGACGCCTTGCTCGCCTTCGCGAAGATGCTGCTGCACCGACTGTCGGCCGAGGAGATCGAGACCCTCGGCGTCCAGCAGCTGCTCGGACGGGTGCGATCCGCGTTCACGTTCGTGGATGCCCGCGGCAACCATCCAGCGAGCGTGCGCGTATTCGTTCCGACGCTCGAGGCCGACGGCTACCTCGTGACCGGCACGATCCTCGAATCGAGCACCGATGACTCGCCGTTCCTCGTCGATTCCGTGCGGGAGGAGCTCGCCGCACGCGACCTGCAGGTGCGGCTCCTCGTCCACCCGATGATCGGGACGCAGCGGGCCCCGGACGGGCATCTCGAGCGCGTGATCGCCAGCCGCGATGCGGCGCATCGCGAGTCGGTCATGCATTTCGAGCTCGAGCGCCGCCTCAGCGAGCAGGACCGGGCCGATCTGGAGGGACGGATCCGCGCGATCCTGCACGACGTGCGCCTGGTCGTGCGCGACTTCGAGCCGATGCAGGAGCGCGTGCATCACATGGGGGAGCTCGCGCGCCAGGCGTCGGCCGTGTATCCGCCAGACGAGGTCAAGGAGACCGTCGACTTCATCGATTGGCTGCTGCAGCTGAACTTCGTGTTCCTTGGGTATCGCGAGTATCAGCTCACGGACACCCCGGCCGGCCGGACGATCCAAGCGGTGCCGGGATCGGGACTGGGGATCTTGTCCGACGTGTCGACGAGTTCGTTCTCCGACGCGACGTTGCTGGACTCGCTCGATCCCGAGGTGCGTCGCCGGATCGAAGAAGGCGAGCTCCTGGTCATCACCAAGACCAAGGCCTACGCGACGGTGCACCGGCGCGCGCGGATGGACTACGTCGGCGTGCGCATGCTCGATCCGGACGGCAAGATCGTCGGTGAGGCTAGGCTGATCGGTCTGTTCACCTCCAAGGCGTACATGGAGCCGGCCGCCAAGACGCCGCTGCTGCATCACAAGCTCGAGCAGATCATCGCCGCCGAGGATCTGATCCCCGGCTCGCACGACTACAAGGAGGTCGTCGAGCTCTTCGAGTCGTTCCCGCGTGATGAGCTGTTCCAGGCGACGAGCGAGGAGCTCCGCGCATTGGTCGTCGGTCTCCTGCAGCTCGAGCGCCACGGCGGGATCCGTGTGCTCGTCCGCAAGGACCTCTACGGCCGGCAAGTGTCGATCGTCGTTGCCCTGCCGCGAGAGAAGTTCAGCGCGGCGTTGCGCAAACGGTTGCAGGACATGTTCCTGACGAGGTTCAACGGCATCTCCATCGACTACCACCTCTCGCTGGGCGAGACCGAGTCCGCTCGGATCTTCTTCACCGTCCACGTCCGGCCCGGCGAGCAGATCCCCGAGATCCCCTACGAGGAGCTCGAGGACGACGTCGAACGGCTCTCTCGTACCTGGGAAGACGACCTGCTGGACAACCTGTCTGCGCGGTTCGGCCCGGAGCGCGGTGCGCAGCTGGCGACCGAGTACGGGGCGAGGTTCCCCGACTACTACCAGACCACCGAGACCGACTGGGATCAGGTCGCGATGGACGTCGATCGGCTGGAGCGGTTGAAGACCGACGTCGACGGGTTCGTGATCGGGATCGCGAACGAGTCGGTCGGAGAGCGACTGACTCGCGTCAAGCTCTACAAGACCGGCGGCAAGGCGGACCTTTCAGCATTCATGCCGCTGCTCGAATCGCTCGGCCTGCGCGCGGTCGAAGAGGTACCGGTCGCGATCCACGGTGAGGGGCGCGTGTACATCCACGACTTCGGCGTGCTCGACGCGCGCGGTGCCGTGCTGAACCTCGAGGAGGAGGCCGACCTCGTCACCGAGGCCCTGACCGCCATGTGGCTGGGCGAGGCCGAGGTCGACTCGTTGAACCGGCTCGTGATCGCCGCCGACCTGTCCTGGCGTCAGGTCCAGATCCTGCGCGCCTATCGCCGGTACCGGATGCGCGTGTCCTCGCGCTTCACCGAGGAGTACCGCAACGACGCGCTCGCGCAGAACCCGCACATCTCCCGGCTCCTCGCCGAGCTCTTCGAGGCGAAGTTCGACCCGATCCGCAACGCGGGCGCCGAGGAGATCGACGCGTTCAAGCAGGAGATCAAGGACGAGCTGCAGGCGGTGACGTCCCTGGACCAGGACCAGATCGTGCGGTCGTTGCTCGGCACGATCCTCGCGACCTGCCGGACCAACGCGTACCTGACCGAGCGCCCAGCCCTGTCGTTCAAGCTCCGGTCGGCCGACGTGCCCGAGATGCCGAAACCCTTCCCGCTGTTCGAGATCTTCGTGTACTCCCCACAGATGGAGGCGATCCACCTGCGTGCCGGGCTCGTCGCCCGAGGAGGCATCCGGTGGTCCGATCGCAAGGAGGACTACCGCACCGAGGTCCTCGGCCTGATGAAGGCCCAGAAGGTGAAGAACGCGGTGATCGTGCCCGACGGATCGAAGGGCGGGTTCATCCTCAAGCGGTCGGTGACCCCCGACCAGCTGAAACCCGAGGTCGTCACCCAGTACGTGACCTTCATGCGGGGGATGCTCGACATCACCGACAACCTGGTGCACGGCGTCGTGCAGCACCCCGAGGGCGTGCGTGTGCTCGACGGCGAAGACCCGTACCTGGTCGTCGCCGCCGACAAGGGCACGGCGACGTTCTCCGACACCGCCAACGCGATCGCCGAGGAGTACGGGTTCTGGCTCGGTGACGCATTCGCGTCCGGTGGCAGCGCCGGGTATGACCACAAGGCGCTCGGGATCACCGCGCGCGGTGCCTGGGAATCGGTCAAGCGTCACTTCCGTGAGCTCGGTGTCGACGTCCTGCGTGACTCGTTCACGTGCGTAGGCATCGGGGACATGTCCGGCGACGTGTTCGGCAACGGGATGCTCTACACCAATATGGAGAAGCTGATCGCCGCGTTCGATCACCGCCACGTGTTCGTCGATCCGGACCCCGACCCCAAGCGATCCTTCGTCGAGCGCAAGCGGCTGTTCGAGCTTCCGGGCTCATCCTGGAACGACTACGACCGCTCCTTGCTGTCACCCGGCGGTGTCGTCGTCGACCGGAAGGCCAAGGCCATCACGCCGTCGAAAGAGGCGCGGGTCGCGCTCGACATCCCGGATGACGCGCCCGCGGAGATGACCCCGGACCAGCTGATCTCCTGGGTCCTGAAGGCGCCGGTGGACGTGCTGTGGAACGGAGGGATCGGCACCTACGTCAAGTCAACGCGCGAATCCCAGGCCGACGTCGGTGACCGCGCGAACGATGGCGTGCGCGTGAACGGCAACCAGGTGCGGGCGCGGGTGATCGGCGAAGGGGGCAACCTCGGGTTCACCCAGCGAGGCCGCATCGAGTACGCCCGCAACGGCGGCCGGATCAACACCGACTTCATCGACAACTCCGCTGGTGTCGACACCTCCGACCACGAGGTCAACTGGAAGATCCTGCTCGGCCTGGCGATCCAGCGCGGCGAGCTGGCCGTCGAGGCGCGCAACGACATCCTCCAGGATTGCGCGCCCGACGTGGTGCAACACGTGCTCTACGACAACTACCTCCAGGCACAGATCCTCTCCCAAGAGGAGGAGGTTTCGCCCCAGCGGATCGAGGCCTACGAGGAGCTCATGGTGCAGCTCGAGGCCGACGGTGAGCTCGAGCGGGAGGTCGAGTTCATGCCGTCGTCCGACGAGATGGCGGAGCGGCGCGCCGCCGGGCAGGGCATGACGCGCCCCGAGCTCGCGGTGCTCCTCGCGTACGCGAAGCGGCAGGTCTTCCGCGAGCTGCTCGAGGTCGACCTGCCCGATAGCGAATACCTCGCCGCCGACCTCTCTCGCTACTTCCCCCCGAAGATCGTCGACCGCTACGGCCATCTCGTCGCCGAACACCCGCTGAAGCGGGAGATCATCGCCACGATGGCGTCCAACGACGTCGTCAACTCCCAGGGCATCACGTTCGTGTCCCGGATGGTGACCGAGACCGGCGCGTCGCACGCCGACGTCGTGAAGGCGTTCCGGATCGCGCGCGACGTGACAGGCGCGACGGCTCGGTGGTCCGACGTCGAGGCGCTCGACGGATTGATCGACCCGGCGATGCAGTCCGAGCTCATGACCGGTGTCGATTGGCTCGTCGAGACGACGTCGAGGTGGTACCTCGTGCAGGCGCCGGGTCCCCTGATGGCGGACGCGATCAGCCAAGCGCGCGCCTCGTTCGCCGAGGTGTCCGATGCGATCAGCCAGATCGGCCCCGATGCCTGGCGCGAGGAGCACGAACAGGCCGCGCAGCGCCTGGTCGCGGCGGGGGTACCCGAGGCGGTCGCTCACCGACACGCGTTCCAACCGGAGCTCGTGCACGCGCCGGACATCATCGCCGTCGCGCACGCGAGCGGCCGAGCACCGTTGGAGATCGCCCGCGCGTTCTTCGTCCTCGGTGAGCGGCTCGACATCGACTGGCTCGAATCGCAGCTCGAGCAGCTCCCGGCCACCACCCGGTGGCAGCGCTGGGCGCAGCAGTCGATGGAGGACGATCTGTTCGCCTTGCGTCGCCGTCTCTGCGAACGCGTGCTCGAGCTCGCGGACGGCGACCCGATCGACGTCGCGATCGATCGGTTCTTCGCGGAGCGGTCGCAGACCTGCGAGCGCGTGATGCGGTTCCTCCGCGGACTCAAGATGGAAGGCGTCAGCGACCTGTCGCAGTTGACGGTCGCGGTGCGCCAGATCCGCTCGATCGCCGGCTGACGCTACGGCCAGCGGGTGATGACGAGCCCGACCGCCAGCGCGACCATCGCGAGCCACAGCAACCGGAGCGCGCCTTCCGGCGCCTCGGTGAGCGACGCCTCGGTGATCGGCTCGACCCGGCCCGCGTCGACGAGCTCGCCGCTCACGGATGTCACGCGGCGGCGGAGCCGGCGCACCGGCGTCGACAAGCGGCGTTGCGCCGCGGCGATCAGCCCGCACGCGGTGCACACGAGCAGCGTCGGGATGTCGATGCGACCCGTCTGGGAGAAGGCGCCGGCGAGCGCCGGGAACCCGCCCCACATCACGGCGAACCAGAGGTCGGTATGGAACCGACCGCCGAACCACTCGAGGTTATACGCGGGCACGAGGAAGCCCCCCACCAGGATGAACGCGACGCCCCACCACGAGACCAGCGACGCGCCGTAGATGCCGATCGCGACGGCGCCGATCAACCCGATGGCGGCGAGGACGATGAGCATCCGGTCGGAGATCCGTGTCCGCAGCGGCCGGCCGATGAGCTCGTCCAGCGCATGCGCGGCGACCCCGACGGCCAGGAAGAACGCCAGCAGCGCGAGCCCGAGGTATGCGGGCCGGATCACCTGCACCACGCAGGCGCCGATCGTCACGAACGACAGGTGCCACAACGTGTACGGCGGATGGAGCAACGTCCAGTAGTCGCGCCAGCCACCGGAGTCGAGCGCGTAGAAGGCCGGCCGTCCGTCCGTCATCGCTCACGCACCGCCCAGGTGATGACGCCGCCGCCCAGGCTCATCCGCCGCCAGCGCACCGGGGACAAGCCCGCCGCGCTCCACAGCTGCGCTTGCACCGCAAGCGGATACCGTCGCCAGAACGCCTCGATGCTCGGCCCGAGGAACCGCCCGACCTCGTACCAATCGCGCGACGCCGCTCGGCCGATGAGGGGCATCGCCAGGCGCGTGTAGAGCCACCAACACGCGCGCCATACTGGGTTGGGCGGAACGCCGAACTCCAAGCTGGCGACGACGCTTCCCGGCTTCACGACGCGGGCGAGCTCACGCAGCGTCGCACCGGGATCGTCGACGTAGCGGAGCAGATACGTGACGGTGAGGGCATCAAACGTGCTGTCGGGGAACGGCAACGTCTCGGCTCGCCCCATCACGAACCTCGTCGTGACGCGCCGGGTGTCTCCGTGTCGCAGCATCGGCTCGCTGCGATCGAGCCCGACGACGCGACGGGCTCGACCGGCGCGCTCGAGCTCGCGCGCGACGAGGCCCGTGCCGGTCGCGACGTCGAGCACCAGCGGCGATCCTTCCGGGATACGTGAGACGAGGAACCGGCGCCAGCGAGGGTCCTGCCCGAACGACAGTACGGCGCCCATGCGGTCATAGCCCCGGCCGAGACCCGCGAAGAGTCGGAGCGCATGTCGGGTCCGCGCGGTCGCGGGCTCGATCATGGCCGGCTGCGTCTGGTCGGAGTCATCCTGCAGCCACCGTACGTCCGACCCCGCGTTGCGTCGATCGGGCGGTTAGCCGTAGAAGATCATGGTGATCCACAGGTATCCGTGTGCACGAGCGACACCGATCCCTGTGCGGCGGTAGCGACGGTTGAGCATGTTGGCGCGATGCTCCGAGCTGCGCACCCACGCTTTGAAGACGCGCCAGACCGATGGCCCCATGCCGACGTTCTCGCCCCAACACGAGGCGTGTTGCGTTCGGAGCTTCGTCCACATGTCCGAGCTGTGGTACAGGGTGCGCGACGACGCCATCCGCACGGAGTGCCGCTGCGCGATCCGCACGACGTCTCGATCCATGCGCAGGACCGGCACGCCGTGATTCGCTCGGTAGTGGTTCACGAAGTGGATCATCTTCGTCCGTGCGCGCGCGGGCTTGCCCGCGTGCGCCACGCCCGCACCGAGGGTGAGGGCAAGCACGACGATGATCGCGATCGAGGGGGGGATGCGGCGGGAACGCACGTGGGCGTGAAGCTACTGAGCCGCCTGTTAGGTTTTTCCAGATCCTCGTGAAGATGGCATAGAAATGAACTCCGAGATTTCCACACGGTTTCCCCCGCTGCCCGCAGAAACCCTGCGCGCCAAGGCAGCTCATCTCACCGTTGGCGCGTGTTTCCTGTTGGGAGGCGTTGTCTTCATGTGGTCCGCGTGGGATGAGCTCACGTGTGTCGCCGGCGAGGCAACGTCGAACGGTCCATGCGGCATCGGTGTGTTCGCGTCGGGGTTCATCTTCCCGACCGGCGTCTGTCTCACGGTGGTCGGCGTGATCGTGCTCGTTCGTGCGCTCCGCCGACCGGTCGACGCGGACGCCAGCGACGCGTGGCGTACCGGTGAAGCGCTCGTCGTGATCGCGTCCGGCATCGCGATCGGCTTAATGATCCCGCGGTACGCATGTCCGGAGGGGACGCACCTGTCTCCGGTGTTCCGGTTCTGCACCTCCGTCGACCGCGTGTTCCCCGCGCCGTCACCCGGCCTCCCGTGGAAGTTCCTCGCGGCGGCAGTTGGTCTCCTCATCGGCATCCTGATGATCCGCTGGCGGTCGATGCCGTGGTGGCTGGGATCCGCCGTGGTGCTCGCGGCCTTCATGGCTGCCGTCTTGTTGACGGCTTCGCGATCGACGGGCATCCCGTGGACGGCGTACCGTTCGTTCACGGTGGACGGCGTTGTGACAGCGCTCGGTTCGCCTCAGGCGGCGGCCCAAGCCCAGGAGTCGCCCACGTTGCGCACCTCACCGAACGACTCGGCGAAGTGGGTCGGCGCGACGATCGTGCCCGGGTGACCCTCCAGATCGGCGAGCAACGCTCGCCGTGCCGCCGCGGCTGCCGCGTGATCGTCGTCCGGTCCGCTCGGCCAGTCGGGGTTCGCGAGCTGGAGTGGATGGTTCCACGTGTCAGCGCTGAGCACCATCCGCGCGCCGGCGTCCTCCACAGCCAGGATCTGATGTCCCGGGGTGTGGCCGGGGAGGTGTCGCAGCGACAGCCCGGGGGAAAGTGCGTGGTCACCGTCGATGGCGTTCATGGCACCGGCGTCCTCGATCGTGCCGAGCAGGCGCCAGACCGATGCTGCGAACGGACCGCTGGTTGCGGCTGCGCGTTGCCATTCGACATCCGCACGCTGCACGACGTATCGCGCGTTCGGGCACAGCGGCACGCGGCCGTCGGTGAGGAGCCCGCCGATGTGATCGTCGTGGACGTGGCTGATCACCACGGTGGCGATGTCGTCGACCGCGATGTCGAGCTGCTCGAGCTCATCCGTCAGCGCACCGGTCTGCGACGCCCACTCCTGGGTGGGGGACGCGGCGTCTCCGATGCCGGTGTCGAGCAGCAGCAGGCCTCCGTCGTGACGCACCACCCACGCTCGGATCCGCAAGCGCCAACGATCGTCATCCGTGTAGAGACCAGGGAACGAGGCTTTGGCGGCCCTGAGGTCCGCCGCCGGGATCGCCGGGAAGGCGTCTTCGATCGGCTCGTCCGGCATGTCGGCGTCGACGATCGCGGTGATCTCGAACCGGCCGACGCGTCGGGACTCGTGGGTCATGGCGGGCGACACTAGCACCCCACAAGGAAGGGCCCGCGCGAAGCGCGGGCCCTTCGTTCCTCGGCGACGAGGCTCAGTGACCGCTGTTGCCGTGCTCCCCGCCGCTGTTCCCGTGACCGCTGTTGCCGTGCTCGGCGTGGGCCGCCGCGTGCGCGGCTTGCCGTGCCGCCTTGGCAGCGTCCCGTGTGGCCTTCGCCGCTGCTTTCGCCGCGTCATGCGTGGCCTTCCGCTCCTGGTTCAGCAGCAGGTGCGTCAAGGCGTTCACGAGCCCCGGGGCTTGCGGGTTCTTGATGCAGTTCGCAAGGACGTGGGCGATCGCGTTGTCGAGACCGGTCAGCTTCTCGCCGGTCGGCGGGGCCGGCGTTGCAGAGGGGTCGATCCCGGCGGCGATCTTGCACTCCGCCTCGCGGTCGGGGCTCTGTGTGTCGGTCGGTGACGCCTCGTCCGTCGGGTTCGGCTCCGGGGCCTCCGTCGGGTCAACCGTCTCTGTCGGCTCGGGCGTCTGGCAGGGGTCCTCGGATGGCTCGACCGATGGCTCAACGCTCGGATCGACCGTCGGCTCAACCGTCGGCTCAACGGATGGCTCCACGCTCGGATCGACCGACGGCTCCACCGACGGTGCAACGCTCGGCTCCACCGTGCATGTCGGGTCGGGAGTCGCGGGGTCTTCCCCCGAAGAAGCGAGCGCGGCACCGGCACCGAGTATCAGCGTGCAGGTCGCGATAGCGGCGATCAGGCGAAGGCGCGTCGAGGTCGGCATGCCGGAGGTATCGGCCGATGTACGGGTAGCACTTGAGGACTAGTTCGCCCATGCCGCAGCTGACGAGGAAGGAGGTCCCGCCGCCTCGGTCAGCGGTTGAACCAGCGGCGGTGTGATTCCTCCTCGGCGCTGCGGGTCGGGTCGTCGAGCAACTCATCCGTCGGATCGATCTCCGCGGTCGGTCGCTCGGTGGATGGGGTGAGGTCGTTGGTCGGCTCCGCGAGATCCGGGGTCGGCTGGGCGAGATCCTGGGTCGGCTCGGCGAGATCCTCGATGGCCGTGGCGTCGACGGCCGGCTCCTCTGATCCGGTGAACATCGCCATCATCTCGTCCGCGAGCTTGGTGGTACCCGGCTCTGGTTCCGGCGGCGTCGATGCGGGAGCCGTGTCCGGCGCATCGAGTATCGGACGCGGTTCCTCAGCCGCGGGCAAGTCATCCGGTGGCTTGGGGCGGGCCGTCGGTGTCGGGTCGATCGGTGTGAGCGACGCGGCGAGCGCCGATGCCTGGGCCGTGGATCCGGCGCGCTCGAACAAGCGGAGCGCCCGCCGTTCCAAGGGCTCGGCCTCGGCGGGTCGACCGGCGTGTCGTCGTACGTCGGCGGCCCATACCAAGGCGGTCGCACGAAGATCCGTCGAATCGGTCTGTTCCGCGATGCTCAGTCCCTCGCGAGCAAGGCGCTCAGCGTGCGCAGCTCGACCGCGGCGGACCATGACGCGGGCGCGCGCCATCCGCCAGCCAACTTGGGTCGTCATGTCGGCCGCATCGGCCTCAGCCACGTCGGCCAGGGCGAGGGCTTCGTCGAGCCGATCCTCGTCGGGGAGCAGCATGTGCGCGAACGAGGCGGCGAGGCGAGCGCGGAGCCCTTCGTCGCGGGCATGGGTCGCCGCCGCCACGGCACGCCGCATCAGCGGCTCCGCCGCCGAGGATCCACCTGCAAGCTGCTCGATCTGCGCCGCGCGCTGCAACGCGATCGCCAGGTCGGCGGTGGCGCCCAGCTCCTCGAGCGTGGCGACCGAGGCGCCGACCTCCTCCCGTGCTTCCGTGAAGGCACTTCGGCGGGCGCGGAGCACAGCGATCGCTCCGCGTACGTCGTGCTCCGCGAGCGGTCCATGTACGCGCTCGACGAACGAGACGCACCGCGCTTCGGCGTCGCTCACCGCAACGGGACCATCCAGCAGGGCGCTCGCGGCCCCGCGCAGCGCCGCGGTCTCCTCGAGTCGCCGATGCGCAGCGGCGGCGTGATCCGCCGCCTTCCACAGGTCCTCGGCGACGAGTCCGTTCTGAGCACGAGCGGTATGCACCAGGCCCAGCAGCGACCATGCGCTCGACAAGGCCCATGGCATCTCCTCGTCTGCGGCGGATGCGATCGCCTCGTCTGCGGTCGCCCGGGCGTTCTCGAGCCCGTCGTCCCGTGCGCCGATCGCCCGGAGACGCGCTCGCAGGAGTCGGACGCGCTGGTCGACGTCATCGTCGGCTCCCGACGCGGCGAGGGCGGCCTCCGCGATCTCGCGGTCGGCACGATGATCGGGGTCGGCCGAAGCGCCGTGCTCTGCGGCCAGGTACAGCATCTCGGCGCGGCGGCGCGGCTCGTCGTCCACCAGCGTTGCGGCGAGGCGTTCGAGCCTGGCCGCGCCCTCCAGGTCGCCCTGCTCGACGGCAGCGTCGATCGCCTGCAAGAGCAGCTTGAGCGCATCGGCGCGATCGTCGGGGTCCGGGCGAAGCTCGCAGCTCGCCTGGAGATGCACGCCGATCTCGTCGGCGACGCGCATCCGGCGGTTGCCCGCTTCGCGCTCCAGGTAGCGAGCCAACCGCTCATGGGTCATCGAACGTGCCCAATCCGGAACCCCTGGCAGTGCGGCCTCGCGGAGCAGCGCGTGGCGGAAGGTATACGTGTCGGGTCCGCCGACGAGGAAGCCCCGGGCGACGAGGTCTTCCAGCGACGTCGGCACCCCTTCGCGGGCGTCACCCGGTACCACGTCGAGCAGTGGCGCAACGTCGAATCGCTCACCGGCCACGGCAGCCATGCCGAGGACGACCAGCTCGTGCGGCGGCAACGTCTGCAGCCGCTGCCGGATCGACCCGGCCGTCGTGTCGGGGAACGGCACGCGCGCAAGGTCCGCGAGCGGCATCCATCGTCCCTGGCCTGGCGCGAGCGTGCCGCTTTCGGTGAGCAGTGCCAACGCCTGCTCGACCGCGAAGGGTGTGCCGTTCAGGCGTCCCGCGATCGTGGTGTCGACCCCCGGCTCTACCGAGCCCAACAGGTCGGTGATCATCGCGGCGGCGTCCGCATCGGTCAGCGGTCCGAGCCGGAGCGCGGGGATGCCATCGGACTCGCGGGTCGTCGTGATCGCGAACAGGATCGGCACGTTGGACACGACGTTGGCGACGTCGGCGAGCAGCCGGAGGAACCCGGCGCCCGCTCGATCGGTGTCGTCGATCCGGAACAGGATCGGCGCATCGCCGGCGGCGACCTCGAGGAGCCGCCGGAGCGCCCAACGCAGATGATCGGCGTCACCGGTGCCCTCGAGTGCGAGTAGGGCGGCAAGGTGCGGCATGACCCGTTCCGCGTCGGGCTCACCCGCGAAAAGCTCTACCAGACGCGCTCGCGCCGGCTCCGCCGGCGCGAGCGCGTCGAGACCGGCGACCGCCTCGACGATCGCGGCGAGGGGCCACCGTGCGCCCCCGCCGTCGGCGGGGGCGCACCCCACCGTGAGGAGTCGGGCGTCCGGCAGCGAATCTGCGAGCTCTCGGACGAGCCGCGTTCGCCCACTGCCGGGCTCCCCCGTGATCAGCACACAGGCGCCGCTGCGTTCCGCGACCGCCCGCTCGAAGCGAGCCCGAAGGTCGGCGAGTTGCGCGTCGCGCCCGATCAGGCTTCCATCCCACCGCGCCGTCGGATGCGAGGCCACGACCTCCGGCTCCGCCACGACCTCCGGCTCCGCCACGACCTCCGGCTCCGCCACGACCTCCGGCTCCGCCACGACCTCCGGCTCCGCCACGACC
>Ga0207648_10003952_pt1 | contig 15418 bp, 11 predicted proteins | sample KBSMisM32_FD_184310 | JGI IMG/M metagenome (GOLD analysis project Ga0207648, IMG submission 184310) | Miscanthus rhizosphere microbial communities from Kellogg Biological Station, Michigan, USA - KBS Miscanthus M3-2 (SPAdes) (version 2) | ecosystem: Host-associated > Plants > Roots >...
CAATGCCGGAATTTGCAGCTATGCTTATATCACGGATATGCAATTCATAGATCACCGCATCAGTACGCGCTGCGAAATAAGGGCTCTTGTCATATTCCCAACCGGCTGGATCTGTATCACGAAGATCGCCGATCATGGCTCTTTTACCATTCACACCAACAATACGTGCATAGGGATCGGGAACTTCTTCCATCCATACATTATCGATCAATGCACGGAATACATAGAATTTGCCCTTCCAGTCCCCTGTCAAACTTGCTACCCATGTACCCGATTCATCACTATTCATCATTAATGAATAGCATTCATCGCCTCCGCATCCTTGTGTATAAAGAAGCAGTTGCACTTCATCCGCAGTGGGAGCCCATATTCTAAATGCTGATTTGGTGGGAGAGTAAGAAAGGCCCAGATCATCGCCGTGGTAAACAGGATAATGGCTGAATCTGCCCTTTTGTTCTTCAAGTGATATTATCTGGATCATAAATGCGGTTAGCAGAAAAACATCAACCCGCTAAAAGTCTAACCAACATCGCTAAGATATTTGTTTAGTAATAATAGTTATGAAGAATTTTTGAACATAAATATTAACAGTCGGAATGATTCCTGTAAATTGTTGCGTCTTTCACCCTCTAAAAGATTTGATCAACTATGGGAGATTTTCAGGTTAAGAAGCAGCCGAAGCAATATGATGCAGTAATTGTGGGATCGGGTGCCGGAGGCGGAATGGCCGCCTATACACTTGCCAATGCCGGATTGAAAGTTTGTATACTGGAAGCCGGGTTCATGTATGATCCTCAAAAAAATGTGATGCAACTGAAGCGTCCATGGGAATCTCCTCGCCGTGGTGCTTCTACCAAATACAGGCCCTTCGGTGATTTCGATGCATGCTATGGTGGCTGGAATCTTGACGGAGAACCATTTACCAAAGAAAAAGGAACGGAATGGATGTGGTGGCGTGCACGTATGCTGGGTGGAAGAACCAATCACTGGGGACGTATCTCCCTCCGATTCGGACCCAAGGATTTCAAACGTTATAGCATTGATGGTTTAGGTGACGACTGGCCGATAGGTTATGAAGATGTAAAACCGTATTATGACCGCATAGATAAAATGATCGGTATTTTTGGAACGAACGAAGGTTTGGAGAATGATCCTGATGGCTTCTTTCTTCCTCCTCCGAAACCCAGATTGCATGAGATCTATATCAAGAAAGGAGGCATGGCTTCCGGTGTGACGGTGATACCTAACCGGCTTTCCATTCTCACCAAAAAGATCAATGATGAACGTGGTTCCTGTTTCTTCTGCGCACAGTGTGGCCGCAATTGCAGTATGGCCAAAGCTGATTTTTCTTCGCCGAATGTATTGATATACCCTGCTATGAAGACGGGTAATATAGATATTATTACTGAAGCAATGGCAAGGGAGGTGTTGACAGATAAGGAAGGAAAAGCAACTGGTGTATCTTATATCAACAAGAAAGATAAAATGGAATACCAGGTTAATGGCAAAGTGGTAATCCTGGCCGCCAGTACCTGTGAGAGTGCGCGACTGTTATTGAATTCAAAATCTCAACGCCATCCTAATGGACTGGCCAATGAAAGTAATGTAGTTGGCAAATATCTGCATGATTCTACCGGTGCTGATATGGGTGGCTATATTCCTGAATTAATGAATCGTAAACGATACAATGAAGATGGTGTGGGCGGCGCACACGTATACTCACCCTGGTGGCTGGACAATAAAAAACTGGATTTCCCGAGAGGTTATCATATCGAATACCATGGAGGATTCGAAAACCCGTCTTATGGTTTTGGATTTGGCGTGGAAAGCTGGAATGGCAAATTTCCTATAAATGGCAAACAAAAAGAAGCCGGTGGTTATGGCAAATCATTGAAAGAGGATATTCGCTTCTTCTATGGCGCCCGAGTAGGTATGGCAGGTCGCGGTGAAGCCATTCCTCTTGCATCCAATTATTGCGAGATCGACCCAAAAGTGGTAGATGAGTTTGGTATCCCGGTGCTTCGTTTCAATGTTAAATGGAGTGAACATGAGGTCAACCAGGTGAAGCACATGAAAGAAACCTTTAAAGAGATCATGCACAATATGGGTGCTATTGTTACCTATGGTGCAGATGATACAAAGGAAAATGATTATGGTCTCACAAAACCCGGTCAGATCATTCATGAAGCCGGAACGGTACGCATGGGTAATGATCCCAAAAAATCTGCATTGAACAAATGGAACCAGGCACATGATTGCAAGAACCTGTTTGTGGTAGATGGCGCTCCGTTTGTATCGCAGGCTGATAAAAATATTACCTGGACTATTCTGGCGTTAAGTATGAGAGCCAGTGAATACATCGTGGACCAACTGAAAAAACAAAATATTTAATCGTTTAAACTGATAATATGGATCGCCGGAAATCATTGAAGATACTTGCAGGTACAGCTATCGCCAGCGGCGCTGCCCTGGCAGGATGCAATCCCGGAACGGAAAAACCGGAAACACCCGCAGCTGCGAAATCGGAATTTACCATTGACCGGAACCCGGATGAATTAAAGCACGAACATGAAGTACAGGCAACGGATAAATTCTTTACTGACCATGAAATGGCAACCATCACTATCCTTGCTGATATCATTATACCAAAGGATGAAGTAAGTGGAAGTGCATCTGATGCTAAAGTGCCCGATTTCATTGAATTTATCGTGAAGGATATGCCACAGCATCAGACTCCTTTACGTGGTGGATTACGCTGGCTGGATATGCAATGCTTCAAAAGCTTTGATAAGTCATTTGTAGATTGTAGTTCTGCACAACAGATTGAAATGGTTGATCAGATCGCTTATCCCGAAAAAGCAAAACCAGGGATGGCACAGGGAGTGGCTTTTTTCAACCTGATGAGAAATCTCACTGCAACAGGTTTTTATACTTCCGAAATAGGAGTTAAGGATATCGGCTATGCAGGTAACACACCCAATCAATGGAACGGGGTTCCACAGGATGTGCTGGACCATTATAAACTCGCGTACACGGAGAAGGAATTAAAGGAATGTATCAGCTTCGGGTAGAGCTACTGGCCACCAGCTGCTAGCCTCTAGCTCTCATGAATTGAAAAATCCTTAATAATAAAAGCAGCTTTATAAAGCTGCTTTTATTATTGGATTATAGCCGAATAAAGTGCCAGAGGCTAGTAGCTAGTGGCTTCTCACGCATATTCTTCTTTCGCCGTCTTGCTGTATTCATCTATAAGTTTGCGTTGCAGATCGAAGGGCACAGGTTCATACCCTTTAAAATGCATTTTGAATTTGGCCCTGCCCTGTGTAATAGAACGGAGTGAGGATGAATATCCCTCCATTTCAGCCAGCGGTACTTTGGCTACCACTTTCTGGAAATGACCTTCACTATCGATCCCTTCTACAATAGCTCTACGGCTTTGCAGGTCTCCCATTACGGCACCGGTAAGATCATCCGGACAAAGCACATCCACCTGGTAAATAGGTTCCAGAATCTGCGGATCAGCCTGCTGGAAAGCCTGGCGGAATGCCTGCAATCCTGCGATCTTGAAGGATATATCATTGCTGTCTACAGGATGCATTTTACCATCATACACTGACACTCTTATATCACGGGCATAAGATCCTGTTAATGGACCATTGTGCATTTTCTCCATAACACCTTTCAGGATGGATGGAAGAAATCTGGTATCGATAGCTCCACCCACAATGCAATTATAAAATACCAGTTTACCGCCCCAATCGAGATCATGGATTTCCCTTCCGCGGACGGTCAGATCTTTGGGTTCTGGCATATTATCATACCACGGTTCAATTCGCATATATACTTCTCCAAACTGACCTGCACCGCCACTCTGTTTTTTATGGCGATAACTGGAATCAGCCATTTTACGAATGGTTTCCCTGTAAGCAATCCGGGGTTTAATAAACTTCACTTCCAGTTTATGATTGTGCTCAATCTTCCATTTGGCAACAGCCAGATGCATATCACCCTGGCAATGGATCAATGTCTGTTTTAATTCAGGGGATATCTCCACCAGCAAGGTTGGATCTTCTTCTCGCAACTGATGAAGGGCCTGTGATAATTTCTCCTCCTCTCCTTTCTTAAGTGTTTCAATAGCCACAGTCATGTTTGGTGAAGGGAATTCTATGGAATTCATTTCATAATTCTTCCCTCTTGCATGAAGCGTATTATTTACGTGAGTATTTTTCAATTTGAGCGTGGCGCCGATATCTCCAGCCACCAGTTCATTTACACTACTCCTCTTGTTGCCTTCAACCAGGAAAAGCTGGCTGATCTTTTCTGTTACTCCTGTGGTTTCATTTTCAAGCTCCATACCACTTTTAATGGTACCTGAATAAACTTTGAAGAAGGAAAGTTCACCCACATGTGGTTCGCTGATGGTTTTGTAAATAAAGATGCAGGCGGGACCATTGGCATCACAATTCAATGCTTCTCCTTTTTTTGTTTGCTGTGGAGGCATTTCATTGGCGCTGGGACAAACATTATCGATGAAGCCCATCAGGCGACCACTGCCCATATTCCTTTCAGCTGAAAGACAGAATAATGGGAAGAGATCATGATTGATCATGGCTTTCTTCATGCCAACCTTCATTTCGTCTTCATCCAGTTCCCCTTTGTCAAAATATTTTTCCATCAGGGATTCATCATTGCTGGCAATAGCTTCAATAAGTTCTTTGTGTAATTCCTCAGCACGGACCTTTTCTTCATCAGGGATTGGCAGTTTCTCTGGTTTGCCACCGGTATCCTTGAACTTATACATCGTCATCCGGAGCACATCAATGATCTCGTGGAAACCGGAACCCACCTGTCGCGGGTATTGCACCACCACGATCTTATTACCGAAATGTGTTTTGGCTTCCCGAACAGTGCGGTCAAAATCGGCATTGTCATCATCCAGCTTATTGACTGCAAAGATCATTGGGGTTTTGAATTTCTCTGTATAATCACAGATGATATCAGTACCCACTTCAACACCCATTTCAGCATTGAGTAGCATAACGCCGGTATCAGCTACGCGAAGGGCAGAGATCACTTCCCCAACAAAATCATCATAGCCCGGCGTGTCAATGATATTGATTTTATAGCCCCGCCATTTGGCATGAAGGAGCTTGCTAAAAATAGAATTACCACGTTCCTGTTCCAGTTCGTGGTAATCACCTGTTGTATTTCTTTCGGAAATGTTGCCGCGTCTTGTGATAAGACCGGCTTCATAAAGCATACATTCCGCTAATGTGGTCTTACCAGAGCCGGCATGGCCCAGCAAGACAATGTTTTTGACGTGAGCGGTATCAAATTCTGGCATACAAAACGTTTTTAGTTGTAAGCAATAGGGTTATTCAAATCAGGTTTTAAATTCCCAAGCTTAACAACTGCATGCCATAAGGATGCAGCACCCGACGCCTGTTTTCACTTTACAGGCGCATCAAAACTTAAAAACTAAAACCTTTAAGACGGGCGGCTCAATAAAAAAAATCAGGTTTTTGTTATAAACCTGTCAAATTCTCCACGCAGATCCTGGAGCGTAAGATCAAGATTTTGAAATTGATCAAATAGATTTTCGTGATGGGCCAGCGTTTCTTCGCGCATCTGGCCTTTGTGCTCCTTTAATTCAAACTCTATCAAACGGTGATGCACCTTGATTGAATGTTTGAGATCGTGAATGTTGATGAGTTGAATGTGAAACTGGTTGTGAAGATGTTCTACTTCCTGGAGCTGATCTTTGGAGAGGGAGGGCTTCGCGGCGTGTTGCAGTTTGATGTTGTCTTGTGTGAATTCGTCCCGATACTTGCGAAGTGTTTCCCTCCATGAAATACACTCTGATGCAAGCTGTGACGTTTCTACCTGAACCATAGGCTTTAAAATTTAAGAGTGAAGAAATGTGGTACTCTCTGGTTCCCCGGGTGTGGGAGTGCATACGTAATTTAAAACTCTTTTTTCGATAATCCATCCAATTTTTTTGCACAGTATGGGCATTAACCATTAAAAAACCAAAGGCGCCTGCAATAGGTAAAATCCTTACTGCACGCGCCTTTGAACTAATAGTTATATTATTAATAACTCATTTATTATCTATGCCTGACAGTGGTTTTGGTTGACCTCATACGGGTATGTCCACCAGGTCCTTTCACAGTTGTGGTCTTCCTGTTAACCTGGTTTCCTCTTGGTCCTGTTATGGTTGTAGATTTTCTTGTAACCCGGTAATTATTGACCGCAACTGAATGCCTGGTTCTTACAGAAACAGAAGTAACTCTGGCAGGCCTGTAGATCCTGTGGGCATAGCCCAGTCTATGTGTATGTACAATTACATATGGATGATAATATCTTACACGTAATGGGCGATAAGCATACCAGCCAAGTGGTCTCCATGGTTTCCACCAGTTGGGGTAATAATGCCATCTCCATGGTGAAACCCATACCGCATAAGCCGGACGATAAACGAAACGGACTGCCGGCCATAACCAAACATTTACTACAATACGAGTATCAACAGGCGCATAATCCGCTGAAGGTCCATGAGCAACGGCAAACTGGTTATCATTATCCAAATAACCGGACTCATCTCCCCCACCATCTGGCTCAACAATCACTTCTTCACCAAAAATATCTTCATCACCCACGATCTGAATATTAGCTGTTTCGGCGCCGGTCTTCTCCAATTCAATCACAGCAATATCCTGGCTTTCGGTTGCCGAAACAGGCACCTGCAATACAAATGCATGAGCCTCTTTTTCAGATTTATCGATAACACGGATATAATCGGTTTCACCATCATCATTAAGATCAAGGTTGTTGACGCCATTATCCTTTTCGTTGATCAGCTTTTCAAATTCTTCAGGGGAAGACGCTTTTTTGAACATTTCCAGGGCTCCCTGAAGGCTGAAATTATCGCCCGGGAGACCAGTAGAATCTGTGTCCTGGGCATGGGAAAAAACGGCCAGGGACAGGCAGAAAATTAGGGAAAAGAATGAGTTAGCAGGTTTCATAAACAAAATTTGAGATGAGACATGAGCAGGGAAAATAAGTTTAATAGGCTATTCTCCTTTTTGCTCAAATCGGGGAGATTTACGATACCAGGCGAACAAAAGCATCAAAGATCAGTCTTTGCCAAATTGGCATTTTGTGGGACTCCTAAGGAGCAATTCTAAATTCTCAAGAATTCTAAATTCTTTGGAATTCTAAAGCATTTTCTAAGAATTCTATGTTAATTGCAGGTCCTTCATGATTTCCCAAACAACGATACAGCAGATACTGGGCAGACTGGATATTATTGATGTGGTTGGCGCCTTCGTAAAGCTCAAACGCAGGGGTACCAATTACCTGGGGCTTTGTCCTTTTCATAATGAAAAGACTCCCTCCTTCACTGTTTCCCCTGCCAAGGAAATTTATAAATGCTTTGGTTGCGGCCGCAGTGGCAATACTATCAGTTTTTTGATGGAACATGAAAAGTATAGTTATGTTGAAGCGCTAAGATGGTTGGCGAATAAATATGGCATTGAGATAGAAGAAACTTTTCAGTCAGATGAACAACGCCAGCAACAGCAAAGTGCCGATAGTCTCTATATCATCAACAATTTTGCGCGAGAGTTTTTCAGCAGGATGTTGTTTGATACAGAAGAAGGACAGGATGTTGGACTTGCCTACTTTAAAGAAAGGGGTTTCCGCGAAGAGATCATCCAGAAATTCCAGCTGGGTTATTCACCAGAAAAAAGAGATGCATTTACCAAAGAAGCCTTAGCCCGGCAATTTACCAGTGAGTTATTGCTAAAAACAGGACTGGTAGTTAACCGCAATGAACAATTGCAGGATAATTATCGCGGTCGCGTGATATTCCCTATCCACAACCACAGTGGCAAGGTATTGGGCTTTGGCGCCAGGATATTAAAGAGTAATGATAAGGCTCCGAAGTATATAAATAGTCCGGAGAATGAGATATACGTTAAAAGCAAGATCCTCTACGGCTCCTATTTTGCAAGACAGGCAATAGATAAAGCAGATGAATGTTTGCTGGTAGAAGGCTATACTGATGTTTTATCACTCCACCAGGCAGGAATTGAAAATGTGGTGGCTTCAGGTGGTACTGCCCTTACGCCTGATCAACTCCGGCTGATACGTAAATACAGCAGCAACCTTACCATTATATATGATGGTGATGCAGCTGGTGTGAAAGCAGCTTTGCGCGGGTTGGATCTGGCACTGGAAGAAGGATTAAATGTAAAGCTGGTCTTGATCCCGGATAATGAAGACCCTGATAGCTATGTCAACAAGATCGGTGCAGCAGCCTTTACCCGTTTTGTTGAAAAGAATAAAAAAGACTTTATCCTTTTCCAACTGGAAGTAGCATTAAAAGATGCAGGTAGTGATTCCACTAAAAAAGCCGATGTAGTAAACCGGATGGCGGAAACTATTTCCAAGATCAATAAGGCGGAAGATTTTACCAAACAGCAGGATTATATCAAGCAATGCTCCGAGATACTGAAGATTGATGAAGGCGGATTGCATACACTGGTCAATAAGTTCATAAGAGATCGCATTTCCACCATGGAGCGCAAGCTTCCTTTTGAAGAGGCAAAGCACCATGAGCAGAATGCACGACAGGCAGCAGAAACAGACTATGATGATGCCACCTTCAATCTCCTGTTCAAAGATGAATTGCAGGAACGCGAAGTAGCCAGGATATTATTGGAATACGGCACAAAGAAATGGGATGATGAACGGCTGGTCAGCGAATATATTTTTGAGGAGATGATTGATGAGAGTCTAATCGATAACCAGCAGGTAATAAGATTGATCCATGTATTCAAGGATATGTTGCAGCGGGATGCCACGCATCTCAACAAGAATTATTTTGTATACCATGAAGACAGGGACCTGAGTGCCCTGGCTGTATCCCTTCTCAATGCGCCTTATGAAGAAAGTGAACATTGGCGCAGTGAATATAGCCAGAGCAGTGGCTATTCTCAATCTCTTTTTGAACAGTCTTATGAAAATTTCATCCGGGCGGTTGCAAGGGACAATGAAAAAGAATTGATGCGCTATCTTAAAATGGATGAAGACAGGACGAGTGATATAGTTGATTCTGCCATCAATTATTTAAAACTTCGCAAGGTGAAAAGAATGCTGCTGGAAAATCAGCTGGACCTGGAAAAGCCCCATACCCAGGAAGAATATACAATGCTTCACCAGACTCATGACCATCTGAAACAGATGGAAATTGAGCTAACCAGGAAAATGGGAACGGTAATTATTAAATAACATTACGCGTTGGCTACAACTTCAGCAGTTCTCGGAACTTCCTTTACTCCTTTTTCCGGATTTAATTTTTGAAGCGGTTCAGCAATCTGTTGATAATTGCGGAATATCAACCGAAGGTTTTGATCATGGGTAAAATAATTATATACCCAGTTGCTGAATACGAAGAACCGGTTCTTTATTCCTAATAATAAGAACAGGTGCAATCCCATCCAGATCATCCAGGCAATAAAGCCTTTAAAATGCAATTTTGGTTTTGGCAGATCACATACAGCTTTATTCCGGCCGATGGTTGCCATTGTTCCTTTATCGTAATACACGAACTCGATGAATTGAGTTGATTTCCGTTCCACACGGATCAGGTGATCACCCACCAGTTCACCCATTTGAATGGCAACTGCAGCCAATTGTGGGTGCCCTTTCGGATAGGCAGGTTCTTCCATATATGCAAGGTCTCCGATTGCATATATATTTGAAGTACCTTCTACCAGGCAGTGGCGGTCTACCTTTATCCGGTTGCTTTTGAGAACTACATTCTTATCGATACCATCCGGTACATTTCCTTTTACACCCGCTGCCCATATAACAAATGATGATTCAATTGCAGTTCCATCCCCCAACAATACCTGTTTGCCATCATAGTTCTTCACCAGTGCATTGGTCTTAACCGTAACTCCCAGCCTGTTCAAATAATTATGTGATTCGAAAGATGATTTCTCACTCATTGTGGCAAGGGTTTTACCACCCCCCTCCAGCAGGTAAATATTCATCTGGGAAAAATCCAGTTCCGGATAGTCTTTGGGAAGAATATATTTTTTCATTTCAGCCAGGGCACCGGATAACTCTACACCAGTTGGGCCACCACCTACAATTACGATATTCATTCTGCGTTTTAACTCTTCCGGATCGTTTAGGATAAGTGCCTTTTCAAAATTCTGTAATAAACGATACCTCAACTGCAGCGCCTCATAAGTAGATTTCATGGGAACTGTATTTGCTTCAATCTGTGGATTATTGAAATAATTGGTACCTGCTCCCATGGCCAGTACCAACACATCGTAACTAATATCCCCAATATCTGTTACAATTTTGTTTTGAGCACCCACTACTTCTTTTAGTGTAGCCAGGCGAATATGAACGTTATTGGTTTTGTGAAATATCTTCCTGAGTGGAAATGAAATATTGCTGGCGTCCAATCCTGCTGTAGCAACCTGGTAGAACAATGGTTGAAACTGGTGGTGATTAAACCTGTCTACCAGAACCACTTCAAATCCTGCCTTATTGTTGAGTTTCCGGGCCAGTTTTAATCCTCCAAATCCGGCTCCGACTATTACGACTTTCATATACTTGGTTTTACACTACAAATTTACACTATTTTCAATATTTTTTGAAAACATTAAAAGGAAATCCTTAAACATCCTAACTCATTCAACAATAATGGTTCCAAAGCGGCATTTTTCCACTGGCTCTTGCCATGCGGTTTTTCATACCCTAAAAATTTTTACATTTGATGTTCGGCTGACGTAAATGGCCTTTAGTAATGGATACAAGACAAGCATATAATGTATGGGCTTCTCAATATGATACAAATGAGAATAAAACACGTGATCTGGAACAATATGCCCTTCGGGAAATATTATCTCCTCTCTCCTTTCAAAATGTACTGGAAATTGGTTGCGGCACAGGCAAGAATACTGCATGGCTGATCACCAGGGCTAAAGCGCTGACTGCAGTAGATTTTTCAGATGAAATGCTGGCAAAGGCAAGAGAAAAGATCAATCATCAGCAGGTAAATTTTAAACAGGCAGATATTAATACGGATTGGACCTTCCAGCATGACCTCTATGACCTGATCACTTTCAGCCTTGTATTGGAACATATTGAAAACCTCGACCATATTTTTGACCAGGCAGCCAGGGCCCTTCAGGCAGACGGACATATTTACATCGGTGAATTGCATCCTTTTAAACAATACTCAGGATCAAAAGCAAGATTTGATACAGAAAACGGCTTACAGGTAGTAGAATGTTTTACCCATAATATTTCTGAATTCGTGCAAACAGCAAAGAAATATGGGTTCTCACTTGTGGATATTAATGAATATTTTGATGATAATAATCAAAACAGTATTCCCCGCGTACTGACAATTTTGCTGAGAAAGAACTAACCACTCAAAAATCATTGCAGCTTTTTAGTTGAGCTTCCTGTCATAAAGGCAAATACTGCTTTTATGAGAAAAGGCCTTATCACCCTACTCCTATTCTTTTTTGTTTTCCAACTAGCCGCACAAAAACAACGGACCGTTAATGTTTACCTGCAAGCCCAGCAAAACCTGACCATGTATGACGTCACGCAGGGAAATAATCCTCATGGCATGGGTGTAGGTATCCAGGCATTCCTGAATACAAAATCCAGGTTCAAAGCTACCATGGAATTGACCGGGGATGTTTACCTGCTTGATGATAAGGTTTTAAGGACCAGGCAAACTATTTCTGGTATATCTGGTGATGAAGCCATACTTGAATCTGTACCGGCAATGGTCAACTTATTCGCCGGAGCATCCTGGCATCCCGCTAAAAATTTCTGTATGAGTGTTACCGTTGGGCCCAGCCTTATTAATGGAAAATACTATCTCGGTTTTAAGCCGGCACTCTGCGTCCTGACCGATAACCAAAGATGGATTGGTAAAGCCTATTTCATTAATATTTTCGACCGCGACTTCCCCACTCAATCCGATTTCGGATTAATTGGCCTCTCCATCGGTTTTAGATTACATTAATATAAGACTCTTACTTTAATGGTTGATTTTACCTCTCTCAATAACTGAAGCGCCTGGTTGGAGAGTTTCTTGTCAACATCCAACACCACATAACCAATTTCATCATTGGTCTTGAGGTACTGTCCCAAAATATTGATCTTATGATTTGACAATTCTGTATTGATCTCAGAAAGTACGCCAGGTATATTTTTATGTATATGCAATATGCGATGAGCTCCTTCTGCGGGTGGCAGTGAAAGTCCGGGCACAGTATGAGATCCAAAAGTGATCCCCTTTTCCAGGTACATGTACAATTTATTACTTACATCCTCTCCAATATTCTGTTGTGCTTCCTCAGTGGAACCACCGATATGGGGAGTAAGAATCACATTAGGCAGGTCCTGCAAAGGAGTTTGGAACCGGTCACCATTCTTTTCCGGCTCCCAGGGATATACATCAATAGCTGCACCACCCAATCTTTCTTCAACAATAGCATCACGCAAAGCTTCCAGGTCAACCACTTCGCCGCGGGCATAGTTGATCAGGATAGAACCTTTCTTGAAATTCTTCAGCAGGGCTTTAGTGACCAGGTTTTTGGTCTGTGCCGTTTCAGGAACATGAAGAGTGATGATATCAGATTTGCTGACGAGTTCTTTTAAAGATTTAGCATCTTCTGCATTACCCAGGGGCAGTTTGGTCTCTGTATCATAAAACAGCACTTTCATACCCATGGCTTCGGCCAAAACACTAACCTGTGATCCAATATTTCCGTATCCGATTATTCCAAGGGTCTTACCTCTTAATTCATAGCTGCCTTTTGCGTCCTTTTTCCAGACCCCCTCATGGGCAGCCTTGTTCTTGTCCGGGATCCGGCGGATCAGCATTACTGAAAGCCCGATCACCAGTTCGGCCACGGAACGAGTATTGGAATAGGGCGCATTGAATACAACCACCCCATTTTTTGTAGCATATTCAAGATCAACCTGGTTTACCCCTATGCAAAAGCATCCAATAGCCTGTAATTTTTTGGCGGCATCCAATATTTTGGGGGTGATCTGCGTTTTGGAACGAATACCAAGGATATGAACGTCCTTGATTTCCCTGATCAGTTCATCTTCCGTCATGGCTTTTGTGATTTTTTCGACCTGTGTGTACCCATGACGTTGAAAGTTCTTAACTGCCAGGTCGCTGATATTCTCCAGGAAAAGTATACGGATCTTTTCTTTTGGATAGCTCGTAATGTCGTTTGCTGCCATAATTCTGCAAATATAACTATGTAGTTATTAAGATTTACGGCGATATGGGGAAAAATCAGATTGTGGTATAAAATATGCGTCCAGTACTTTTGAAAAAACTGTCCTCTATTGAAAAACTTTCTGTACACCATTGCTACTATTGCACTCATTGCATACGGCTGTAACCAGGCAACTCCTGCAAAAAAGAAGGAAGTAGTGCAGGTAGAAGATTCCCTGCAATACTATCCCCCCACTCCCGGTACATTAGATAAACAGGAATTCAGACACTACGTTCGTGTGTTAAATAACTTCTTTGAGTCAAACCTGCTTAGTCGCAATTTTAATGGCGGCATCCTGATCGCCAAAAATGGTGTGCCTTTGTATGAAAAGTATGCCGGATATTCTGATCTCCGCACCAAAGACCCTCTTACAGACAGCACTCCTATTCATATAGCTTCTACCAGTAAAACTTTTACAGCTGTGGCAGTGCTGCAACTGGTACAGGAAGGCAAATTATCTCTGAATGATTCCATTCAACGTTTCTTCCCCGGTCTTCCTTACCAGGGTGTAACTGTGCAAATGTTATTGAGCCACCGTAGCGGTCTTCCCAATTACCTGTATTTTATGGAAAAGGCTAAATGGGACAAGACAAAGCAGGTAACGAATAATGATATGTTGCAGGTTTTATATTCAGAACAGCCCGGTAAATATTACCAACCAGGTAAACGCTTTAGCTACTGCAATACCAATTTCGTGTTGTTGGCCCTGATCGTCGAAAAGATCACCGGCAAACCATTTCCTCAATACATGAAGGAGAGATTCTTTACACCATTGCAGATGACACACACCTTTGTGTTTACACTGGCAGATATGGGAAAGGTTGTCTCTTCCTATAATTATAATAATACAGTTTGGGTTAATGATTATCTGGAAGGAACTTATGGCGACAAGAACGTGTATTCCACGCCGCGTGATCTCCTGAAATGGGACCAGGCATTATATACAGATCAGCTTATTCGCAAATCATTACTGGATACGGCCTTCATGCCTAATAGTAATGAACGCCCCTCTGTTCACAACTATGGTTTGGGATTTCGAATGCTTAACCTGAAGAATGGTAAGAAAGTGATCTATCACTTTGGTCGCTGGCATGGTTTCAATTCTGCTTTTGCCCGGTTAACTGAAGAAAAAGCAACCATCATCATACTCGGTAATAAATTCAACCGCAATATCTATACTGTAGCGCATAAGGCTTATGACCTCTTTGGTGATTATCAACAAAATCCCAATGATGAAGATGAGGAAGATAATGATGCGGGTAAGGGTAAGAGTATAGTATCAAGAGGCATCACTCTCTCCAAACAATAGAAATAATCCATTCTAAAGTGTTTAGGTTTCCAATCGTTTAATCTTCTTTGCCTTAACTTCGGAAGGTGAAAATTCTTTCCGCTGCCGATATACGCGCCTGGGATCAATATACTATTCAACATGAACCCGTTGCTTCCATTGACCTGATGGAACGCGCCGCTTATGAATGTGTGAGCTGGATACTCCAGCATTATCCTGCTGCACCATCCTTTGCTGTCTTTTGTGGTAAAGGGAATAATGGTGGTGATGGATTAGCCATTGCAAGAATGCTTCGTGGGCGCAATTACCCTGTTTCAGTGTACATTCTTGAATTTGGACATAAGGGCACTGATGACTTTCAAACTAATCTTGCAAGGCTCCAGCAACTCCCCTCACCTGGTATTCATTTTATTCAGTCAGAGAATAATTTTCATCCTCTTGAACGTGAAAAGGTGGTCATTGATGCATTATTTGGTTCCGGATTAAATCGTGCACTGGAAGATGTAACTGCCAAACTGGTTGAACATATCAATCATTCCGGTGCCGATATCGTTTCAATTGATATTCCCAGTGGATTGTTTACTGACCGGTCTTCCAAAGGCAATATGATTGTCCGTGCCAATCACACACTTACTTTCCAATGTTATAAACCTGCTTTCCTGGTTGCAGAGAACGCTGCTTATACAGGAGATATACATATTCTTGATATCGGACTTCATCCGGATTTTCTTAAAACGCTGATCAGTTCATATGAATTAATCGATAAAAGCATTATCCAATCCATTTT
>Ga0207648_10003953_pt1 | contig 15411 bp, 15 predicted proteins | sample KBSMisM32_FD_184310 | JGI IMG/M metagenome (GOLD analysis project Ga0207648, IMG submission 184310) | Miscanthus rhizosphere microbial communities from Kellogg Biological Station, Michigan, USA - KBS Miscanthus M3-2 (SPAdes) (version 2) | ecosystem: Host-associated > Plants > Roots >...
GCTACGAGGCGGTCGCGGAGTCGCCGGCGGCGGTCAAGGTCGACGACGGCGCGGTGCACGTGGTCAAGGAAATGCCCGGCTGCACGCCGCCGCCGTTCTACCAGTTCCTCGGGCGGCTCAAGCCGACCGACCGCATCGACCGCTGGCAGCGCACCGTCTACCGGCCGCCCGGCTACGTCGTGATCGACGTCGGCGTCCAGCCGCTCGACGCGCCGCCGGGCTCGAACCGCGTCGAGGGGCGTGTCATCAACCTGATGACGCCCGAGCGCGCCGGGTCGACCCATTACTTCTGGGCCTTCGCACGCAATTTCCGCCTCGACGAGCCCGGCGTGACCGAGTTCCTGCGCGCGAACGTCGGCCGCACGTTCGACGAGGACAAGGACATGCTCGAATCGCAGCAGCGCAACATCGGCACGGTCGCCGAGCCGGTGTTCAGCATCGCCGTCAAGGCGGACGTCGGGCCGACGCAGGGGCGGCGCCTGCTCGCGTCGCTGCTCGAGGCCGAGGCGCGCGGCGCGTGACGGATTGTCGTAGCATTCGCAGGCAACCCCAACAAGGAGGAGGCATGAGCAAACGCATCGATTCGACCCGCCGCCGCGTGCTGCAGGGCGTCGCGGGCACCGCGGCGCTCGGCGCGCTGCCGCGCTACGCGCTCGCGCAGGCCGCGCCGGTCAAGATCGGCCTGATCCTGCCGATGACCGGCCCGTTCGCGTCGACCGGCAAGCAGATCACCGCGGCATGCAAGCTCTACATGGAGCGGAACGGCGACACCGTGGCCGGCCGCAAGGTCGAGCTGATCGTCAAGGACGATACGGGCATCGCGCCGGAGACGACCAAGCGCATCGCGCAGGAGATGGTCGTGCAGGACAAGGTCACCGTCCTGGCGGGCTTCGGCCTGACGCCGCTCGCGTTCGCAGCCGCGCCGGTGGCGACCGAGGCCAAGGTGCCGATGGTCGTCATGGCCGCCGGCACCCAGGTGATCCCGCAGCGCTCGCCGTTCATCGTGCGCACCAGCTTCACGCTGCCGCAGAACACCGCGCCGATCGCATCCTGGGCCGCGAAGAACAAGATCAAGCGCGTGTTCTCGCTGGTCACCGATTACGGCCCGGGCCTCGACGCCGAGAAGACGTTCTTCGAGAGGTTCAAGGCGGCGGGCGGCGAGATCGTCGAGTCGGTGCGCACGCCGCTGCGCAACCCGGACTACGCGCCGTTCCTGCAGCGCGCCAAGGATTCGAAAGCGGAAGCGTTCTTCGTCTTCGTTCCCTCCGGCGAAGGCCTCGCGCTGATGAAGCAGTTCGACGAGCGGGGCTTGAGGCAGGCCGGCATGAAGATGATCGGCCCCGGCGACGTCGTCGACGACGACGTGCTCGAGAGCCAGGGTGCGCCGGCGGTGGGCGTGATCACGTCGATGCACTACTCGGCGGCGCACGACTCGCCCGAGAACAAGGCCTATGTCGCCGCGATGATCAAGAACAACCCGGGCATGCGGCCGAATTTCCATTCGGTCGGCGGGTACGACGGCCTGCACCTGATCTACGAGGCGCTCAAGAAAGTGCCGAACGGCAACGGCGAGCAGATGGTCGAGGCGATGAAGGGCATGAAGTGGACGAGCCCGCGCGGCCCGATGTCGATCGACCCGGCCACGCGCGACGTCGTGCAGACCGTCTACCTGCGCGAAGTGAAGATGGTGAACGGCCAGCCCTGGAACATCGAGTTCGACAAAGTCGAGAACGTCGGGCCGGGGGGCTGATCGCCACCTAGGCGTTCTGGGAGGCGCCGGCATGTTGGGCAACTTCGCGGGCGTGCTGTTCGACGGCATCGCCTACGGCAGCCTGCTGTTCGTCATCAGCATCGGCCTGTCGGTGACGATGGGCCTGATGAACTTCGTCAACCTCGCGCACGGGGCGTTCGCGATGGTCGGCGGCTACGCGTGCGTCGTGCTGATGACGCGCGCGGGCGTGCCGTTCATCGCGACGCTGCCGGTCGCGTTCGTCGTCGCCGCCGCGGTCGGCATCGTGCTGGAGCGCACGCTGTACGTGCGCCTCTACAAGGCGCCTCACCTCGACCAGGTGATGTTCTCGATCGGCCTGGTGTTCATGTCGGTCGCGGCGATGACGTACGTTTTCGGGCCGTCGCAGCAGCCGGTGCGCCTGCCCGACTGGCTGCGCGGCCAGGTCCAGGTCCTCGGCATCGGGCTGGGGGCGTATCGCCTGTTCCTGATCGCGGTGGTCGCCGTCATCACGATCGCGCTGCATCTCCTGATGACGCGCACGCGCTTCGGCGCGCAGGTTCGCGCGTCGGTCGACAACGCCGTGGCCTCGGCGGGGCTCGGGATCAACGTCAATCGCGTGTTCGGCGTGACGTTCGCGCTGGGCTCGGGATTGGCGGGGCTCGGGGGCGGGCTCGGTATCGACGTGCTCGGCCTCGACCCGACGTTCCCGCTCAAGTACATGGTGTATTTCCTGCTGGTGGTTGCGATCGGCGGCGCGGGCACGATCAAGGGCGGCCTCGTCGCCGCGATGATCCTCGGCATCAGCGACGTCGCCGGCAAGTACTACGTGCCGCAGGTCGGCTCGTTCATCATCTATTTCCTGATGGTCGTGCTGATGATCCTGTTCCCGGCGGGCCTGTACGGGCGGAAAGCATGAGCTCGCCTGCGGCCACGTCGATCGACCGGCGCGCCCATTTGCCGAACGATCGCCTGCGCGCGATCGAGATCGCGTTCTGGCTCGTCGCCGCCGCGGCGTTCTTCGTGTTTCCCCAGCATCGCGTGCTCGGCAGCCAGATCCTGATCACGGGACTGTTCGCGCTTTCGCTCGACCTGATCCTCGGCTACGCGGGCATCGTGTCGCTCGGCCACGCGGCGTATTTCGGCATGGGAGCGTACGCGGCGGGCGTGCTCGCCGTGAAAGGCTGGGGCGAGCCGCTGACCGGCCTGATCGCGGCGGGCGCCGTGGGCGCGATCGTCGGCTTCGCGACGAGCTTCCTCGTCGTGCGCGGCGGCGATCTCGCGCGGCTGATGGTCACGCTCGGCATCGGCCTGATGCTGTACGAAGCCGCGAACCAGTTGCCGTCGATCACGGGCGGCGCGGACGGCTTGTCCGGCGTGACCATGAGCAAGCTCTTCGGCGTCTGGGGCTTCGACTTGTCCGGAAGCACGGCGTACGTCTACAGCCTCGCCGTGCTGTTCGCGATGTTCCTGTTCGCGAGACGCCTGGTCGCGTCGCCGTTCGGACTGAGCTTGCGCGGCGTGCGCGAGAACGTGAAGCGCATGCCCGCGATCGGTTCGCCGGTCGGACGGCGCCTCGTCGCGGTCTACACGATCTCAGCGGGAATGGCGGGCGTGGCGGGCGGGTTGCTCGCGCAGACGACGCAATTCGTCGGGCTCGACGTGTTCGGTTTCCCCCGCTCGGCCGACCTGATGATCATCCTCGTGCTCGGCGGGACCGGACGGCTGTATGGCGCCCTCGTCGGCGCGGCCGTGTTCATGATCGCGCACCATTGGTTGTCCGACTGGAATCCGATCTACTGGCAGTTCTGGCTCGGCCTGCTGCTGGTCGTCGTCGTGCTGTGGGGGCGCGGGGGCATCCTCGGCGCGCTCGACGGCTTCGTCACGCGCTTTCGCGGAAAACCCCGATGAGCGCCGCCGCGCTGCGCACCGAGGCGTTGTCGAAGGCGTTCGGCGCCTTCAAGGCCAACAGCGATGTTTCGCTGTCGTTTCCGCCGGGCGCGCGCCATGCGCTCATCGGCCCCAACGGTGCGGGCAAGACGACGCTCATCAACTTGCTGACCGGCGCGCTGGCGCCGACGTCGGGCGAGGTCTGGCTCGGCGACGAACGCATCACCGGGTTGCCGCAGCACCAGCGCGTCAAGCGCGGCATGACGCGGACCTTCCAGATCAACACGCTGTTCGCGGGACTGACGGTCCTCGAGTCGGTCGTGCTGGCGATCTGCGAGCGCAAAGGGCGCGCGCATGTCTGGTACCGCACCGTCGCGCGCCAGGACGAGGAAGTCGCCGAAGCGCTTGCGCTGATCGAGTCGCTGCGCCTCGCCGGCGACGCTCACACGCTGACGCGAAACCTGCCGTACGGCAAGCAGCGCCTCGTCGAGATCGCCCTGGCGCTCGCGACCCAACCGAAGATCCTGCTGCTCGACGAGCCCGCGGCCGGCATCCCGGCCGGCGAGAGCGCCGAGCTTTTCGGCGTCATCTCGCGGTTGCCGCGCGACGTGACCATCGTGTTCATCGAGCACGACATGGACCTCGTGTTCCGCTTCGCCGAGCGAATCACGGTGCTCGTCGGCGGCAAGGTGCTGACCGAAGGCGCGCCGCCGCAGATCGCGGCCGACCCGCGCGTGCGCGAGGTGTACCTGGGCGAGGCGCAGCATGCCTGAGCTGCTGCGCGTCGAGAACGTCACCGCCGGCTACGGCGACGGCATCGTCCTCGACGATGTGTCGGTGTCGATCGACGAGGGCGACAGCCTCGCGGTCCTCGGCCGCAACGGCATGGGCAAGACGACGCTGCTCGTGACGCTGATGGGCTTCACGCGCTTGCGCGGCGGCAAGATCCTTTGGCGCGGCCAGGACATCGTCGCGATGCCGAGCTACGCACGGAGCCGGTCGGGCCTGGGTTGGGTGCCGCAGGAACGCTTCATGTTCCCGTCGCTCACGGTCCACGAGCATCTCACCGCCGTCGCGCGCCCGGGCCGCTGGACGAGCGAGCGCGTCTACGAGCTCTTCCCGCGGCTCGAGGAGCGCAGGGGCAACTTCGGCAACCAGCTCTCCGGCGGCGAGCAGCAGATGCTCGCGATCGCGCGGGCGCTGATGGTCAACCCGTCGTTGCTGTTGCTCGACGAGCCGATGGAAGGCCTCGCGCCGATCATCGTGCAGGAGCTCGTGCGCGTCATCCGCGATCTCGTCACGGATCGCGGAATGGCCGTCGTCGTCGTCGAGCAGCACGCGAAGCTGGCGTTGTCGCTGACGAACCACGCGGTCGTGCTGGAGCGGGGCAAGGTCGTGCATCGGTCGACGAGCGATGCGCTCGCCGCCGATCCCGACATGCTGAACCGGCTCGTGTCGGTCGCGTGACCCCTACAGGGTGACGAAGGGCCTGTCCTTGAGCGACGCGGTGAAGCCCTCGATGGCCCCGTGGACCGGGGCCCAGGACTTCAGCATGCGCATGTTGCCGAGCCAGCGCTCGATGTTCGGGAACTCGGCGTAGCGGCAGCGGATCACGTCGCCCAGCGCGACCATCTCCGCGCCCATGTAGTCGGCGAGCGTGATCCTGTCGCCGCACAGGTAAGCCTTGTTCGGCCCGATCAGGTCGTGATCGAGGATCTTGAGCCACGCCCGGGTCTTCTGCCTGCCCCAGTCCAGCGTTCCCGCCTGCACGTCGTCGCCCGGGCGCTTGTGGTGCGGAAACGTCTGCGGATAGACGAGCCCGTACCCGAAGTCCTTGTACATGTTGGCGTTGAACCAATCCATCATCTCGTTCACGCGAGCGCGGGCCTGCAGGTCCTTCGGATACGCGGGCGAGTTCGCCTTGTCCGCGAGGTAGCGGATGATCGCCGCGGACTCGGTCAACCGGAAGTTGCCGTCCTCGAGGACCGGAACCATCTGGTTGGGATTGATCTTCGCGTACTCGGGCTTCATGTGCTCGCCCGTGAAGAGGTCGACGACCTGGTAGTGGAGGTCGATGCCCTGGTCCTTGGCGAACATCTCGACGATGCGGCTCGTGGTCGAGGCGGGGTGGTAGTAGAGCTTCATTCGGGACTCCGATCGTTGGTTTCGCGCGTTCAATGCAGTTTCGCCAGCCGGGCGGCGTCGGCGCTCCGGGCTTCCAGCAGCTTGTCCACGTAGGCTCGCCAGTTGGCGCCCTTCGGGACGTGGGCGAGGGCTCCGTCGTCCTTCCGCCTGGCCATGAAGTCCTGCCGCTCGGCCGTCGCCGACGCCATCAGGGGCTCGAGGCCGGCCTCCCGCACCGTCTCGGCGACCTCGCGCATCTCCTCGGCGCGACGTTTGCCGTGCAGCGCGGTGCGCATGATCATGTACGACGCGATCTTCTCCCAGTCGAGCTCCGGAAAGGTCTCGTGCAGCGACGCCAGCACGCGGTCCTCGACGCCGTAGTGGCGCGCCGACGTCAGGCTCTCGACGAGCAGCGATTCGAGGCCCTTGATCATCACGCTGCGGCACATCTTGGTCGCGGAAGCGACGCCGACCCGCTCGTCCGCGATCTGCATGTCCAGGCCGAACGGCGACATCAGCTCGCGAAATGCCGACGCATGCCGGCTTCCGAGCAGCATCGGCACACGGATGCCGTAGCCGGGCACCGTCGTCATCACGGCCGACTCGACGTAGCGGCCACCCGCGCCGTCGATGCGCTCGCTCGAGCGCTGCTTGACCCCCGGCGAGCACGAGTTCAGGTCCATGAACCATGTCCCGGGCCGGATCGACTTCGCCGCCTCGTCCGCGACCGCCCCCGCCTGTGAGGCGGTCACCGCGGAGATGATGACGTCCGCTTTCGCGGTCAGCGCGGACATCGAGCCGACGGCCTCCACGCGGGCTTTCGCGGCGTGCGCCTTCATGGCCGGGGCCGCGGCAGCATCGCGCATCAGGATGTCCCACGCGCCGACCCAGCCGGCGTTCTGCTCGACGAAGGCCGACGTGAAGATCTTCCCGACCTCGCCGTAGCCGACCAGCCCGACGTTCATACGCCGCCCCACACGTCGTTCGCGGTCTCGACGCAGAGCCTGAGCTTGGCGGCCTGCGTGGCGACCGCGATGTCATTGCCGTGCACCGTCGAGCTGAAACCGCACTGCGGCGAGAGGCACATCTGCTCGATCGGCATGAATGTCGACGCCTCGTCGAGGCGGCGCTTGAGGTCGTCCTTGGTTTCCATCCTGTCGAGCTTGGTCGACACGAGCCCCAGCACGACGGACTTGTCCTTCGGAACGTGCCGAAGCGGCTTGAAGTCGCCCGACCGCGCGTCGTCGTACTCGAGGAAGTAGCCGTCGACGTCCAGCGCGTTGAACAGCACCTCGGCGACCGGCTCGTAGCCGCCTTCGGCCGCCCATGCGCTCTTGAAGTTGCCGCGGCACAGGTGGACGCAGATGCGCATCGACGCGGGCCGGTTCGCGATCGCGGCGTTGATGAGCGCCGCATACCTGCGCGGCAGCTCGTCGGGATCGTCGCCGCGCGCCATCGCGCCCTCGCGCATCTTCGTGTCGCACAGGTAGGCGAGGTTGGTGTCGTCGAGCTGCAGGTACGTGCAACCGGCGGCGGCCAGGTCGGCGATCTCGTCGCGGTAGGCCTGCGCGATGTCGTCGAAGAAATCCTCGATCGCCGGGTAGGCCTCCTGGCTGATGGCCTTCCGGCCCCCGCGGAAGTGCAACATGGTGGGCGAGGGGATGGTCACCTTCGGCGTGCGCTCGACGACCGACTTCAGGAACTCGAAATCGCGACGCTGGATCGGCTTGGCGTGCCGCACCTTCTTCGTGACGTGCATGACCGGCGGCGCGAAGTCGACGTTGCCGGCATTGCTGTGGAAGCTGATCGCGATGCCGCCCTTGGTTTCCACGCCTTCGAGCTGGGTCAGGAAGTCGATGTGGAAGTACGTGCGACGGAACTCGCCGTCGGTGATGCCGCGCAGGCCCAGGTCCTCCTGGAACCGGACGATGTCGCGAATCGCCGCATCTTCGACGACGCGCAGCGCCTCCGCCGGGATCTCGCGCTTGGCGAATCGCTCGCGCGCCTCGATGAGCGCGCGCGGTCGCAGGAAGCTGCCGACGTGGTCGGCGCGAAACGGCGGCTGATGGCGTCCGGCGGAGCGGGTCGTTGCAGCGGTGTCGGCCATGGCAGGAGTCCCTCGCGAAGAGCCTCGCATTCTAAGGCGTGTCGGACGATGCCTGCCTGCAGGCGAGCCCCCGTCCGATGTCCCCGCCGGGCAGGGCGAGCGAGCATGCATCAGCAAGGAGGTCCCTATGCGCAACCGATCGAGCCCCGACCGCACGCGTGCGTCGCGTGTGGGCCGCACGATGTCCCGCCCGACCTCCGCCGAGCCCCCGCCGGCGCCGCCTTTCCCGTGGACCGACCGCGACTTCGCGTTCCATGCGGGCGCGCGGCTGCGCCGTCCGATCGTGGATCGCGCCGCCGTCGCGCGTCAACGTGCGGGAAGCGCCGATGCGAGCCTGCGCGACGAGATCGCCCATCGGATCGTGTCCGAAGGCGGCGACGGTGCCCTCGACGTGAACGTGACCGTTGCCGAAGGCGTCGTGACGCTCCAGGGGCCGGTGCCCGAGCGCGTCACCAAGGAGATGCTCGAGGCGATCGTCGAAGCGGTGCCCGGCGTCCGCGGTGTGGACAACCGGCTGTGCGTCGACTGGATCGACGGCACGCCGAGCGCCGACCGCGCCGAGGCGGCGCCGCCCGAACCGCGGAAGGATTACCTCGAGTCGCCGCGCGGCTCGCCGCGCTCGGCGATGAAGCGCACGGAGTAGTCAGCGCAGGACGCCGCGCCCCGCGAGGTTGCGCATCAGCGCGACCGCGCCCATCGTCCACGGCGCGACCGCATCGCTCGTCTTGACCCGATTCACCAGCGCGCCGAGCGAGGGTGTCGAGACGGTCACGACGTCGCCGATCACATGCGTGAAGCCCTGCCCGGGCCCATGGCGGTCCTGGATCGGCGCGAACATCGTGCCGAGGAACAGCACGTAGCCGTCCGGGTACTGGTGGTTCCCGGCCATCGCCTGGTGCGCGAGGTCGAGCGGGTCGCGGCTGATCGCGGACATCGAGCTCGCGCCGTCGAGCACGAACCCATCGTTCCCCTCGACACGCAGCGCGATGTCGGCGCGGCGCACGTCGTCGATGCCGTAATGGTCGTCGAAGAGGCGCACGAACGGCCCGATCGCGCACGAGCCGGTGTTGTCCTTGGCCTTGCTCAGCAGCAGCGCGCTGCGGCCCTCGAAGTCGCGCAGGTTGACGTCGTTGCCCAGCGTCGCGCCGACCACCTTTCCCTCGGCCGACACCGCCAGCACGATCTCCGGCTCGGGGTTGTTCCACGACGACTTGGGATGGATGCCGATGTCGGCGCCCGTGCCCACCGCGGACATCGGCTGCGACTTGGTGAAGATCTCCGCGTCGGGCCCGATGCCCACCTCGAGATACTGCGACCACACCTTTTGCGCGATCAGCGCGTCCTTGACGCGCGCGGCCTCGGCGGAGCCCGGCTTCACCGCTAGCGTTTCACCGATGATCCCGACGAGCGATCGGCGCACCGCCTCGGCCTTCGCCGGGTCCCCGCGCGCCTGCTCCTCGATCACGCGCTCGAGCATGCTCGACACGAATGTGACGCCCGCCGCCTTGATCGCCTGGAGATCGTTGGGCGCGAGCAGCCACGGCCTGGATGCATCGCGCGTCGTTTCGTCGCTGTTTCGAAGGAGCTCGTCGATCGTCCCGAGGCGCGGCAAGCCCGTCGAGCGCGCGGCGCGCACCGGGTCGGGAAGGTTGAAGAGCTCGCTGGTCGTCGGAGCGACCGACGACAGGTCGTGCACGACCCCTTTGTGCACGACGACGGGCGAAGGCCCTTCGACCGCGGGCAGCCAGGCGCGTCCGACGAGCGTCGCGCGTTCGGCGTCGCGCGGGAGCGCCCGCGCGGTGCTCAACGGCGACAGCATCTACGCGTGCGCCACCGGCGGCTTGCGCGCGACGACCGTGATCGCGCTGGCCGGGCACACGCGCACGCACGCGCCGCAGCCGGTGCAGAGGTGGGGATCGACGCGCGGGTCGGGCGTCGTGCCGCCGTGCACGCGAAAACGGATCGCGTGCGCCTCGCACGAATCGCCGCAGCTCGAGCACTCGACGCCGAGTCGGGCGAGACAGGTGTTGTCGATGCGCGCACCGACGTTCCACGGCTGCGCGTGGGAAGCGAATGCGACCATGTCGAACGCCGGCTCGGGGCACACGGTCGCGCAGGCGCCGCAGAACGTGCATTCGCCGTCCGCGTAGTCGACGCGCAGCCGGCCGTTCTCGATCCGGAGCACGTGCGTCGGGCACGCGTCGACGCACTTGCCGCAGCGCGTGCACGCCTGGTCGAACGCGTCGCCGGCGCGCGACCATGGCGGGCGCAGCGACGTATCATCGGTCGTGACGAACGCGCGCAAGTCCGGCGCGCGCTTGGCGCGGGTCCCGGGGCGACCGTGGTGGGCCGACGGCATTCGCGCATTCTAGTCGCGGTTGGCGCCCGCGGCGCGAGTAATTTTGGGAAGATGCGCCGATGCGCGCGCCGCCCGCTCCGCCCGGCGACCGCGACGGCGCCGGCGCGCTGTTCGCGTGGGCGGTCGTCGCGCTCCTGATGGCGGTGGACGCCGCGCCGTATCTCTTCACGTTCATCGAAGGCGACTTCGCGCGCGACCTGCACGCGGCGCTGGGCATCGTGCAGGGACGTTCGTTCCCCCTCGAGGGGCCGGTGATCTCCGGCACGGCCCACCTCGGGCCGGCCTGGTACTACGCGCTCGCCTTGCCGATGGCGCTGGGCGGCTCGCTGACCGCCGTCGTCGCGACCGTCGCCGTCGTCTCGAGCCTGCAATACCCGCTCGCGTACCTGTTCGGGCGCGAAGCGATCGATCGACAGTCGGGGCTCACTTTCGCGATCGTTCTCGCGCTGCCGGGCGTGGGCAACCTCGCGTCCGTGTGGATCGCCCATCCGAGCGTCACGGTGACGTTCACGCTTGCGACGCTCCTGTGCCTGTGGCGGTCGCACGAACGATCGTCGCTTGCGTGGCTTGCCGCGGGTGGCGCTGCCTTCGGCCTCGCGCTGCATGCGCATCCGACGACGCTGCCGCTGGCCATCCCGTTGGCGTACGTCGCGGCCGAGCAGATCCGTGCCAGGGGCGCGTCCGGTGTGGCCGGCGCGGCGATCGCGATCGCGCTGGCGGCCGTGCCGTTCCTTCCGCTCCTCGCCGGCTTTCGCGAGCACGTCGGCGATGCGCTCGCGCTGTCGGCGCGGATGTCGGGAGACGTGAAATCGCTGGACGTGGCGTCGATGCTGACGGTGGCCTGGAACTTCACCTGGCGGGTGCCCGACCTGGTGGTCGGCACCTGGGTGTCGTCGGACGGGACGCCGCTCGTCGTGTGGCGAGCCTTCGTGGTCGCGGTCGCGGTCGCGGCCGTGGCCGGCGCCATCCTCGGCGTTGCGCGGGGCGAACCCCGCGAGCGCCGCAGGATTGCCGTCGTCGCCGCCGTCGCGTTCGCATGGCTGGTCTTCGTCATCGCGATTCGCGACGTGACGCGGTTCTACATGCTCTACGCGGTGCTGCCGATGCTGGCGCTTCTGGTCGCGCTCGGCCTCGTGGGCCTGGCGCGCCATGCGAGCACGGGCGGCGCCACGATCGTTCGCGCGCTGCTCGCCGGCATCGTCGCGTGGTCGGTCATCGTCGCGGGCGCGCGCGTGGCGCGCGCGATCGACGACGACGTTCGCCTGCCGCCGCTGCTCGGCGCGCACGTGGACCTGCGTCACGCCGACAGCGCGCCCTACGTGCGATTGAGCTACCTGTCGGTGCGTCACCTCGACCAGCTCGGGCGGCGCCTGTGCGCCGACGGCGTCGTCCACGTGTTCGGCGACCTCGCCCAGATCGTCGACAGCCAGTTCAACGTGCCTGCGCGAATCCGCTGCGGCGACGCGAGCCGCGTCGTCATCGGCGGGACGCCAGGCGCGGGCGACCACGCCCTGTTCCTCGTTCCGCGCGCTGCGCTGGAGCCGCGTGCCGCGCTGCGCGACCTCGGCGGCTTCGGCGTCGGGCGCGTCGACGAGGTGCTGATCGACCAGCCCTCGATCCCGCTGGCGCGCGGCGAGGACTACCCGTTCCGTCGCGGCTGCGGCCCGCCGTCGATGCACGCGTTCGACGTGACGACGCGTCGCGCGGCGACGCTCGTGATCGCGAACGGCCTTGCGATCACCTGCCCGATGCGCATCGTGAGCCTCGAGCGCGACGGCGAGCCTGTCGTGGTTCGGTCGGCCGGCGACGTAGCCTGGACGCGTATCCCGGAGGCGCAGGCCCAGTGGCGGCTGGTCGTGGAGACCGCGGCGCCGCAAGCGGTCCAGGTGTTCGCCGTCGCGCCGCCGCGCGCACCGCCCGGGGGTTGAAAAGCCCCGCGGCGGGCGGAATGTGACGCCCATGCCCCTCGACGGCGCGCCACGCCCCGCCCAGACCCCGTCCGACGCCGATCTCCTCGACGCGTACTCGGAGACGGTGACGCGCGTCGTCGACCGCGTCGCGCCCGCGGTGGCGCACGTGCAGGTCCGCCGCGCGAAGGCCCGCGGCGAAGGCTCGGGCTCCGGCTTCATGATCACGCCCGACGGCTACCTCGTGACGAACAGCCACGTCGCCGGCGGGGCCGCATCGATCGAGGTCACGCTTCCCGACGGACGCCACGCCGCGGGCGCGATCGTCGGCGACGATCCCGATTCGGATCTCGCGGTGGTCAAGATCGGCGCCGACGACCTCGCATGGTGCCGGTTCGGCGAGTCGTCGCGGCCGAGCCTGCGCGTCGGCCAGATCGCGATCGCGATCGGCAGCCCCTACGGCTTCCAGCACACGGTGACGGCCGGCATCGTCAGCGCGCTCGGACGCTCGATGCGCGCGCAGACCGGACGCCTCCTCGACAACGTCATCCAGACCGACGCGCCGCTGAATCCCGGCAACTCGGGCGGGCCGCTGGTCGATTCGCACGGTCGCGTGATCGGCGTCAACACGATGGTCGTGATGCCGGCGCAGGGCCTGTGCTTCGCGATCGCGGCCACGCTCGCCGAGCAGGTCGTCGTCTCGCTGATCCGCGATGGGCGCGTGCGCCGCGCCTGGCTGGGACTCGGCGGCGAGACCGCGCCGGTGGCGCGTCGCGTCGCATTGCATTTCGGCCTGGCGAGCGACTTCGCGGTGCGCGTCGACTCGCTCGAGCGCGGCGCGCCGGCGGTCAACGCGGGCATGGAGCGCGGCGACCTGATCGTCGCGATCGACGGATCGCCGGTCGCGTCCGTCGACGACCTGCAACGCGCGCTCGACGCGCGCGCGATCGGCCGCACGCTCGCGGTCGAGGTGCTGCGCCGCGGTCGCAAGGACACCCTCGACGTCGTGCCGGTCGAGCGCGTATCGCCGCGTCCGTAGGTCGCGCGAAGGCGGCCGCCTCGCCACCGGCTTCCTTTGCCGGCGCCTTCGTGCAAGAATGGCGGCAACCCATTGATTCGAGGCATCACGCGATGCTGGATCGTGACGGCTATCGCCCGAACGTCGCCATCGTCGTCGCCAACCATAGGAACCTGGTCTTCTGGGGCAAGAGGATACGAGAGCACTCGTGGCAGTTCCCGCAAGGGGGCATCAATACCGGTGAGACGCCCGAGGCGGCGATGTACCGGGAGCTCCGCGAGGAAGTCGGCCTCCAGCCCCATCATGTCAAGGTCCTGGGTCGTACGCGCGACTGGATGCGTTACGACGTGCCGCAGCACTGGATCAAGCGCGAATGGCGCGGGAGCTACCGCGGCCAGAAGCAGATCTGGTATTTGCTGCGGCTGACGGGACGCGACAACGACGTGTCGCTCCGCGCCACCGACCACCCCGAGTTCGACGCTTGGCGGTGGAACGACTACTGGATCCCGCTCGACAACGTGATCGAGTTCAAGCGCGAGGTCTACCGGCGCGCGCTGGTCGAGCTCGAGCGCTTCCTGCATGCGCGGCCGCAGACGCGGCGCGAGCGTCTGTTCGGCGTGCAGCACCAGTCGATGCCGCCGGCCTACGAGGAGCCGAGCACCGCCGGTCGTGACGCGGACTGACGGGCGCTAGAAGCGCCGCACGCCGGTCGCGAACGACGCGACGAAGTAGAGCGCGATGGCGCCAAGCGCGATCGCGAGCGTGAACGGAACCGCCTTGTCGGCGCTGCAGCGCCTCAGGATCGGCGCGCCGACGAAGAACGTGTACAGCGCGTACGCCGCGGCGATCCACATCAGCACCTGCGCGAGCCAGCCGATCAGGTGCGCGAGGCCCGCGAGGAAGACGATCGTCCAGCTGTAGGCGACGAGCTTCAGCGACGCGACGAAGTCCTTCTGCCCGCCGAACGACGGCGCGAGCACGTCGACGGCCATCGCGAGCACGAAGGTCATGATGAGCGCGATCACGTAGGCCGCGATCGCGAGCCGCAGCGCCCACGGCACCCCGAGCTCCATGTACCGGACCAGGATCGCGACCGGGCCGATCGCCGCGAGGATCATCACGTAGCGCGCGTAGATCGACTGGACCGTCGCCGGCTCGGCGGCGATCCTGGCCCACTCGTCCCGGGGGTCGAACACGATGCCCTTGATGCGGTCGAACAGCGCCATGCCGATCTCTCCCCGACGTTTTCCGGCCGGCGAAAGTGTAAGCCATATCGATGGAACCGACGGCTCCTTCACGGCGGCCCCGGGAAGCGCTACGCTTGCGCGATGAAGACACCGCCCGCCGTCCACGCCGACAATTCCCTCTCGATCGGCCGCACGCCGCTGATCAAGCTCAACCGCATCGTCGACGGCGCGCACGCGACCGTGCTCGCGAAGATCGAGGGCCGCAATCCGGCCTACTCGGTCAAGGACCGCATCGGCGCCGCGATGATCTGGGACGCCGAGGAAAAGGGCCTGCTCGGCCCGGGCAAGGAGCTCATCGAGCCGACGAGCGGAAACACCGGCATCGCGCTCGCGTTCGTGGCCTCCGCGCGCGGCATTCCGCTGACGCTCACGATGCCCGAGACGATGTCGATCGAGCGCCGCAAGCTGCTCGTCGCGTACGGCGCGAAGCTGGTGCTGACCGAAGGCGCGAAGGGCATGAACGGCGCGATCGCCAAGGCCGAGGAGATCCGCGCCTCCGCGCCCGACAAGTACGTGCTGCTCAACCAGTTCGCGAACCCGGCGAACCCGGCGATCCACGAGAAGACGACGGGCCCGGAGATCTGGGACGACACGCGCGGCAACGTCGACATCCTGGTGTCGGGCATCGGCACGGGCGGGACGATCACCGGCGTCGCGCGCTATTTCAAGAACGGACGGCAGAAGGCGCTGCACACGGTCGGCGTCGAGCCGGTCGCGAGCCCGGTGCTGACGCAGACGCGCGCCGGCGAACCGTTGAAGCCGTCTCCGCACAAGATCCAGGGCATCGGCGCGGGCTTCGTGCCCAAGGTGCTCGACCTGTCGCTGGTCGATGCGATCGAGCAGGTGAGCAACGAGGAGGCGATCGCGTTCGCGCACCGTCTCACGCGCGAGGAAGGCATCCTGTCGGGCATCTCGTGCGGCGCGGCCGCCGCGGTCGCGGTGCGGCTCGCCAAGCGCCCGGAGAACGCGGGCAAGACGATCGTGGTGATCCTGCCCGACTCGGGCGAGCGCTACCTGAGCTCGATCCTGT
>Ga0207648_10003955_pt1 | contig 15407 bp, 10 predicted proteins | sample KBSMisM32_FD_184310 | JGI IMG/M metagenome (GOLD analysis project Ga0207648, IMG submission 184310) | Miscanthus rhizosphere microbial communities from Kellogg Biological Station, Michigan, USA - KBS Miscanthus M3-2 (SPAdes) (version 2) | ecosystem: Host-associated > Plants > Roots >...
GAGCCACTCATATGGTAGGGTACAACTCAGTGTAGGGTACATTAGAGGCCGTGCGGTTTTTCGGCACTGCAGCATTTCGAAAGTTCCGACCGGATCAGAGTCGACATTCGCACAGCAGCGGCGCGTATATGCCAACGAGGGGTTTGCGCTGCGTAATGTCGCCAGATTCAGCTGTACAGCATCCGGCACGCTCGGGGTCTAGCGGTGCATCGAGCCCGTCGATCCAGGACGCACGCTAGAGCTGGTCTTCGAGCGGTAGCGTCCCGTAGAGCTCGACCAGGAACTCGCGCCAGCGATCGTCCCCCGGCTCGCTGTCGTAGACGATCGATTTTCCGTCCTTGACGCTTTTCCAGACAAGCTTCGCCGTCGTGCCTCCGCCGTTCTCGAGTGCCAGTACGAAGCTGTTCGCCGGCTGCGCGATCTCCTCGAAGCGCGCAACCACTTGCCGGGCCAGCTCGGGACTCTCGATCATCAGCCCGATCTCCGTGTTGAGGTGCATTGAGCGCTGGTCGAGGTTCGCCGAGCCCACGAAGACCCGCTTGCGATCGAACACATACGCTTTCGCGTGCAGCGAGAACTGCCCGGAGCTCGGAGTCTTCAGCGAGCCGTCGCGCGGCGCAGGCTTGCCCGGCAGCGGCTTCACCTCGTACAGGTCGACACCTTCCTCGAGCAGCGGAACGCGGTAGCGACGATACCCGGCGTGCACGACGGGAACGTCGGTCGACAGCAGCGAGTTCGTCAATACGCGGACGCGTACGTTGCGCTCGCGCAGCGACTTCAGCATGTCCGACACCGACGTGCCGGGAACGAAATAAGGCGAGACGATGAGGAGTTCGTGCTTCACGTCCGCAGCGGCTTCGAGGAGCCGCTTGCGCAGCAGAGCGCCGATCGTGTCGCCGCCTTCCACACTCGCCTTGTCGGGACTGTCGGCGACGACAGCGGCCTTTGCCCACACGACGCCTGTATCACTGTTCAGCAGGCGGGCGAGCGGATTGCCGGTGCGCAGCGCCTTCATCTGATCGCTGTCGCGCATCTCGGCGAGATGGTTCGCGAGCTGCGTCTCCATCGCTTCGAGTTTCGGACCGGTGGGAAGGTTGCCGTACAGGGCTCCCACCGGCACGGCCAGCGCGCTGTTCCAGTATTGGTCGAAACTCTTCGACAGGTCGCGCGTGATCGGCCCCATCGCGAACACGTCGTAGTCGCCGAACTGCAGCTCGTTGCCCCTATCGAAATACTCGTCGCCGACGTTGCGCCCGCCAACGATTGCGATGGAGTTGTCGACGACGAAGAGCTTGTTGTGCATCCGGTAATTCAGGCGGCTCGCCGTCAGGCCGAATTCCGCGTAGCGCAGCAGCGGTATCGAGCCGCGATAGAAGAACGGGTTGTACAGGCGCACGTCGACGTTAGGATGCGCCGCCAGCAAGCCGATGCGGTCGTCCTGGCCGCGCGCTTCCGTATCGTCGACGAGTAGGCGCACGCGCACGCCGCGGCTTGCCGCGCGCAGCATCGCGCTCATCAGCAGCTGGCCGCTGTCGTCGTCCTTGAAGATGAAATACTGGATATCGAGCGTGCGCTGCGCGCTGTCCGCCATCTGCAGCCGCAGCGTGAACGCGTCGCTGCCGCTCGCGAACAGCGTGAAGCCGGAAACGCCGGCATGCGCTCTGGCGCGAGCGTCGACCTTGCGGCCGAGCGCCGTCTCGTCCGGTCGAGCGAGCGCGGTCGACTCAGGCTTGGGGAAGTTGGCGCCCGGCTGCATCGTCGCGCAGCCTGCGACCAGTACGAGCGCGCATGCCGCGAATCCAACGCGCACGGCAAAGACCCGCAGCGCACCAACAGGGTTGATCAAGGTCGTTGTCCGCAAATGCAATTCGACGAGGATCGACGATTCCGTGCCCACGCGCCGTCGGTGACGCGACGAAAATTGGATAGTCGCCGCGACGTTCAACATGTAGGTATACGACCTACGGCGCTTCGCGGCGGTGCGGTAGGCCGGCGGGGACGGCGCGCGATGCCGGCGCGCTATAATCGCGGCGCGCGGAGAGATGGCCGAGTGGTCGAAGGCGCTTGACTCGAAATCAAGTATACGTTTACGCGTATCTAGGGTTCGAATCCCTATCTCTCCGCCACTTTTCAAGCACTTACAGATCCAAAAAAGCTCGTTGCGGCAGGGGTCCCGGGGGAGCATTGGGGCAAACGGACCGCCCGGCGGACGAACGAAGGCGCTGGCCGGCGGCGGGCCGGCCTACCCAAGGGCGATCAATACCGGTATTCTCCCGCGCACGTCGAGCATTACCGGACACTGAGCCGCGCCCAAGACCCTCGCAAGGACGTGAGGAGCACGCAAGGCGGCGCCGTGGAAATTCCGGGCAGGCGCGGCGAACGACTGCCCGCGCATGAAGAAAACGATGTTCCGACGACGCTGGATCGTGGTGATCACCTCGATGGTGCTCATCGCCGTCACGATTCTGCTGGGGTACGGCCCTGCCGTTGCGTACCGGTACAGCGGCTTCACCGACACGCCGAAGCGAGCGCTCACGCCGCTGGTCGAGCCGGTCCTGATCGACCTCGAAGAACGAACGTTCCGGTTCTTCTGGGACACCGCGAATCCGAAGAACGGGCTCGTCCCCGACCGCTATCCGACGCCATCGTTCGCGAGCATTGCGGCTGTCGGCTTCGGCCTTACTTCGTATCCGATCGGTATCGAGCGCGGCTACGTCGCACGGGCCGACGCCCGCAAGCGCGTGCTGACCACACTGCGCTTCCTGTGGAACGCGCCACAGGGCGCAGGCCCGTACGGCATGGCCGGATACAAGGGCTTCTTCTACCATTTCCTCGACATGCGCACCGGCGCGCGCTACGACGACAGCGAGCTGTCGACGGTCGACACCGCACTGCTGCTCGCGGGCGTGCTCTTCTGCCAGACGTACTTCGACGGCGCGCATCCGGAGGAGGTCGAGATCCGCCGCCTTGCCGACCAGCTCTATGGTCGCGTCGACTGGGGCTGGGCCCAGGCGCGCGCGCCTGCGATCAGCCTCGGCTGGTCGCCCGAAGCCGGCTTCCTCGAATACGACTGGCGCGGCTACAACGAAGCGATGCTCGTGTACCTGCTCGCGCTTGCGTCGCCAACCAAGCCTGTCGGCATTGATGCGTGGCAACAATGGACGAGCACCTACGACCAGAACTGGCGCACGGTGTTCGGACAGGAGCACCTCGACTTCGCGCCGCTGTTCGGGCACCAGTATTCGCACGTGTGGATCGATTTTCGCCGGATCCAGGATGCCTACATGCGCGGGCGCGGCATCGACTACTTCGAGAACAGCCGGCGCGCGATCTACGCGCAGCGGGCCTATGCGATGGCGAATCCGCGGGGCTGCAAGGCCTATGGCGAGAAGATGTGGGGAATCACGGCGAGCGACGGTCCCGGCGACATGATCGTCGTCAACAAGGTGGGCGGGCGCGAGTTTCGTTCCTACTCCGCGCGTGGAATCGGCGACGCAGCGGCGAACGACGATTGCACGCTCGCACCCACGGCGGCCGTCGCGTCCATTCCGTTCGCGCCGGAGCTCGCGATTCCTGCCGTGCTCAACATGTATCATCGGTTCGGCCAGTACATCTACGGGACGTACGGCTTCCTCGATGCGTTCAATCCAAGCTTCACGTTCACGGACGTGACACTGCGCCATGGACGTCGCATCGCCGGCGTCGGATGGGTCGATCACGACTATCTGGGCATCGACCAGGGCGCGCTCATTGGCATGATCGAGAACTATCGCAGCGGCCTCATCTGGAGCGTGATGCGCAGGAACGCGTACGTGCGCAACGGTCTCGAGCGCGCCGGCTTCACCGGGGGCTGGCTTACCGCAACGACGCAGTGAGCCGTCGCGCCGGCGCTCGCCGTCTCACCGCGACGCTGATGTTCGCTGCCCTCGCGCTGCTTGCGCTGGCGGGCTGCCAGCAGCGCTCGACCGACGTCACCGTCGTCCGCTTCTGGGCGATGGGGCGCGAAGGTGAGGTCGTCGTTCGGCTGCTTCCCGAGTTCGAGCGCGCCAATCCGGGCATCCGCGTCGAAGTCCAGCAGCTGCCGTGGACCGCGGCGCACGAGAAGTTGCTGACGGCGTTCGCCGGCGACGCGACCCCCGACATCTGCCAGCTCGGGAACACCTGGATTCCGGAATTCGTTGCGCTCGGCGCGCTCGAGCCGCTCGACGCCCCGCTGACGACATCGACGGTGGACCGCACCGATTTCTTCGAGGGCATCTGGGACACCAACGTCGTGGCGGGACGCACGTATGGAGTTCCGTGGTACATCGATACCCGTCTGCTCTTCTACCGGCGCGATATCCTCGACGACGCGGGATTCGCCGTCCCGCCCGCGTCGTGGCCCGACTGGATGCGCACGCTCGCGGCCGTCAAGGCGCGCGCTCGACCGAACCGCTATGCGATCCTGCTGCCACTGAACGAAGTCGAGCCGTTGCTCGCACTGGCGCTGCAGCAGGACGACCCGCTGCTGCGCGACGACGGGCGCTACGGCAATTTCGACAGTCCGGGCTTTCGACGCGCGCTCGGCGCCTACGTCGACATGTTCCGTGAAGGCTACGCGCCGCCGTTCACCGCATCGCAGATGACCAACGTGTGGAGCGAGTTCGGCCAGGGCACCTTCGCGTTCTACATCTCGGGGCCCTGGAACATCGGCGAATTCGAGCGGCGGCTTCCTGCCGCCGAGCAGCATGCGTGGGCGACGGCGCCGCTGCCGGGGCCGAGCGGTCCGGGCGCATCGATCGCGGGAGGCTCGAGCCTGGTCGTCTTCCGGGCATCGCGTGCGAAGGATGCGGCGTGGAAGCTGATCGAATACCTTGCGCGCGCCGATATCGAGGTGAAATTCCACGCACTGACCGGCGACCTGCCTCCGCGCCGGAGCGCGTGGCACGACCCGGTGCTCGCGGCCGACATGCATGCCCGGGCCTTTCGTGACCAGCTCGAACGCGTCAAGCCCGCTCCCAAGGTACCCGAGTGGGAGCGCATCGCCGATGAGATGCGGCTCGTAGCGGAGCGCGCTGCACGCGGCCAGTGGACGATCGACGAAGCCGTGCACGAGCTCGATGCACGCGCGGATCGCATCCTCGAGAAGCGACGCTGGCTACTCGCGCGCGGAGCCAGCACGCGTTGAAATCGTCACGCGTCGCGTGGTGGTTCGTCGGCCCTGCGCTCCTCGTCATCGCCGTGTTCTTCGTGCTGCCGGTGCTTGCGGGGCTTGCGATGAGCCTCACCGACTTCGACATCTACGCGCTCGCCGACCTCCGCAACCTGCGCATCGTCGGGTTGCGAAATTATGCGGAGCTGCTGCAGCGACCGCTGTTCTGGAAGGCGCTCGGCAATACGCTCTATTTCGTCGTCGTCGGTGTTCCGCTTTCGCTCGCCGTTTCTCTCGGGGCCGCGCTGCTGCTCGATTCGAGGTTTGCGCGCTTCCAGCCGTTCTTCCGGACGGCACTCTTCGCCCCGGTGGTCACGACGATCGTCGCGGTGGCCGTCATCTGGCGCCACCTGCTCGGCACGCGCTATGGCTTCGTCAATTACGCCCTCGGCGCGATCGGCATCGCACCGATCGACTGGCTCGGCGATCCACGTTTCGCGATGCCGGCGATCATCATCTTCGCCGTATGGAAGAATTTCGGCTACAACATGATCATCCTGCTGGCCGGCCTGCAGAGCATTCCGCGGGACCTCTACGAAGCTGCTCGCATCGACGGCGCTTCGGCGCTCGCGCGCTTCCGCTACGTGACGCTGCCGATGCTGGCGCCGATCCTGACGATCGTCGGCATCCTCACGGTCGCGGGGTACTTCCAGCTCTTTGCCGAGCCGTACGTCATGACGCAGGGCGGGCCGCTGCAGAGCACGGTGAGCGTGCTGTATTTCATGTACGAGGAAGGCTTCAAGTGGTGGAACCTCGGCACCGCCTCCGCGGTCGCTTTCATGTTGTTCCTGCTGATATTCGCGGTGACGATGCTGCAGCTGCGCCAGATGCGGCGCGCCGGGATCGCACGATGATGCCGCGACCCGCGGCGATCGGCGTCAACGGTTTGCTCTTCGCGGCGTCCGCGATCGCGCTCTTTCCGCTGCTGTGGATGGTGTCCACTTCGCTGATGTTGCCCGGAGAATCGAGTGCCTACCCCCCGCCGCTCATGCCGCAGCAGCCCACGCTCGACAACTATCGCGAGCTCTTCGCGCGCGCCGGCATGGGTCGCTACCTCGCGAACAGCCTGCTGCTGGCGGTGGCGGTCACGGCGCTGTCGATGTTCTTCAACGTGATGGCGGGATACGCATTCGCCAAGCTGCGCTTCGCGGGACGCGAACGGATCTTCAGGCTCATGCTCGGCGCGCTCGTCATTCCGGGACAGGTGGCGATGGTGCCGCTATTTCTGCTGTTGAAGCATCTCGGTCTCGTCAACAGCTACGGCGGCATCATCGTGCCGGCGCTCGCGAGCATCTTCGGCATCTTCCTCGTGCGCCAGTACGCATTGTCGATCCCCGACGATCTGCTCGAAGCGGCGCGGATCGACGGCGCGAGCGAATGGCGGATCTTCGGCCTGGTGGTCGTACCGCTGCTGCGGCCGATCATCGTCACGCTCGCCGTGTTCACGCTCCTCGGCACGTGGAACGACTTCATGTGGCCGCTGATCGTGCTGACCGACCAGGATCTGTACACGCTGCCGGTGGCGCTCGCGAGCCTGTCCCGCGAGCACGTGCAGGACAATGAGCTGATGATGGCGGGCGCCGTGCTGACCATCGTTCCGGTGCTGGTCGTGTTTCTCGTCCTGCAGCGCTACTACATCCAGGGCCTGACGATGGGAAGCGTCAAGGCATGACCGCTCAGTTGCTGGCGGCCCCGTCGCGCGGCGGCCTTGCGCGTCGCATCCGGGTGCTGGGCGCAGTCCTCGGGCTCGTCGCCGTCGTGGCTGCTGCACAAGGGCCCGCACCAGTGCCGGCGCCGCCGTCGCTACGCGTGCTCGACCGCTTCGACGATGTCGCAGCGTGGAAGTCCGTGGCTTCCGACGGCGTGACCGCTTCGGTTGGGGCAATCGTCGACGGGAAACGCCAGGCGCTGCGCCTCACATTCGATCTCGGCGGAACCGCGGGGTACGCGGTCGCGCGCCGCGCGCTACCTATCGTGCTGCCGGAAAATTACGCCATCACGTTCTGGCTGCGCGCCGATGCGCCGGTCAACGACCTGCAGGTCAAGCTGGCCGATGCGAGCGGCGACAACGTCTGGTGGTACAACCGGCCGAGCTTCGCCTTTCCGCGCGAATGGCAGCAGGTCACGATCAAGAAGCGGCAGATCGAGTTTGCGTGGGGACCGACGAAGGACCGTGCGCTGCGCGAATTCGCGACCATTGAGATCGCCGTCGCGGCCGGGTCCGGTGGCGGTCGCGGCTCCCTCTACGTCAGCGAGCTTTCACTGCAGGAGTTGCCCGCGGTGCCCGAAGCATGGCCGGCGCCGAAGACGCGCGCGTCGTCGACGCAGCGTGGATCGGATTCTGCGAATGTCGTCGATGGTGCCGTCGCGACTGCGTGGCGCAGCAATCCGGCGTCGGCCCGCGAGCAGTGGCTGACTTTTGACTTCGGACAGCCGCGCGAATTCGGTGGCCTCCATTTGCATTGGGTGCCTGGCGAGCATGCGTCGCGCTACGACGTGCAATTTTCCGACGACGGAAAGCGGTGGCGGACGGTGCGCCGCGTCACCGATGGCGGCGGGGGACAGGACGCGTTGCTGCTGACGGAGTCGGAAACGCGCTACCTGCGGCTCGCGCTGCACGACGGGCCCAAGCGTGGGTATGCACTCGCCGAGCTGACCGTCGAGGATCTCGCGTTCGGTGCGACACCGAACGCGTTCTTCGGAGCGCTTGCGCGGGATGCGCCGCGGGGGTCCTATCCGCGCGGGTTCCTGGGCGAGCAGGGCGCGTGGACGCTGGTCGGTATCGATGGTGGCAGCGATACGGGGCTGCTGTCGGACGATGGCGCGCTCGAAATCGGCAGGAGCGGCTTCACGCTCGAGCCGTTCGTCGTCGAGCGCGGCAAGGTGACCACCTGGGCGGACGTCGCCACGCAGCCATTCCTCGTCGACGACGATCTGCCGATGCCCGGCGTCCAATGGAGCGCATCGCGCTTTTCTTTGCGCATCGCCACGTTCGCCAGCGGCGCGCCGGAGGACGTGCGGCTCGTCGCCCGCTACGACCTCACGAACACGAGCGATCAACCGCTGTCACTGACGCTTGCCATCGCGGTGCGGCCCTTCCAGGTGAATCCGCCCGCGCAATTCCTGAGCACCGTCGGCGGAACGAGCCCGATCCGCGACCTCTCTTGGGACGGCCGGGCAATGACCGTGAACGGTGTCCGCCATATCCATCCGCTGTCCCAGCCCGGGCGTGTCGGACTGCGATCATTCGACGCAGGACCACTCGTGCCGTGGCTGTCGACAGCCGAGGCGAAACCACCCGGCGAGGTGCATGACGAGTTCGGTTACGCGTCGGGCGCGCTGTTCTATCCGGTGACGCTCGCGCCGTACGCGAGTGTCACACTCGGCGTCGTCGTCCCGTTGTCGGACAACGACGCAACCGCGAAGCTTGCGGAGCGCGCGCCGCTCGAGTGGCTCGCGCGCGAGCAGGCGAACGCCGCCGCCGCGTGGCGCAGCAAGGTCGATCGCGTGACGATTCGATTGCCGTCCGAGGCGCAACCGCTCGCCGATACGTTGCATACGGCGCTCGCGCACATCCTGATCACGCGTGACGGGCCGAGGCTGCGTCCGGGAACGCGCTCCTATGCGCGCTCGTGGATTCGCGACGGCACGATGATCGCGGAATCGTTGCTGCGGCTCGGTTATGCGAACGTCGCGGCCGACTATCTGCGCTGGTATGCGCCGCATCAGTTCGCCGATGGGAAAGTGCCCTGCTGCGTCGATGCGCGCGGCGCCGACCCGGTTTCCGAGAACGACAGTCCCGGCGAGTTTCTCTTCCTCGCTGGCGAGGTGTACCGCTATACGTACGACCGCACGCTTCTGACGCAGATGTGGCCGCACATCAAGGCGGCTGCCGAGTACATGGAACGCCTGCGGCTAAGCGAACGCGTCGCAGGCACGAGTGGCGTCCGCGGCCCGTTGTTCGGCCTGCTTCCCGCATCGATCAGCCACGAAGGCTATTCCGCGAAGCCGATGCACTCGTACTGGGACGACCTGTGGGCGCTGAAGGGTTACGACAGTGTGGTGATGCTCGCCGCAGCGCGCGACCGGCCGGACGACGAGCGCCGCTTCGCCGCGGCGCGCGACGAGTTCCGCACCGACCTCGTCGCCTCGCTGCGTGCAACAGCGGCGCTCCACAGGATCGACTATCTCGCGGGTTCGGCCGAGCTCGGCGATTTCGATCCGACGTCGTCGACGATCGCGTTTGCACCCGGCGGCGGTGCGCGCTACGTTCCGCAGGAGCTCGTCGTACCGACGTTCGAGCGCTACTGGCGCGAGTTCGTCGCGCGCCGCAACGGCTCGGCGCAGTGGGATCAATACACGCCCTACGAGCTGCGCAACGCCGCGACGTTCCTCCGGCTGGGGTGGCGCGAGCGTGCGCACGAGCTGCTCGAGTTCTTCATGGCGGCTCGCCGGCCGCCGGCGTGGAATCAATGGCCGGAGGTCGTCGCACGCGATGCGCGCAAGGCGCAGTTCGTCGGCGATCTCCCGCATGCGTGGGTGGCGTCCGATTACATACGTTGCGTGCTCGACCTCTTTGCATACGAGCGCGGCGACGGCGCGATGCTCCTGGCCGGCGGCATCCCCACGGCATGGGTCAACCGTGCAGGCGTTGCGATCCGCGGCCTGCACACACCCTACGGCACCCTGTCCTATTCGCTCGTGCGCACCGGCGAGCGGATCGCCGAAATGACGTTGTCGGCCAGCGGGCGCGTACCGCCCGGCGGATTCGTGCTCGCCGGTCCCTGGCCGCGTCCGCTGTATGCGACGGTGAACGGCAGGCCGGTCGCAATCACCGGCAACGAATTGCGCATCGACGAGCTCGAGGCCAAGGTCGTACTGCAGCTCGGGCGATGAGCACGTTTTCGTTCACCGCCAAATCACCGTTTTCGACATGACGCCTCGACGCAAACGCCGCATCGAATTTCCGAAAACATTTCTCTGGGGCAGCGCGACGTCGGCCTACCAGGTCGAGGGCTCGCCGCTCGCCGATGGCGCCGGGCCGAGCATCTGGCAGCGCTTCACGCGCACGCCGGGCCTCGTGCGCGACGGCGATACCGGGGATGTGGCCTGCGACCAGTATCGCCGCTACGCCGACGACGCCGCGTTGATGAGAGCGCTCGGCATGAACGCGTACCGTTTCAGCATGTCGTGGGGTCGCGTGCTGCCCGAGGGCCGCGGGAAGGTCAACGCAAAGGGGCTCGGGTATTACGACAGGCTCGTCGACACGCTGCTTGCGCATGGGATCGCACCGTCGGTGACGCTGTTCCACTGGGACCTGCCCGCGGCGCTCGACGATCGTGGTGGCTGGCTCAATCCCGACATCGCAGGCTGGTTCGCCGACTACGCATCGGCAGTCTTCCGCAAGCTGGACGACCGGGTGACGATCTGGGCGACGCTGAATGAACCGTGGGTGGTCAGCGACGGCGGGTACCTGCATGGGGTGCTCGCGCCTGGTCACCGCAATGTTTTCGAAGCGCCCATCGCGGCCCACAACCTGCTGCGCGCGCATGCGGCGGGGGTACAGGCGTATCGCGCGGTCGGGAAGCATCGCATCGGCATCGTCGTGAATCTCGAGCCCAAATATCCGGCGTCCGGGAGCGCCGAAGACCACGCGGCGACTGCGCGTGCGCATGCCTACATGAATCGCCAATACCTCGATCCGGTTTTCCTCGGCCGCTATCCGAAGGCACTCAAGGAGATCTTCGGCGAAGCGTGGCCGCGTTGGTCGCCCGACGACGTGGCGCCGATCAGGCAGCCGATCGATTTCGTCGGCGTCAACTACTACACGCGCAGCGTCACGCGCTTCGATCCTTCGTCGTGGCCGCTACGCGCGAGCCCCGTCCGCCAGACGCGTGCGCGGTACACGGAGACGACCTGGGAAGTGTTTCCGCAGGGATTGACCGACACGCTCGAGTGGGTCAGCAAACGCTACGGCAATCCACCGATCTACATCACCGAGAACGGCGCGGCGTTCTTCGATCCGCCGGTCGTCGAAGGCGATCGTCTGTCCGATCCGCTGCGCGTCGACTACTACCGCAAGCACCTCAAGGCAGTCCATGCCGCGCTTGCCGCTGGCGTGGACGTGCGCGGCTACTTTGCGTGGTCGCTGCTCGACAACTTCGAATGGTCGCACGGCTTTTCGAAACGGTTCGGCATCGTGCACGTCGACTTCGGGACGCAGAAGCGCACGCCGAAGGAGAGTGCGCATTTCTACGCGCGCGTCATTGCGAGCCGCGGAAGTGCGCTGAACGAGCCGGACTGAACTGCGGGGTTCAATACTTCGAAGTGGCGCTTCCGGCGCCGGGGTCACTGCGCGGGGCGCAGCGCCGGTCGAGCCGTCCGAGACGCTCGTACGCCGGTCCAGGCGAAGCGGAGGTGGGGGGCAGTCCACAGGTTCTGATGCAGCTGCGCAAGGGCGACCGGATCGCAGAGCAAGCGCATGCGATCGGCGGGGCTCAAATCATCCGGCCCCCGTTGCAGCGCCGCGCGCACGAGTGTGGCGCGCCGGGCGCGCAGCGCAGGTTTGGGTCGCGGGCGGACGTGGCCCGTCGCGCACAGCAGCCCCACGATCGCGGGGTCGACGACGCCTTCGACAAAGCCCGGCAGCGCTCCGTCGGCACGCCGGCTCTCCTCCATCGTCGTCTGGATCTCGCGGGGGGGATGGGACTCTTCCGGGATGACGAACAGCCCGGCGTCGCGCAGCTTCCTTCCAAGCGACACGCGACTGCTGAGGACCGACAGGGGAATCGCCACGATCAGCGCACCCAGTACGGGCAGCAACCACCACAGAAATCCCGGGTTCAGCGAATACACGGCCGCCGCCCAGACCAGGCCGATGAGCGTCTGCGTGCCATGCTGCCGCCACGCCTCCGACCAAGTGGTTTCGGCATCGTTGCGCGGCGGCGATCGCCACGCCACACCCCATCCGCAGAGCGTGGTGACGACGAAGCGCGCGTGAAAGAGCATCCGGATCGGCGCGAGCAGCATGGAGACGACGGATTCGCCCAGCACGCTGGCGAACAGCCTGGCGCCGCCGCCGTACGGTTTCGCACCGTGCGCCGCGACGGCGATCGCGGCCAGGAGCTTCGGCAGCAACAGCAGGCCAGCGGTGACGACCGCCAGCGTCAGCGCCCATTCGGGATGCCACTCGGGCCACAGCGGAAACATCTGGTACGCCGCGACGAAATACTGCGGGTCGCGCAAGATCTGCACCGCCAACAAGATGGTCGACAGTACGAGGAATGCGAGCCAGAGCAACCCGGCAGCGTACGCCATCACGCCGCTCACAAATACAGCGCGATGCGCGGCCTGGAGCCCGTTCATGACCGACAGGCGGAAGTTCATCAGGTTGCCCTGGCACCAGCGCCGGTCGCGTTTGAGCTCGTCGATAAGATTCGGCGGCATCTCCTCGTAACTTCCCGGGACGTCGTAGGCGATCCACACCGACCAGCCGGCACGCCGCATCAGCGCCGCCTCGACAAAATCGTGCGACAGGATCTCCCCGGAAAGCAGCCCGCGGCCGGCTAGGCGCCGCAAGCCGCAGTGCCGCATGAACGGCTCGACGCGGATGATCGCGTTGTGCCCCCAATAATGCGACTCGCCGAGCTGCCAGAAATGCAGGCCCGCCGTGAACAAGGGACCGTAGACGCGCGACGCGAACTGCTGCGCGCGTGCGTGCAGCGTGTCGCGCCCCGTGGCATTCGGCGCAGTCTGAATGATCCCCGCGCCGGGATTGGCTTCCATCAACCGCACGAGCGTGGAGAGGCACTCCCCGCTCATGACGCTGTCGGCGTCGAGGATGACCAGATAGCGATAGTTCCTGCCCCACCGGCGGCAGAAATCGGCGATGTTTCCGCTCTTGCGCTTGATGCGATGCTGTCGCCAGCGGTAGAAGATGCGCCCGAAGGCGTCGAGCGCCCGGCAGGTCTCGAACCACGCCTCGACTTCCGCGACGCGCGAGTCCGCATTATTGGTGTCCGACAGCACGAACATGTCGAACTGCATTGCAAGATCGGTACGCGCCAGCGACTCGTATGTTGCACGCAGCCCGGCGAACACCCGCGGCACGTCCTCGTTGCAGATCGGCATCACCACCGCAGTGCGCACTGCTGGAGCCACCGGCGCATCGGGAACGGCCGTAGCGGAGATCGCATAGCGATCGTGGCCGGCGAGGACGATGGCGAATCCGGCGATCGCCGTCCAGAAACCGGCCGACACCCAGCCGAACAGAATGGCGAACAGCGTGACGATGGCGATCTCGAGCGGTTCGCGGCCGTGGTATGGCAACACCGCGGCCATGAGACTGGTGGCCAGATACGTCTGCGTGAGAACGAGGCCGACGAGAACCAGTCGACGGAATTGTCCTGCGGCTTGCCAGTAGTTTTGGTCGACCGGTCGGGCGGGCTCGGACGCCCCCGGGTCGGCGCTCGATGTGCCGATCGCCGACTCGCTTGCGCCATTGCTGGTCCACGGCAGCGGGGCCATCGTCGCGCGATTGATGGGCGGTGCCAGCGCCAGGCCCGCCTGCCACGGGACGCCCGCGACAGGTGGGATGCCAAGCCCGTCGCCGTCCCCGGGCCCCGGGACACGGTGCTGCTCGTCGGTTACGCGCTTGGTGCCGGACTGCCGGAACGAGCGTCGCAGGGCTCCGCGGGCGCTACGATTGCCGGACGACTCGAACGCGAGGGTGATTGGCGCAGGAACGGCCTTGGCGGAGTGTGAATTCAGCCGCCCCTGCACGTCGTACCCGGAAGGCGCGAGCGCACTATGCGCCATGAAAGCCAGAGGCGACTCGTTCACGTGGGGCCGCGCGCAGTGAGATGGGGTAACGCAATTACGGTCGGTGGATCGTCACACGTCGCTCGCCGTGAAACATTCCTACGAGCGCCTATTTTCTTGTAGGACGAGCGGCGACCCACTTTAACCAAGCGCGAGCGCCATGACGCCGAACGCGATGAGCGCTGCGCCAGAAATCCGCGCCAAGCGGTCACGCTCGCCAAGCAACTGTCCGCCGATCAGCGCGGCGAACAGCATCGAGACCTCGCGCGCGGGTGCAACGTGCGAGAGCGGCGCGGCCTTCATGGCATAGAGCACAAGCACGTAGCCGATCGGGCTGATGACCGCCACGACCAGCGCGTGTTTCCACTGCTTGCGCCAATGCCGAGCGGCGGTCGCCCGGTCGCGCAGCACAGTGGGCAGCAAGAACAGCAGCCGCACGAAGTTGCCGTAGTAGTCGAGCAGGATCGGCGACATCAAGACGAACTTGACCGCATAGCCGTCGACCACGGTGTAAGCAGCGATGAATACGCCAGTCAACAGGCCGTAGAGCATGCCCGTGCGAATGCCGGCCTGCTTTGCGGGGTCGTGCGCGGCGCGAAACAGCCCCATTCCGCCGGCGATGAAGAACACCCCTGCCACCACGGCGAATATGCCCGCCACGCCAAACGCCGTGATCTGCTCGCCGAAGATCAGTATCGCCACGAGCGAGGACAGCAGCGGCCCGGAGCCGCGCGCAAGCGGATACACAACGGTTAGGTCGGCCTTGCGGTAGCCACGCAGCAGCGCGATGTAATACAGCACGTGAAGGACTGCACTGACGACGACGAAGCCCCATTCCACGCTGCCCCAGGTTGGCAGCACATCCCAGCCCAGCCAGACGCCAAGTGGTGCCCATATCACGGCCATGAGCAGACCGGTGAACGTGGCGAAGCGCGCGTCTCCGCCAGCCTTCTTGGCGGTGACGTTCCAGACGGCGTGGATCAGACCGGCGAGGATTACGAGCGCGAGGGACGAGGCAGGCATGGAGCGAATGCAAAGCGGGAGCGCAATGCGCCACGGCCGCGGTTGGCCGCGCGGCTTCGGCTTGCGCTGGATCGTCGATCTAGCGCCGGACGAATTTTCGCATCAGAACCCCGTCGCGATAACTGTCGTCGACTTTCGTGTCTCGGTCGAGAACGGCCAGTTGCTCGAAACCAGCATTGCGGTATAGGCGAATCGCCGCCTGGTTATCGGCACGGACCATGAGGTAGACGATTTCGATGGCAGACTCAGCTGCGACGCGATCGAATGCAGCCTGAAGCATGAGACCGCCCAGCCCTTTCCCTCGCGCAGCAGGTGCGACCCCCATGCTCAGCTCTGCGGTGTGGCGAAGCCTCGCCTGCGTTCGTGGCCGGAT
>Ga0207648_10003956_pt1 | contig 15400 bp, 10 predicted proteins | sample KBSMisM32_FD_184310 | JGI IMG/M metagenome (GOLD analysis project Ga0207648, IMG submission 184310) | Miscanthus rhizosphere microbial communities from Kellogg Biological Station, Michigan, USA - KBS Miscanthus M3-2 (SPAdes) (version 2) | ecosystem: Host-associated > Plants > Roots >...
ACTGACCACCGAGAGTGCGCTCTGTCCCAGTCCGCGCGTAAGCGTAATCGCGAGGCATAGAGTAAATGCGCCGGTTGTCCAGCTCATGGCGAGGACAGTGAAGCCAAGCGCCAACCCAATCGTCGTGAGGACAATTCGTGATCCGAATCGATCCGTGAGTCGCCCACAAGGCAAGCAGAATAAAGCGCCGATCAGCGTGGCCCAAAGGTTGATTGTGGCGTAGGTCACGCGATCGATCCGCATATCAACCAGCAAAGGCTCGGTAATGAGACCGAGACCCTGTGTTCGTCCGGGAAGGGTTCCGACCATTGCCAGGGCGGCAACGGCCAGATTCACCCAGCCGTAGTAGAAGGTCTTGCGGCCGCTTGCGGGATTTGAGAAACGCGCCTGTCGCGCGTCGCCGTTCATAATGAACACTCTTTCGGCTCGCCGGTCGCTATCGTGCGCGAGAACGAGACTGCTATTCTATCGTGACGCTGGGAACGATACCGGCCTCCGACATCTCCGCAATTACTGACGGAAAGCTGTCGCAGGACGTGCCAGTCGCATTGAATCGGCTCGTCACCGAATACGACCACATCCTCATCTGCGGCCCCGTCTTTCCGCACGAGGTGGCTGGATTTTCCGGCGGCGCCAAGTACCTGTTTCCCGGTATCGCCGCCCCCGGCATCATCCACTTCACCCACTGGCTCGGCGCGCTGATTACCAGCTACGAGATCATCGGGACCATCGATACCCCTGTGCGGGCCGTCATCGATCGCGCGGCCGCGTTTCTCGACACCCCGGTATCGCTCGTCGCGCTCGTCACCACTCACGACGGCGTCGCCGGCGCGTTCTGCGGCGATGTTCGCGCAGCGTGGCGCGATGCCGCGCGTTTGTCGGCGCGGCGCCACATCGTCTGGGTGGACTCTCCGTTCGATCGCGTGGTCTCCGTCATGCCGTCGATGTACGCCGACATGTGGACCGCCGCGAAAGGGATGTACAAGATGGAGCCGGCGATGGCCGACGGCGGCGAGGTGATCATCTATGCGCCGCACGTGGACAAAGTGAGCCACGTCCATGGCTCGCTGCTGGAGGAGATCGGCTATCACTGCCGCGACTACTTCGTCGAGCAATGGGCACGCTTTGCGCATTACCCAGGCGGCATTCTCGCGCACTCGACGCACCTGAAAGGCTCCGGCACGTTCGACGCGGCGAGCGCGCTCGAAACACCACGCGTCGAGGTGACGCTTGCGACCGGAATTTCGCGCGAGCGATGCGAGCGCGTCAACCTGGGATACATCGACCATCACGCCATCGATCGCGACCGATGGCCCACCGATCTGGGACACGACACCTTGCTGGTCCCTCGCGCCGGTGAAGTGCTGTATCGTGTCGGCCAACCCCCCGACTAGATCATCAACGCCTGCTTCATGTAGTCGAGGTCACGCCGCGTCTCCTCAACGGGGCCGCGGGTGCCCATGAACTCGCGTTCGATGAACGCGTAGATCGGCCACTTGTTGTCACGGATCAGCGTGAGGCATTCCTTGATCGGCGTGTCGCCGGTGCCCCACTCGACATTCGGACCTTTGTTGCGTGTGCGATCCTTGACGTGGATGTGCGTGATGCGATCGTGGTGCTCGCGGAGGTAGGCGACCGCGTCGTTATTGCCGGCGGTGAAGTGACCGATGTCGAGGCAGACGCGGAACTCCTTCGACATGTTCAACAGCTTCTGCAGGCTCTCCACCGACGCAATCTCGTTCGGATCCTCGACCTCGGCGTGCGTGTGAAACGCCGGACGGATCTTGTACTTCTCGACGAACGGCACGAGGCGCGGCCCCATCGAGACACGGGTCTGGTTGGTCTGGAACACGCTCACGCGCAGCGCCTGCATCTGGCGGAACATCGCATCGAGCTCCGCGTCGGTGACATCGTCGGCCATCGTGTTCGACATCGAATACAGATTGATCTTCGCGTCGTCGAACTTTTTGCGGACGTCGCGGAATCGCTCGAGGGCGGCAGGCGACAGCCGCCATTGGCGCAGCTCGTCGCGCGACTTGTCGTATTCCGGATTGGGGACCTTCGGGACCTGGCCACCGACGGCGGCCCCGCGCACCGGAGGACCGAAAAACCCTCCTGACAACTCGACGTTGCCGATGCCGAGCTCCACCAGTTGCTGAATCAGGACGTCCAGTGGAGCCTTGCCGGGCACCTGCGGCAGCGGATTGAGCGACGCGGTCGTGATGCCGAGCTTCACACCGCGGACGGTCAATTCGATGGCAAACACCTTCGACGCGGCCACCGCCGGCAGGACGATCAGTGACAGCGCCGTTTTTGTGAAATCTCTTCGTGAATGCACGTCTTCACTCTCCCGCAAGACCGGTGGATTCTATCCCACGTCGTCGGCAATTGGACAACCAGGCGTACGGCAATCTCCAAGGTGGCTTGTCCACATGCCGAGGCAGTATGATTGCGCGCGATGGCAACACGACCGACGAGCCCGAGCACCGAACAAGTCATCTCTCACGTCCGTGAGTTGATTGGCGGCGGTCATTTGCGTGCCGGCGACCGTCTCCCACCGGAGCGCCTCCTCGTGACGCAGCTCGGCGTCAGTCGCCCCACCGTCCGCGCCGCGTTACGTGCGCTGGCGGCCATGGGGGTCGTCGAAGCACGGCATGGGTCGGGGACATACATCCCGGGAGGTCCACCGAAACTCGACAGCCAGCCCCTCAGTTTTCTTGCGGCGCTACACGGGTTTACGCGCGATGAGATGTTCGAGACCCGTCGTGTCCTCGAAGTCAGCGCGGCGGCAATGGCGGCCGAGCGGGCGACCGGCAACGATCTGGCGGGCATTGCGGAGGAGGTGGCCAGCCTCTTCGCCAGCATGGACGACCCACAGTTGTTTCTCATCCACGACATGCAGTTCCACCGCGCCGTCGCTGTGGCGTCACGCAATCCGATCCTGGCCTCGCTGATTGAAATGGTGTCGACGCTGTTTTTCGAGCATCGTCGGCCAACAGCTGCACGCGCGACGGAGCGGAACCTTCGAGACGCCGCCAACATGCATCGCCGGATCTACCTCGCGATCCGAGCACACGATGCCGAACAGGCGCGAACATTGATGGACGATCACCTGCGCCAGGCCGCGATCTATCACGCCGAAGAAGCGCAGGACGCCGTCCGCGCAGTGGCCGTGCGTCCCGCGGAATCGCGGCGGCGTCGCAACGCGTAATATCGAACGTCCCACCAAACCGGTTTGTCCAATTGCATCGGTACTTCCGGGTAGGTTTGTCCTATCGTCACAAAGCTCTCTGATTCCTGGTCGAATCTCCAACCCGAACGGCTTATAATGCGCAGCCTCGGAGCCCACTTCGGCTGAATCCCGCTCTCCAAACTGGTAGACCACTTTCGATCGGCTCTCACGGAGGCACTGACATGACTTGCAGGATCTGGCGGCTCTTGGCAGCCGCTGTCGCCATTCTGGTGACGTCCGGAAGCGTGAGCGCGCACCATTCGTTCGCGATGTTCGATCAGGACAAGCTGATCACGCTCAAAGGTTCTGTCGCGGAGTGGTACTGGATCAATCCGCACGGCCACATCATCCTGAAAGTCGATGCGGGAGCGGGTGTCGATCCGAAGTTTGTGGGCGAGTGGGACATCGAGTGTGCGAGCACCAACATCATGCGTCTGCAGGGATGGTCGAGCACGACGCTGAAGCCCGGGGATCAGATCACCATATCTGGCAACCCGCTGAAAGACGGCAGCAAAGGTGCGTCGCTCTTCTACGTGACCTTTCCCGATGGCAAGCGGATCTATCGTGATATCGCGCGGCCGAAGAGCTAAATGCGACGCGCCTCGACCGACAGGAGAAGCATCATGACGCCTACGAGATTCGTGCTTGCCGCTGGATTGGTCGTGATTTGCGGAGTGGCGCTGCTCGCGCAGACGCCGGCGACGCCTGCCATCGCCGGATTCTGGCTGGTCCAGGACACGGCGTCGGGTAGCTGGCAGGAATGGTGGGACAACGGCCCTGGCGTTAAAGCCAAGCTGCGTCCGGACATCGTCAAGTTGAATGCGGAAGACGACGCACGGGTTCGCGCCGGTAGCGTCGTCAACACGGCCGGTCGCGGCGGACAGCAAGCGAACGCGGACTGCGGCAATGGCAATCTGGCGATGTCATTTGCCAGTTCCGGCGGCCAGGATGTCGTCATATCCGCGACCGAGATCAAACTGGGCCCGCAGACCGTGTACATGGATGGTCGACCGCACCCGGACACCAAGAGCCCGGCGTACAAAGCCACCGGCAACGGGCACTCGACCGGACGCTGGCAGGGCGACACGCTTCTCGTCGACACCGTCGGGTTTCCGGCGAAGATGTGCGACACCCGCTGGCGCATCATGCGCGTCACCGGCGGCGGCCGCGCCAAAGAGACGACGCATCTGACGCAACGCGTCCGGCTGGCGGATCCGAACACGCTGCAGCTCACGTTCACGTGGGACGATCCCACGATCTACCTCGAACCCTATACCTACACGTACTCGTTCAAGCGCATTCCGAAGCCGGCCGACGATCCCGCGAAGGCGCCGCCGAAGCGCGAGTTCCTGACCGATAAATACTGGCCGCGATGAGCAAATCCCAAAACCCAAACCCCAAAACCCAAATCCAGACAAGTCCACAACCCTTGGGACTTGGGGTTTGGGATTTGGGATTTGGGGTTTCGTGATGTGGCCAGCGCAGTCACCGTTCGCGGCCTCAGAAAGTCTTATGGTCACGTAGACGCCGTCCGCGACGTCTCGTTGAACCTCCACGAGGGCGAGATCTTCGGCCTGCTTGGGCCGAACGGTGCCGGCAAGACGACGCTGCTCGAATGCATCGTCGGCCTGCGCCTGCCCGATGACGGCGAAATCACCGTCGCCGGTATGGATGCGACGCGGCGAGCGCGCGAGGTGCAGCAGCGAATCGGCGTCATGCTGCAGTCGACGGCACTCCAGGACAAGATCACCCCGCGTGAGGCCCTCCAGCTGTTTTCGGCGTTCTATCGCCATGCCGCGGATCCGGCACAGTTGCTCGAGCAGTTCTCACTGACCGACAAGGCGGACGCGACCTTCGATACGCTCTCGGGCGGACAACGGCAACGACTGGCACTCGCCATTGCGTTCGTGAACAGGCCCGAGATTCTCTTTCTCGACGAGCCGACGGCCGGACTCGATCCGCAATCGCGTCGCGAACTGCGGGATGACATCACCCGCTTGAAGAAGGACGGCCGCACCGTGCTGCTGACGACGCACGACGTCGACGAAGCCGAACGGCTCTGCGAGCGTGTGGCGATCATGGACGGCGGGGAGATCATCGCGACCGGTGAACCGCGCGCGCTGGCCGCGGAATCGTCAACGATGCAATCGGTGTCGCTCAGCACGAAGCCGCAGATCGACGCCCATCGTCTGACGGGCATTCCTGGTATGGTCGACGTGGTGTCCAACGGCAACTGGGTTACGTTCCGGACACCAGATGCGCGACGAACCGTGCGGGAGCTGACCGCACTGCTCGAAGCGGGCGGGATCGAGCTGCTCGAACTTCACGTGCATCGGGACACACTCGAAGACGTCTTTCTGCGTCTGACAGGAGCGGAGAACGATCCGTGATTCGCGGAGCCGTGCGCCAGTTCGTCGTCAGCCTGCGGTTGTATTTCCGCAACCCGCTGGCGATGAGCTATGGATACCTGTTCCCCACGCTGTTTCTCGCCGCCTACTGGGGTTTGTACCGGTTCGACCGCGTTCCGCTCGTACGTCACGTCGGTGAGCTGCTGACCATCACCGTCCTCGGCGGCGCATGCTTCGGACTGCCGACGACGCTGGTGAGTGAGCGCGAAAAGGGCGTCTGGCGACGCTATCGCCTGATGCCCGTGCCGGTCGGGAGTCTCGTCGCGAGCACGATCGCGGCGAGGTACATCCTGGTCATCACGGCGGGGCTGCTGCAGATCGGTCTAGCGATGCTCATCGGCATGCCGCGACCGCAACATCCATTCGACTTGTGGATCGCGTTCACCGTCGTCGCGTTCGCGTTCCTGGGATGCGGCCTCGTGATCGCGATGATGGCCGACACGGTCCCCGCCGTTCAGGCGCTTGGACAAACGATCTTTCTTCCGATGCTGATCATCGGCGGCATCGCGGTGCCGATTGCGAGTCTGCCGGAGTGGGCGCAGCATGCGTCGGGGTTCTTTCCCGGACGCTATGCCGTTGAGATCCTGCAGGCGTGCGTCACCGGCGACGGGGTCGGGTCCATGCTGTTCAGCCTATCGGCACTGCTTGTCATCGGCGTCGCAGCGTGTACCGCCGGAGCGATGATGTTTCGCTGGGACGAACACGAGCGGTTCGCCATGCGGCGGGATCGAGCCTGGGTCGTGCTCGCACTTGCCGCGTGGGCTGGCGTCGGCGTGGCTGCGGAGTACCGCGGTTACATCGCGACAACCAGTGCCGCTTCTACTGCAGGCGCCGGCGCATCCGCGCAGACGACGGACATCACCATCGACGCCGCGGCCGGTCCCATTCAGACATTGCGAGCGACATCAGCCGAAGTCGCTGCCGGCGCGCCGTCCACACCGGCTGCGACGGCTGCTGCCCCGCGCGCCGACGCGACAGCGAGGCCTGATTCCTCGCGGCCGCATCCCACGTCATGGGTGGCGGTGTCGCAACAGGACATCGACGCGGATCTCACGTTCGATCGCCTGCCACCCGACGCCGGCGTCATCACCCCAATTGCACCCTCAACGGAGGAGCCGGGCCCGGGTACGGCCGAATCGGTTGCGACTCTCGCCGAGGCGCTGCCGCAGTGGATGCCTGGATCCACGACCGATCCCGTCCAACGCGTGCGCAATCTTTTGTACGTCGCCGCTGTCCCCGATCTCCTGATGATGGACACCGAGCGGTATGTACCAGCCGTCGTTTACCAACGTATTCAGGCGCAGACCGAACGCTCCGATCTGATCAAGATCCTGTATTGGATTGCCCTGCATCCGTTCGACGATGACGATCGAGCTGTCGACGAGATGGGGTCGCTGGGTCTTCCTCCGGCGTCAGCCACGAATGCGGAAGATGTTCGCGCGCGTGCAGCCGTTTATGGCGTCAAGCTGCTTGGCAGGTTGCTGGGACGAATCGAACCCAAATAAATCGTTCGAATCGTTCGAGTCGTTCGGGACATCGTCATTCGGATCGTTGATCGGTTCGGGAGGCGTTCGGACCCTTCGAGTCGTTCGGATCGTTCCACAAGGGAACGAACCGAACGATCCGAGGAATTCACCGAAGAACGACCCGAACGTGCCGAACGACTCGAACGATCCGAACGGTTAGAAGGCGAAGCGCAATTGCAGTTGAACGGTCCGCGGCGCCTGGTACGTGTTCGCGACGCCAAAGCCGGCGCCGTTCGGCTTGGTCCGGGCGGCAATCGGGTTGCCGTTTGCATCGACCGGCAGGTTAACGATCGTCACCGCGTCGGTCGGGCTCGCCAACTGCATCGACGTGTTGCGTCCCGTGACGATGGCCTGGTTCAGGAAATTGAAGATGTCGGCGCGGAACGACACGCTCTTGTTGCCGGGCAATCTGATCTGCTTCGAGATCGACAGATCCAGCGCGCTCTGAAAGCAGCCCTGAAGGTATCCATTACCTGATTCGAGGCCGACGCTCGGAGAAATCGGTCCCTGGAACGCACTCGTGCGGAACTGGCGAAGCGGGTCGCTGCTGCACCCGCTGCCGGTGTCGCCGACAATCCGCACCCGCCCGCCGTAATCCGGTGAACCGGTCAGATTGATATTCGAGCCACCGCTCGAATAGGTGTAGGTCACCGCGTACGGCTGACCGGTGGCCGCGGTCCAAACGCCGGCAACTTGCCAATCATTGAGCAGCGCGCCAAGAGGCCCGCTCGACATGCTCGGCAACATCCAGAGGAACGTGCCTTTCAGGATGTGCCGAGGCGTGAGCATGTCGCCCAGCAAATCGTCCTGTTGACCCTGATCGCTCCGAGTAACGTACGTGCCGTCGGAATTGTGCTGCATACGCAGCGGTTGCATGCTCGGGCAACCGCCTGACGCGCAGAAGCCGCGATCGGACAACGTAATGGTGTCGTTCAGGCCGAACTGAATACCGCGACTCAGCCTGCGTTGCAGCGAGAGCTGCAGGCCGTGGTACGTCCGCCAGCCGATGTTTGAGGTTATCCAGACGTTGTTGTATCCGCGCAGTGGCGCCATCAGTTGCGTCACGACCGCGCTTGCGCCAGGTGTCGCGCTCGCAGCAAGCGTGCGGTCCTGATTCAGCGGCAGGAATGCAGACCCGAGGTCGATCGCGCCAAGGTTGAGCGGATACAGCTCGTTCCAGCTATGGTGGCCGACATAGGCTGCATCAAGCAGCGTCGCAAACGGCAGCATCACTTGCGCGCCGCCGCTCCACTGCGTATCGCTCGGGTACGGACTGTCGTACTGCCAACCGAGCACTTGCGGACCCGGCCTCGGCGTCGATGCGACCGCGCCCGCCAGCGACTGGAGCGTCCCGAATTGAAGGGTGACGTCCTGCATGAGTGGCGGGTTGCCGTTGAGGAAGTTCCCGAAGCCACGGGCAAAGAACAGCCCGCCGCCCCCGCGGAGCACGAGCCGCTGATTGCCGGTGACGTCGTACGCAAACCCGACGCGCGGCGCCCATCCAAGCTTCGGCGACGTGTAACCCTCCTTCGGAAGGCTTCCTCCGGTCACCGCGACAACGCCGTTGTACGGAGCACCGGTATTGGGAATCACCGCGCCGATGAGCGCTGCCGTGCCCGCGCCGAGGAATGCGCCAGTTCGAGGATCCATCGCTTGCCGCGTATCGCCCGTGCACGGATACACGTTGTTGGCGCAACCAGCCGCGTACAGCAGCGGTGCATCCGACGCCTTCCAGCGGTCAGGCAGGAAGTTGCTGCCTTGCAGCAGCTCGTCATACTGCGGCGTTTGATGGACGACGCGGAGGCCGTAATTGAGCGTGAACTTGCCCGTCATCCGCCAGGTGTCCTGCGCGTATCCCTCGAAATTCTTGAAGCCGTTCGCGCCCTCGATCCAGCCGGACATCTGCTGATACGTGTTGTAAATGCCGAGCGCAGCGTTCGAGAAGCCGAAGGTCGAGTCGAGCGGATTGCTGGTATTGTTCGCGAAGCTGATCGCGCCGCGCGCCGTCCCGAAGACCGGCCCGCTGCCTGCCGCGTTCGCCTGGTACTTGATTCCGTGCGCGAAATAGAACCCCGTTTTCACCGTGTGGCCGGTCAATTCCTTCGTCAGACTCCCGTTGACGCTGGTCTCGTAGCTGCCATTGAGATTGCCCGAACCGGGGAACGGTGTGTTCGGCGGCGTGTTGGCGGTGGCGACGCGGTTGCCCCAGACAAAGGTCGGCGCAATGAGGACCTGGTTGTTCTGATAGACCGGCGTGTTCGATTCCTGTAGCAACTTCGTCGCGAGATACCGCGGATCGAAGTAGCCCGAGTTCGGGAAAATCAGCGGCAGCCCACCGAGGCCGATCCTCGTCGGGTTCGCAACGTCATTGGCGGGGAAACCGGTCGCGCAGTAGATGGGCGCGGTTCCCTGCGTTGCGAGCGCGCAGCCAGACTGCGGCTGCCGAGATCGTCCGTAGGTGACCTCGGCGAACGTGGTCGGATTGAGCGCGTAGTTCCCCTGCACCGCCCAGGTGTCGACCCGCGGACGTGCGAGAAGGCTGTCGTTGAAACCAGGCAGCGTGCCGACGATCGGCTTCACCTTCTGCTGCCAACCGGAGTACTTGAAGCTCGCGCGTATCTTCTCGGTCGGGTTGTAATCGACGCGAACGGCTGGCTGCCACGCGAGCTGATTGTCCTGAGGTAATCGCGCCTCGTAGTTGTAAGCCGCGCCAGGCACATTCACGTTCGGCAGCGGCCACTCATTCAGAATGTTCAGACCTGTCTGGTAGAGACGATTCGCGGGGATGCGTCCGATCGCGCCTCCGGACTGGAAGCAGCCGCTCGTATTGGCCGCCGTGCACGGGAGACCTGTCGACGCGTCACGAATCAAGTTGTACAGGTTGCCGTTGTTGTCGATCGACTGCGAGAAATCACCTTGTCGCTCGAGTGCAGTCGGCACGCGAAACCTCACGACATCACCGGTGCGCGAACGCGGCGCGAACTCCTGCGCGTAGAAGAAGAACAACTTGTTGGAGCCTCCGGGCCTGCCGATTGGTCCACCAATCGAGTACCCCCAATCACGCTCGCGCACCGACGGCTTCGCATCGCCATTCAGCGCGTTCACGCGGCTGTTCGCATTCCACGCGGAGTTGCGTTCCACGTCGTACAGCGATCCCCGGAACTGATTCGTCCCGCTCTTGGTGACGGCAATGACCTGCACGCCCGACGAGCGCCCGTACTCCGCCTGATAGCTCGACGAGACGATCTTGACCTCGCCGATCGATTCGACGTTCATCTGCAGCGACGGACGATTGCTCGCCAGGTCCATCGTCGAGACGCCGTCCATCATGATGTTCGCGGCGCCACCACCGCCGACTCGCTGCGGCTGAATGCCGGCGTTCACGTTGCCGCCGAGCGCGGCGGTTGTCCCCGGCGCAAGCGAGGACAGCATAGTGAAACTGCGGTTGGTGGAAATCGGAAGGCTCTCGACGAGCGCCGTCGGCACCGTGAAGGAACGCTCACCGCTCGTGGTCTGGACGAGCGGACTCTCGCCCGTCACCGTAATCGTCTCGTTGAGCGTGCCGACCTCGAGGGTCAGCGTTCCGAGATTGAGCCGATCACCACCTGAGACCGCGACGCCCCGCCGCTCGAGGCTCTTGAAACCCTGCAGCTCGATCGTCAGACGGTAGGTATCCGGCGCAAGGTTCGGAACGAGAAATTCGCCGGTTGATTCCGAGATCGCCGGGGGAACGGGCGTTCCCTTCGTTTCGCTTACGAGGGTGATCGTCGCACCGGGAATGACCCCGCCCTGCCCGTCCTTGAGCATTCCGGTGATCGTGCCCGTCGTCAGCAGCTGCGCAGATGACACGTACGCAGTAAAGAAGAACAGCGTGAAAGCGAACCCGGTGATCCAACGACCTCTCATGCGTTGCTCCTGTCACGGGCCGACCTGCGGGTCGGCCCCTACGACTGATGGTGATGACTATCGGACCGCGCCGTCGCCGATGCGGGCGAGTTCCTCGTCGGTCCAGGGTCGTGTTCTTGTCGCACTCAGCGCACGAATGGCTTGTGCTGTCGCCGCGTCAACTGGCGACGCTGCGTTGCCCCATTCCCGGCGGATATAGGTGAGGACCGCGGCTACCTCGTCGTCGGTCAACTTTCCTCCGATCGGGGGCATCAGTCCGACGGCTCCTTCTTTGCCGCTCAGCAAGATCCTGGCGGTCACGGTCGCGGGAGCGAGGACCAGCGCCGAGTTCGCCAGCGCCGGCGCGAGCCCTGGCAAGCCGCGGCCGTCGGTCTGATGGCAACCGGAACAGTCCGCTGCATAAATCGCACGACCACTGTCGAAGCGTTGCTGCTCTTGTGTTGTAAGCGGAGCAACTGCGCGCGCCGCCCCCGGCTTGCCTGGCCATTCGACGCGGGCGAGAACACGGGTTACCCGAGCAGCAAGGTCGGTCCGATCGCGAGCGGCAAAACTGACCAGAGCCGGCTCGCCACTCAGCTTGATAGTCGTCGGCGCCGGCGGTGGGTTCGCACCGAAGAAGACGGCGGAGTTCTGATCGCCGCCGGGCAGTGGGTACGCCCGATCGCCTTCGGGTGCACCGCGACCGCCGGGTCCGGTATCGTTCGCGGCCGCGGCGCCTCGTCCACCGCGCCCTCCCCCACCACCCAAGGCGCCGGTGGCGATCTCGATGCCTCTCAGCGTCGCTGACCGTTGCCATCCAGCGCGATTCTCGTTGGTGACATCTGCGAACAGCCGCTGAATCGCCGTTTCGTCACCGTTGCGGGCGATCGCGGCTGCGAGCATCGGAATGGCACCGTCGATGGGCGCGCTCTGAACCTGACCTGCAGCCTGAAGCACCTTGTCCATCACCGCCGGCTCGCTGCCCCGGAGTCCGCTGATGGCCGCGTCGACGGTGATTGGATCGTCGCCGTGCTGGACGAGCAGCGTCGCGATCGCGTCTTCTTTCTGCGGTCCTGCCTTCAGCTCACCCAGCGTCGCAGCGAGCTGCCGTCGCACCGCCGGGTCCGCATCAGTCGCTCGTTTCAGTACTGCTGCGATCACTGGACTCGAGGCATCACCGATCCAGCGTTCGGACAAGCGCAGAGCCGAGACGCGCACGTCGCGCGAGGGATTGTCGAGTGCGCTGACAACGGTCGCCGGATCAATCGCATCCAACCCGTCAAGCGTCCACAGTGCATGCAGTCGAGTCCGCGGCAGCGGCGCCGTATTCGCCAACTGCTTCAGCGCGGGTACCACCGATAGGTCGTGCCGCTGCACCAGCAGTTGCTGTGCGCTGTCGCGCCACCACCCGTTCGGGTGTGAGAGCGTCGTGACAAGTGTGGCCGCTGAGGCCGTCGCGAGCGCCGGCGCTCGGTCACGACGCGTGGTGTCGTGAACGACGCGATAGATCCGCCCGTAATGGATGCCCTGCTGCAGGTCGTGCTTGACGATCCAGTCATTCAGATACTTCGTGACCAGATCGATGTACTGAATGATGCCGCGGTACATGTCGACGACGTAGATCGTCCCGTCAGGCGCGGACGACAGCCACACCGGGCGAAAACGCTCGTCGGTCGACGCCAGGAACTCCGCACGTTCGTACGCGCGCTTGGCCCGAAGCGTGGTGCCGTCGTCACTCAAGATGACGCGGCTCACCAGGTTGCCCGATGGTTCGGCGAGAAACACGTTGCCGTACAACTCGCGCGGCAGCCGATCGCCGCGATAGACGGTCGGTGCGCTGACGGCCGTGTAGGTGGCGAGGGTGCCGTCCTGGCGCAACTGACCCGTTTGGTACCCGCGATTCACGCCGCGGTTCGGCCGCACTGGCCACGTGACGTTCAGATCGCGCGTCTCGTCGACGAGTGACTCGTACATGCCGCGGGTGCGCGCCAGACCCGGATTGCGCAGGTAGTAGCGCGTCGATATCAGATCGACATTCAAGGCCTGTGAATTCGTATTGCGGAAGATGTGACCGACGTCGTCCTGCGTCGCTCCCCACTGGCCTCGTGGCAGCGTTGGCGCGACCTCGAGTTTCCCGTTCTTGAGCCGGTAATACTTCGTGTGCTCGGACGTGTACATCCAGTTGTCCAACGCCCAGAACAGGCTGTTTGCGTTGTGTTCGACACTGGCATCGCGATCGCCGAAGGTATCGGTCAGCAGCTCCCTGGTGTCTGCCTTGAGATCACCGTTGGTGTCCCGCATGAGCCACAGGTTCGGTGGCTCGGCGACCAGCACTCCGCGATCGATGATCTTGATGGTGCGCGGCAGGACCAGCTTGTCCGCGAACACCGTGCGCTTGTCCATCTTCCCGTCGTTGTTGGTGTCTTCGAGGATGACGATGTCGCACACGGGATCGCGGTCGTGCTTTGGGCCGAGATCGGGAATGAATGCCGGCATCTCGATGACCCAGAGCCGGCCCTGGAAATCCCAGTCCATGAAGATTGGATCCTGGACGAGCGGCTCGCTCGCAACGAGCTCCAGGTGATATCCCGGCGGCATGTAGAACGTCTTCATCGCCGCCTCGGGTGACAGTGGCGGTGACGCTTCGGACACGCGTTGTACACTGGGCGGCCACTGCGCGGTCTGCGCCTGGTACACGCCGCCGAGCGAGACCGCGGCGGCGATCGCAAGTCCAATCATCGCCCCACGCAACGGCATACGGGCTCCTTCAGTGCCTGTCGCCATTTGGACTGCTCTCTTTGTCCAACGCGTGACAAGAGAACATACCAATGTGGCGCATCGGATATAAAAATGTGGCGCAAACATATAGAATGTGCCGCGCCATTGCAAGATCAGAATCCGCGAATGCGCGTCTGTGGTCTGACCACTATCGGTCGATGATCGCTTTGCGGAAACGAGTCGAAACCGGCTTCGTGCTGGATGGAGGGTGGCATGCGTGTCGGGCCGTTCCTCGTGATCATCGCCGCGCTCGTGATGATGAGCGCGACCGCCCTTGTCCCGCAGGACCAGCAAGGTCAGCGACCCGCTCCGACCTATCGTCCCGACTGGTCGCCAGTCGCTTTCGATCCGGTACCACCGCCGCCCGGCACCGATAAGCTCGAACCAATCGGACGACCGTCCGCCACGCAAAACATTCGTCCGGGCGGTGAACGGTTTGCAGGACTCGAGCTGGCGCCGTTGCCCGTCAAAGTTCCGAACGGCTTCACGCCAATCTTCAACGGGCAGAATCTCTCCGGGTGGCACACCAGTCACACGAACATTCACGGTACGACGCCGAACTTCTCTGTCATGCATGGCGTGCTGCTCGGCACGCAGAGTCCGCTCGGCAGCGGTGGAATCCTGATCACGGACAAGAAGTACAAGAACTTCGAGCTCTATATGGAGGTGAAACCGGACTGGGGGTGCGACAGCGGTCTCTTCTTCAGAGCGACCGAGGACGGCGTCGCGTATCAGGTGACGCTCGATTACCTCCCGACAGGTATGCTTGGCAACGTCAATGGCGAGAACGGGCTGGCCGGCGTCGGAGGCGGTCGCGGGGCCGCCGCTCCTGCCGCCGCGCAGAAACGCGGCGGCCTGTTTGACGATGTCAAGGCGTGGCAACGGGAGGAGTGGAACGTCATTCGACTTCGCGTCGACGGCGAAACGCCGCACGTGCAGATGTGGGTCAACGATGCGCTCGTGACCGATTTCACCGATGTCAAGAACAATGCGGTGAACGGCATGTGGGAGGGCCCGATTGCCATTCAGGTTCACGGTCTGTTGCGGTGGCGCCCGGGCGGGTTCTGGCGCTGGCGCAACATGGGCATCAAAGAGCTGTAAGACTGAGGCATTGTGATCGAGGAGACACTGGCATCCGCGCACCCCGCCACTCCCGCGGTGTCTTCATCACGCGGTTGGCACCGTGAGCTGACCGCCGAACACTGGTTCGTACTCCTCGCCGCCTCGCTTGGGTGGTTGTTCGACACGATGGACCAGCAGTTGTTCACGCTGGCTCGCCGCCCTGCGGTTGCGGAACTGCTTCGCGCCGCCCTCGGAACCACACCGGTCAGCGACGGGATGATTGCCGAATACGCCGGTTACACCACGATGATTTTCATGATCGGGTGGGCAAGCGGCGGGCTCGTCTTCGGTGTGCTCGGCGATCGCATCGGCCGCGTGACGACGATGATCGTCACGATTCTGTTCTATTCGATCTTCACTGGGCTGAGCGCGTTGTCGACCGGGATATGGGATTTCTCGGCGTACCGCTTCCTGACCGGTCTTGGCGTCGGAGGTCAATTCGCCGTCGG
>Ga0207648_10003957_pt1 | contig 15400 bp, 19 predicted proteins | sample KBSMisM32_FD_184310 | JGI IMG/M metagenome (GOLD analysis project Ga0207648, IMG submission 184310) | Miscanthus rhizosphere microbial communities from Kellogg Biological Station, Michigan, USA - KBS Miscanthus M3-2 (SPAdes) (version 2) | ecosystem: Host-associated > Plants > Roots >...
CAGCGGCCGCGGCGGCGGCGGCCACGGCAGCGACGACTAGAGCTTCTCTCTCAGCTCGGCCAAGGCGCCCCAGCGCGAGTCCGGCTCGGGCTCGCCGTGGTCGTGCGGCTCGTCGTTCAGGTTCTTGCCGCAGACCGGGCAGAGGCCGGCGCACTCGGGCTTGCAGAGGATCTTGTCCGGCAGCTCGAGCGCGATCGCGTCGCGCGCCCAGGCCGAGAGGTCGAGCTGGTCGTTCTCGAGGTAGATCGTGCGCAGCTCCTCGTCGTCGCCGGGGCTGACGGCCTGGTACTCGCGCGCTGAGACGGGCACGTCGAGCACGGCGTCCTCGAGGCAGCGGAAGCACGGGCCGTGGAGGCGGGCGTCGAAGCGAAGCTCGAAGACCGTGCCGGTGGCGGCGCGGGTGATCGTCAGCTCGGCCGGCACCGTGCCCGGCACCGGCAGGTAGCGCTGCCCGCCGAGCTCGAACGGCTCGAGCTCGATCTCCTGCTCGTCGCGGTACTGGTCGCCCGAGCGGAGCTTGAGCCTTCTGAGGTCGAGCGTGGTCATCTCGACCACGGTAGCAACCTCTAAATGCGTCGAATCAGCTCGTCCAGGGGCTTGCGGTTGGCTTCCGCGCTCCACTCCTGTGCGCTCTTCGAGTCCGGCGCGAGGTCGCGCCTCGGGTAGCCGAAGCTCGGGATGTTCACCGGCACCCAGCCCCCGTCGAGGCCGAGCGCGCTCGCCGCGGCTTCGGGATCCTTGATCCCGTTCGGGCACGAGACGACGCCCTCGTTCCAGGCGACCAGGAACATGTTCTGCAGCGCCCGGCCGACGTCCAGCGGGTAGCGGCCGCCCTCGGTCGCGAGTGCGATCGCGAACGCGGACGACTCGACGTTCGCGGCCGCGTAGACGAGCTCACCGACCCGCTGCTTGGCCTCGTCGCTCTCGACGACCACGAACCTCCACGGCTGGACGTTCTGCGAGCTCCCGCTCACCCGCCCGGCGTCGAGGATCCGGAGTTGCACGTCATCGGGCACCGGTCGGTCGGCGTAGCTGCGCCAGTCGCGCTTGCTCGCGACGGCCAGATACGTATCCACGGAGCGGCGCCTAGTGCGGGTAGTCGTCGTTCGTGCTCTCGACGCCGGCTGCCACACCGGCGACGACCGACTCCTGCGAGCGCTCGTGCAGCCGCTCGCGGCCGCGCCTGACGGCGACGAGGAACTTGTCGAGGTTGACCTCGAGCGTCGAGAGGATCGAGTCGGCCCAGTCCTCCATCTCCAGCCGCGTCTCGCGCGCCTGGCGCCGGGCGTCGTCGACGATGTCGCCCGCCTGGCGCTCGGCGAGCTTGACGATCTCGGTCTGCGACGCCTCGCGCACCGCCTGCTCGCGAGCCTCGCCGAGGATCCGGTCGCACTCCCGCTTCGCCTCGGCCAGCATCTCCTGGCGCTCCTTGACGATCCAGCGCGCCTGCTTGATCTCCTCGGGGATGGTCGCGCGCATCTGGTCGAGGATGTCGTAGATCTCCTCGCGGTCGATCCGCACCTGGTCGGTGAGGGGGACGGCCTTCGCGTTGTGCACGAGGTCGTCGAGCTTGTCGATCAGAACCAGTACGTCCATTACTTAGGCGGAGTTTACAGGCGGCTACCGGCCGAACAGCCTGCTTAGCCACCCCTGCCGCTCGGGCTCGGGCGGCGGCTCGGGCTCCGGGGCGGCGGCGCGCGGCGGATCGTGCTCGCGCGGCTCGTCGTCGCCGAACACCCAGCGCCGGCCGCTCGCGCGCAGCTCCTCGAGCAGCTCGGCGGCGTCGCCGGGGACGAGCTCGACCTCGTCCGAGTCCGCCAGCTGGGCCTCGATGCGGTCGGCGGCGTCGCTCTTCCCGCCCCGGGCGCGCAGCTTCTGCAGCACGTCCTGGGCCTCGCGACGTTGGAGCCGCACGTGGTCGCCGCTCGCGAGCCTCGCCTCGAGCTGGTCGAAGTTGCTCATTCCTGCGGGTTCTCCGGAGTGCCGGGCCGCCCGTTCGGAAAGAGCTCCTTGAACCGGCGAGCGACGGGCTCGGGCACGAGCTCGTCCACCTTGCCGCCGAAGCTGGCGATCTCCTTGACGCCGCTCGAGGAGACGAAGCTGACCTGCGGGCTCGCCATCACGTAGACCGTCTCCACGTCGGGGGCGAGCGTGCGGTTGAGCTGGTTCATCTGGAACTCCCACTCGAAGTCCGAGATCACGCGCAGGCCCTTGACGATCACCTTCGCCTCCCACTTGTGCGCGAAGTCGACGACGAGCTCGGAGAAGACGTCCACCTCGACGTTCTCGAGCCCGCCGACGGTGTCGCGCAAGAAGCCGACGCGCTCGTCGAGCGTGAACATCGGCGCCTTGTGCTGGGGGTTGCCGACGACGCCGATCACGACGCGGTCGAAGATCGCGGCGGCGCGGGTGATCACGTCGACGTGGCCGTTCGTGACCGGGTCGTAGGTGCCTGGGTAGATGGCGGTGATCACTCGGCGTCGAAGAGGGTCAGTCGGGCCGCTCCGTAGCGGCGGGTCGTCCGCTTCGGCAGCGGCAGCTCGGGTTCCTCGTCGGCGGCGGTCTCGACGAGCAGCGTGCCGCCGGGCGCGAGGATCTCTGGCAAGTGGGAAATCATGGCGTTTTGCAGGGAAGAAAACCGCCTGTAGGGCGGGTCGAGCAGCACGAGATCGTAGCGGGTGCCGGCCCGCGCGTCGGCGCGGAGGGCGGTGAGCGCGTCCTGGCAGAGGACGGTGGCGTTGTCGAGGCCGAGCTTGTCGAGGTTGCGGACGATCGTCCGGCAGGCCTCGCGGTCGCTCTCGACGAAGGTCGCGTGGGCGGCTCCTCGGCTGAGCGCTTCGAGGCCCATCGCACCCGAGCCGGCGAACAGGTCGAGCACTGTTACGTCGTCAGCGGCGCCGGGGCCGAGCAGGTTGAAGGCGGCCTCGCGCACCCGGTCGGCCGTCGGGCGGGTGTCGCGGCCCTTCGGCGCAAAGATGCGGGAGCCTTTCTTCGAGCCGGCGATGATCCGCACCCTGCTAGACCCGATCGGGGAGAGGCGGATGACCCTCGCCGCACAGGCAGCGAAGCGCCCACTCCGCTTCCTGCCCTACCGTCCACCAACCCTCCAAGAGTGTGTCGTCGGCGAGCAGCCGCTCCAGCCTCGGACGCGATTCCTGTAGCTCCAGCGCCCCGGCGGCGAAGGCACACCAGAAGCGCACCTCGGGCTCCGGGTCGGTGAGCGAGGCGACGATCGCGCTTCGGTACTCGACCAGCACCGGCTCGAACTGGAGCAGGTGTCCGAGCGCCTCCGCCGCATGCGCGCGCACGGGTGGACACTCGTCTCGGTCGGAGAGCCGACGCGCGAGCACTCCCGCGACTTCCGTCTCGCCGCTGAAGCCGAGCACGTAGGCCGCCGCGACCCGGCCCCGCTCGTGACCTTTGCCCTCGAGCATGCGCTCGATGCGCCTGAGCGTCCGCTCGTCGCTGCTGCGAGCGAGCTCGGATGCGGCCGACCAGCGCTGTGCGTCGTCGCGTGCCGAAAGGCGACTTAACAGCCGGCGCCGTCGCAGAACGCTCATGCCGCGAGCTCGCGCTCGCCGAAGACTCGCTCGACCTCCTCGGCCAGCGGGCCTTCGTAGTCGACCAGGCCCTCGGCTGCCGCACGCGCACGCTCAAGCAACGGCCGGTCGGCGCGCCAGTGGACGAAGTGCAGGTCGGAGACACCCGCCTGGCGCGTGCCGAGCAGCTGGCCTTCCCCACGCAGCTCGAGGTCCTTCTCCGCCAGCTCGAAGCCGTCGCTCGAGTCGACCAGCGCCTGCAGCCGCTCCTGCGCGTTGTCGGTCAGCTCCTCGCGCTGGCGGGAGATCAGCAGGCAGTACGACTGCTCGGCGCCTCGCCCCACACGGCCCCGCAGCTGGTGCAGCTGGGCGAGCCCGAAGCGATCGGCCTCCTGGACGATCATGATCGTCGCGTTCGGGACGTCGACGCCGACCTCGATCACGGTCGTCGCCACCAGCACGTCGAGCTCGCGCGCCTTGAACTGCGCCATCAGCTCGCGCCGCTCGGCCGGGCGCAGGCGCCCGTGCAGCAACCCGACGCGGTACTCCCGCAGCTCGGCTCGCCGCAGGCGCTCGGCCTCGGCCTCGGCGGCGCGCGACTGCGAAGTCTCGGACTCCTCGATCAGCGGGCAGACGACGTAGGCCTGCCGCCCGGCGTCGAGGTGCGCGCGCAGCCGCTTGTACGCCTCGGAGGAGCGCTCGGCCGTCACCCACGCAGTGACGATCGGCTTGCGGGAGGCCGGCGGCTTCGCGATCTCGGTGACGGACAGGTCGCCGTAGAGCGTCAGCGCCAGCGTCCGCGGGATCGGTGTCGCGGTCATGTGCAGCACGTGCGGGGCACGGCCCTCTGTCAGCGCCCGCCGCTGCTCGACGCCGAAGCGGTGCTGCTCGTCCACGACCGCGACCGCAAGCTCCGGCAGCTCGACTCCCTCCTGGATCAAGGCGTGCGTGCCGACGACGATCTGCGCCCCGGCGAGCTCGGACTTGACCGAGCCGGTGAGCAGCGCGACCCGCACTCCGAGCTGCGTGCAGAGCGGCTCGATCGTCAAAAAGTGCTGCTCAGCCAGCGTTTCCGTCGGTGCCATCAACGCGCCCAGCCGACCGGTCTCGACCGCGCGCAGGAGCGCGTAGAGGGCGACGACCGTCTTGCCGGAGCCGACGTCGCCCTGCAGCAGTCGTTGCATCGGCACGTCGCGGTCGAGGTCGCGGTCGAGCTCGGCGATCGCCGAGTCCTGGTCGCCGGTCAGCTCGAAGGGCAGCAGCTCCCGGTAGCGGACGACCAGCTCGCCCGGCGCGCCCAGCGCCGGCGCGACCGCCGCCTCACGACCCGCCCGGGTCCGTGCGAGCCCCACCTGGAGCACCAGCAGCTCGTCGAACGCGAGCCGCCGCCTGCCCGCCTCGCCCTCCTCGAGCGAGCGCGGCCGGTGGAGCGCCCAGAGCGCGTCGGCTCGCAACGGCAGACGCTCGGCCGCCTTCAGCCCGGCGGGCAACGGGTCGGGCAGGTCGCGCGCGGCCGGCAGCGCCCGCTCGACGAGCCCGCGGAGCCGCGGCGCCGTCACCTCCTCGCTCGCCGGATACACAGGCGCGAAGTCCGCCGTCGCCGCGACGCCGTTCAGGTCGTACGAGCGAACCTGAAAGCCGTTGCGCTTCAACTGGCCGCGCAGGCGGACGCGTGTTCCGGGCTGGAGCTTCTCCTCGAGCCAGGCCTGGTTGAACCAGACGGCAACGATCTCGCCGCTCTCGTCGCCGACGCGAGCGTTGACGATCGCCAGGTTGCGACGCGGGCGCCGCACCGAGACCGAGCGCACCTCGCCGGCGATTGCCGCCTCCTCCTCGACCGACAGATCGGCGATCCGGCGCTCGGGCACGGCCGCCTCGTAACGATGCGGCCGGTGCTCGAGCAGGTTCCGCACCGTGCGCAGGCCGAGCTTGGCGAGCTTCTTCTCGAGCGCCGGCCCGACGCCCTGGAGCGAGGACACCGACTGGTCTGCGCGCTCCGGTCGCGCCGTCCCGCGCAGCCGCGGCCAGGCCGCGGGCGGCTCGATTCCTGCGAAGCCTGTCGCCACGGCGGTCAGTGTAGGAAGGGCATCACCCGTCGTCGTACCAGAAGAGCCCGACCGTTCCGGGCCCGGCGTGGGCGCCGACAACCGGGCCGAGGGTGGTGACCACCTCGATCTCGGCGGCGGGCCGCTTGTCGCGCACGAGCTTGCGCAGCGCCTCGGCCCGCTCCGGCGCCTCGGCGTGGGCGATCCCGACGCGCAGGCTCGGACGGTCGACCGAGCTCGACTCGAAGGCCGAGGCGAACTCGAGGAACGCCTTGCGGTTCCCGCGTACGCGCTTGACCGGCAGCACCTCGCCGTCGGCGATCGACAGGATCGGCTTGATGTTCAGCAGCTCGCCGGCCCAGGCACGGGCACGGCCGATGCGGCCGCCGCGCGCGAGGTATTCCAGCGTGTCGACCGTGAAGAGCAGGCCGGCCTCGCTGCGGTAGCGCTCGACGAGCGCATCGACCTCCTCGTCGGTGGTGCCCTGCTCGAGCCGCCGCTGGATCGCAAGCCCGAGCATCGCGATCGCCGCCGACGCGCTCTCGGAGTCGATCGTCCGCACGCGGTCATCGCCGAGCTCGCGGGCGGCGGCGCGCGCGCTCTCGATCGTGCCCGACAGCTTCGCCGCGATGTGAACCGAGAGGATCCGCTCGTAGCCGGCGAGCTCCTCGTAGGCGGCGAGGAAGTCGCCCGGCGTCGGCTGCGAGGTCGACGGCGTCTCGGAAGCGGTGCGCAGCCGAGCGTAGAACTGCTCCGGCGTGAGCTCGACGTAGTCGCGGAAGCTCTCGTCACCGAAGCGCACGTACAGCGGCACGACGCGCCAGTTGGGAAAGCGCTCCGGTGCCTCGGGGAAGTCGGCGGTCGAGTCGACGACGATCGCGGTGTTCTCGGCCGTCAGCTGCACTAGGCGGCCTTCGGCCGGGCCGCGTCGTGGATCGCGGCGATGATCGCGTCGAGCCCGTCGTCCTTGCGCAGGCACCCGACCGCGCCTGCCTCCATCAACGCGTCGCGCTCACGGAGGTTCGCGGACGCGGTCAGGCAGACGACCGCCGCCTCGGGAAACGCCTCCTTGACGGCACGCGTTGCCTGGACGCCGTCGAGCCCCGGGAGCCGGTAGTCCATCAACACCACGTCCGGCTTCAGCCTCGCGGCAACCTCGGCGGCGTCGCTGCCGTCCGGGACCGAGGCGACGACCTCCATGTCCGAGCGCAGCCCGAGCAGCAGTTCGAGCGCCTCGCGGAAGACCTTGTTGTCCTCGACGAGGACGACCCGGATCGGCTCGCTCACCTGGTCGAGACTACTCGGCTGACAGGAGCAGCGGGTAGTGCGGCTGGCCGCCGTCGTGCACGTCCAGCTCGAGCTCGGGATGTCGCTCGGCGAGCTCGTCGAGCAAGCCGTTCAGCGACGGCGCGCCCTCGCCGCGCAGGAGCGTGAGCACGTCGCGCGGCTCGGCCAGCAGCCGCTCGATCAGCGCACGCGCGACCTCGTCGAAGCCGGCGCCCGCGTCGACCGCCTCGCCGTCGAGGAGCGCCAGGAACTCGCCCTCGCGGACCGGGACGCCGTCCGCCGAGGCGTCGCGCGAAGCGACCGCGATCTCGCCGGTGACGACCCCGGCCAGCGCCTCGCGCATTACCGCGGCGTTTTCATCCGCCGAGCGCTCGCCGAGGAAGGCGACGAGTGCCGCGAGGCCGGCGGGGATCGACTCGGTCGGCACGACCTGCACCGGCTTGCCTGCCACGCGCGCTGCCTGCTCGGCCGTCAGCACGACGTTCGAGTTGTTCGGCAGCAGCACGACCTCGTCGGCGGCGGTTGCGTCCACCGCTGCGAGCAAGTCGGCCGTGGACGGGTTCATCGTCTGGCCGCCTTCGACGATTCGCTCGGCGCCGAGGTCCTCGAACAGCCGCCGGTTGCCCTCGCCGGCGACCACGGCGACGACGGCCGAGTGCGAGGCGCCACCCGGCAGCGCCGCCAGCAGCCGCTCCTCGCGCTCCTCGGTCTGGACGTGCATGTCGTTGATCTCGACGCCCTCGATCGTGCCTGCGCGCGTCCCGAGCGAGAGCGCCGCGCCCGGGTCGTCGGTGTGGACGTGCACCTTCAGCGCCGACGGGTCGCCGACGACGAGCAGCGAGTCGCCGAGCCGCTCGAGCTCGGGCTCCAACGCCTCCGCGTCGAGCGCGTCGCCCTCGACGACGAACGTCGTGCAGTAGCGGTAGCGCGAGGGCTCCTGGTGCACGGCCTCGAGCGAGAGCCTGGGCGCCGCCACGGCCGGGGCAACGGGCTCCCTGCCGGCAGCAGCGGCGGCAAGACCGCGGACGAGCTCGACCAGGCCCGCTCCACCGGCGTCCACCACGCCCGCCTCGCGGAGCACGTCGAGCTGCTCGGGCGTGCGCGCTACCGCCTCGTCGCCGCGCTCGACCAGCAGCGCGAGCAGGTCGACCGGCTCGAGCGGCGGCGCGGCCTCCGCCGCCTCGGCGAGCTCGCGAATGACCGTCAGCATCGTCCCCTCGACGGGCTTGCGCACCGCCGCGTATGCCTCGTCGCTCGCGCCGCGGAAGGCGCGGTCGAGGTCGTCGGACTCCGCCAACGCATCTGCCGCGCCGCGGACGATCTGCGAGAGGATCACGCCCGAGTTGCCGCGGGCGGACATCAGCGCCGCCCGCGTCGCCTCCCGCGCGAGCGCCTGCCGGTCGGTCGCGGTCGAGGCGTCGAGTGCCTCCACCACCCCGCGCGCCGTCAGCGTCAGGTTCGTGCCCGTGTCCCCGTCGGGAACCGGGTAGACGTTCAGGTCGTCGATCCGCTCGCGGCTCTGCTCGAGCGCGTCGAGCGCCCCGTGGGCGAGACGGCGGACGGCCTCGACCTCGCTCACGCGGTTCGCTTCACGTTCTGGATGTGGACGTCGACCGAGGCCACGCGGAGGCCGGTCAGCCGCTCGACCTCGTAGCCGACCTGCGAGCGCACGGTCGCTGCCACCTCGGCCAGGTTGAGCCCGTAGGCGATCACGACGTGGAGCTCGAGCGCGACCGCGCCGTCGACGTTGCGGACGACGATCCCGCGCAGCGGCTTCCCCTTCGGTAGCAGGCGCGTGACCCGCTCGCGCGCCGGTACGGGAGCGCGCAGCGACATGCCGACCACGCCGTAGCACTCCGCGGCGACGCGCCCGACGATCTGCGCGATCGCCTGGGGCGCGACCGTGATCCGCCCGAGCTCGGAGGGAATGGTGAGCGCCGTCTCCGCCATCCGTCGTTAGACGATCCTCCGCCGCCCGGAGGTTGCGGGCTTAGACGGCCTTCTGGACCTTGTTGCCCTTGAGGCAGCGCGTGCAGACGTACGCGCGAGTTGCCTTGCCGTGGAGCAAGACGCGCACGCGCTGGAGGTTGGGATTGAAGCGCCGCTTCGTCGCCACCATCGAGTGGCTCCGGTTGTTGCCGAAACCGGGCTTCTTCCCGCAGATTGCGCAGACCTTGGACATCGGCGGAGGAGTCTAGCTACTGCTTCGCGGCACCCGCAGCCACGGCGCCGCTTGCGGCGCCGACCGGAAGGCCGTGCCGGCTTCGCCGGTGCGGCCGACTTACGGCGATGCGGCGCCAGCCGCAGCGCGCAGCTGCGAGAAGACGTCGGCCATCTCGAGCGCCGTCCGGACAGCCTCGGCGCCCTTGTCCAGGCGAGCGCGGGCCTGCTCCTCGTCCTCCGTCGTGAGCACGCCGAAGGCGACCGGCACGCCGGTCTCGAGGCCCGCGAGCTGGAGCCCGCTCGCCGCCTCGCTCGCCACGTACTCGAAGTGCGGCGTCTCGCCGCGGATCACCGCGCCGAGCGCGACGATGCAGGAGTAGCGGCGCGTCTTCGCCAGCGCCATCGCGGCCAGCGGCAGCTCGAAGGCGCCCGGAACGGGAATCACGGTGACCGCTTCGCGACCGACGCCGAGCCGTTCGAGCTCGTCCAGGGCGCGGCGCAGAAGCTCGCCGGTCAGCTCGCCGTTGAAGCGGGCGACGACGATCCCGACGGCGCGCCGGTTCCCGGTCGGCTCGCCCTCGATCACCCCGTAGCCGTCGGGGATCTGCAGGTCGCCGGCCGCATGCTCGGGGCCGCGCAGCCGCGGGAGCTCGTCCTCCTCGGCCGGGACGTCCTCCGCTTCCTCGGGCTCGGCTTCAGGCTCGGGCTCTGCCTCGGGCTCGGGCTCTGCCTGGGGCTCGGGCTCTAGTTCGGGCTCGGGCTCGACGTCCGGGTCCTCCCAGACGTCCTCGCGCCGCTCCTCCTCCGGCTCCTCGTTCACGCCGAGCCGCGGCTGGTCGAGGCCGTCGCTCACGAGCCCTCCGGGTCGAAGCGCAGGTCCTGGTGGTGGAGCCGGTGCCCGAGCTTGTCGCGCTTCGCGGCCAGATAGCGGCGGTTCTCGGCGTTCGGCGGCACCTCGATCGGCACCTGCTCGACCACCGTCAGACCGTAGCCCTCGAGCCCGCTGATCTTCTTCGGGTTGTTGGTCAGGATCCGGATCGTCGAGAGCCCGAGGTCGGCCAGGATCTGGTTGCCGATCCCCCACTCGCGCGCGTCTGCGGCGAAGCCGAGCTCGAGGTTCGCCTCGACCGTGTCGAGCCCCTGCTCCTGCAGCTCGTAGGCGCGCAGCTTGCTGAGCAGGCCGATCCCGCGACCCTCCTGCGCCATGTACAGCAGCACGCCGCGATCCTCGGCCGCGATCTGGCGCAGCGCGTGGTCGAGCTGCTCGCCGCAGTCGCAGCGCAGCGAATGGAAGACGTCGCCGGTCAGGCACTCCGAGTGGACGCGGACGAGCACGTCGGCGACGCCGTCGACGTCGCCCTTCACCAGCGCGAGGTGGTGCTTGCCGGTCAGCTTCTCGGAGAACGCGACGGCGGTGAACTCGCCGTAGGCGGTGGGCAAACGCACGGAGGTCGTCCGCTCGACGAGCTTCTCGTGCCGGCGCCGGTACTCGATCAGGTCGGCGACGGTGACGAGCTTCAGCCCGTGCTCTTCGCAGTACGGGATCAGGTCCCGCACCCGCGCCATCGTCCCGTCTTCGTTCATCACTTCGCAGACGACTCCGGCGGGATTCAGGCCCGCGAGCCGGGCGAGATCGACCGCGGCCTCGGTCTGGCCGCCGCGCCGGAGCACGCCGCCCGCGCGCGCCCGCAGCGGAAAGACGTGACCGGGCTGGACGAGGTCGCCGGGGCCCTTGCTCGGGTCGATCGCGACCTGGATCGTCCGCGACCGGTCCTGCGCGGAGATGCCGGTCGAGATCCCATCCCGCGCCTCGACCGAGACCGTGAACGCCGTTCCGAACGGCGTCTCGTTGCGCTCGGTCATCGGCAGGAGCCGCAGCTCGTCGCAGCGCTCCTCGGTCAGGCAGAGGCAGATCAACCCGCGGCCGTGGGTGGCCATGAAGTTGATCGCCTCGGGCGTGGCGAACTGCGCCGCGATCGTCAGGTCGCCCTCGTTCTCGCGGTCGGCCGCGTCGACGACGACCACGAACCTGCCGTGGCGGATGTCGTCGATCGCCTCCTCGACGGTTGCGAAGGCAGTGGCGCGCTCGGTGGAGTCCATCGCGCGGATCGTATCCCTCAGGCCGACGCGAGCCGCTCGGCGTACTTCGCGAGCAGATCGACCTCGACGTTGACCTCGTCGCCGGGGACGAGCGCGCCCAGGGTCGTGTGCTCCAGCGTGAACGGGACGAGCGCGAGCTCGACGCCGTCGTCGTGGAGAGCCGCGATCGTCAGCGAGACGCCGTCGACTGCGATCGAGCCCTTCTCGACGCAGTACCGGTGGAGCTCGGCCGGGAGCTCCAGGCGCAGGCGCGCGCCCGGCCCGTCCGGGTCGAGCGCGGCGACCCGCGCGCGGCCGTCGACGTGGCCCTGGACGAAGTGGCCGCCAAGCGGCTCGCCCGCGCGCAGCGCAGGCTCGAGGTTCACCTCGGCCCCCGGCTCGAGCGCGCCGAGGGTCGTGCGCTCCAGCGTCTCCGGGACGGCGTCGAACTCGAGCGCCTCCCCATCGGCCGTGGTGACGGTCAAGCAGCAGCCGCTGACGGAGATCGAGTCGCCGGGAGCCGCCTGCGCGGTCTCGGCGGCGCTGATTCGCAGGCGCACGCCGCCGCCGTTCCGATCGGCGGAGACGACGCGGCCGCGCTCGCGAACGATCCCGGTGAACACGCCTCGAAGCCTAGCCCGGTGCCTGTGGACGACTCGTCACGCTGACGGCACGAAGCAGCACAGACACGTGCGCCGCTCCCGGATACGCTCGCCTCGGGGAGGAGGCCGGGCGAACCGTAGTACGGGAAGCGCGGGGGTCAGGGCTCGTGGACATAGGCCGTGAGGAGGACATCCTCCCCGACCGCCTCTGACGCCAGGTGATGCAGCGCCAGCGGCTCCGGGAGCGCCGCGACCGGCCCCACGCCCTCGCCGGCAAGGGTTGGCGCGACGAACACGAGCAGCTTGTCCACCAGGTCGGCCGAGAGAAACGAGGCCGCGAGGGTCGGACCGCCTTCGAGCAGCAGCGAGCGCACGCCGTCCGCCGCCAGTGCGCGCAGCTCCTCCTCGAGCGGCCCGCTGCGCAGCTCGAGCTCCGACCCCTCGGGCAGCGGCCCGCGGCCGAACGCGAGCCGGCGCGGCTGCGAGACGGCGCCGACGTCGCGCGCCGTCAGCGCCGGGTCGTCGGCCCGCACCGTCCCCATCCCGACCGCGACCGCGTCCACCGATGCCCGCAGCTCGTGCACCCGGCGGCGGCTCGCCTCGCCCGACACCCACCGCGAGCCGGGCACGGTCACGCGCCCGTCGAGGGTCATCGCCACCTTGTAGGTCACGAACGGCCGCCCGCGCGCGATCCAGACGCGCCAGGCCTCGTTCTGCACGCGAGCCTCCCAGAGCTCGGCGACCTCGACCTCCACCCCCGCCGCGCGCAGTCGCTCGAAGCCGCGCCCGTCCACCTTCGGGTTCGGGTCGCCGACCGCGGCCACCACGCGGGCGACGCCTGCCTCCACGACCGCGTCCGCGCACGGGGGCGTCGACCCGTGGTGCGAGCAGGGCTCGAGGGAGACGTACAGCGTCGCCCCCCGCGCACGCTCACCGGCCGCCGCGAGCGCGGCGACCTCCGCGTGCGGGGAGCCTCGGCCCGCGTACCAGCCCTCGCCGACCACTTCGCCGTCGCGCACCAGCACGGCGCCGACCAGCGGGTGTGTCGACTCGACCGACCCGCGTCCCCGTTCCGCGAGCTCGAGCGCGCGCTCCAGGCTCACAGGCCGCGCCCTCGGGGTCCGGCGCGTCGACCGGTCATTTCAGACGGCCGGGCGGGGAACCCGCCCGACCTGAGAACGGCGCCGCAAGCGTCGCCTCACGCGAGCGCTTGCACCAACCGGCGATACGCCCGCGGCAGGTCTTCGCGGCCGAAGATCGCCGTCGCCGCCACGAACAGCTCGGCGCCGGCGTCGCGCAGCTCGGCGATGTTGGTCGGCCCGACCCCGCCGTCGACCTGCACGTGCATCGAGCGCGGCACCAGCGAGCGCAGCTTCGCGACGCGCTCGAGCGACTCCGGGATGAACGCCTGGCCCGAGTACCCCGGGTGGACGCTCATGCAGAGGGCCAGGTCGACCTCCGCCTCGCGCGCCGCGTGCGCCGCCTCGTCGACGTCGGTCTCCGGGTTGAACGCCAGCCCGACCTGCAGCCCGTGCTCGCGCGCCAGCGCGACCACGTCCGGCAGGTTCGGGCAGGTCTCGAAGTGGACGGTGACGCTGTCGGCGCCTGCCTCGGCGAACCCCGGGATGTGCCGCTCCGGGCTCTCGACCATCAGGTGGCAGTCGAGCACGCCGCCTTCGCGATGGACGAGCGGCGCGATCCACTGGAGCACGATCGGGCCCATCGTCACGGGCGGAATGAAGTGGCCGTCGCCGACGTCGAAGTGGAAGACGCGGCACTCCGCGCGCAGCAGCACCGCGACCTGCTCGCCGAGGCGCGAGAAGTCCGCCGCGTAGAGCGACGGCTCGACCTCGACCGTCCTGATCCAGTCGTCCCAGCTCATGCGGCGGATGATCGCAGCCGGGCGATGAAGAACCCAGAGGTGTGGTCACGGTGCGGCAGTGTGAGCAGGAACTCGGGCCGGCCGGGGTGCGCGAACTGCGGCCACTCCTCCCCGAGCGAGTCCGGCTGCAGCCCGCTCGCGTCGACGACCGCCTCGTTCTCGTCGGCGTTGATCGTGCAGACCGAGTAGACGACCGCTCCGCCCGGCCGGACGCGCTCGGCCGCGACGTGCAGCAGGTCACGTTGCAGCTCGGGCAGCGGCTTGCCTCGCCAGCGCAGGTCGGGTCGCGCGGCGAGCACGCCCAGGCCGGAGCAGGGCGCGTCCACGAGCACGCGGTCGAACTCGCCGAGGTCGTCCGGGAGCGCGAGCGCGTCGGCGGTGACGACGCGCACGTTGGTCGCGCCCAGGAGCTTGCAGTTCGCCTCGAGCTCGCGGGCGCGGCCGGCGTGCTTCTCGACGGCGACGACCTCCTCGGCACTCTCCGCGAGCTGTGTCGCCTTCCCACCGGGGGCGGCGCAGAGGTCGAGCACCCGCTCGCCGGGCTGCGCTCCGACGGCCAGCCCGGCCAGCTGCGAGCCGCGGCTCTGCGGCCAGACGAAGCCGGCCGCGAGATCGCAGTCCTCGATCCGCTCGACCGTCAGCGCACCCGGGATCGTGGGATCGCGCTCGCCGCCGACCGGCCCGCGCCTGCGCGCGTTCAATCGCACGGCGCGCTCGGGCGGCTCGTTCTGCGCGCGCATCAGCTCGCGCGCCTGATCGGCCCCGAGATCGCGCCACCAGACCTCCGCGACCCAGTCGGGATAGGAGTGGCGCAGCGCCGACTGCGCGGGCGCCTCCTCCGGCAGGGCCTCGACGAGCTCGCGCAGGCCGAGCGTCAGCCGCCGTAGGACCGCATTCGTGAACTTGACCGCGCGCTCGACTCCGGCAGCCCTGACGAGCTCGACCGACTCGTTCACTGCCGCGTGGACGGCGACCTCCGAGTACGCGAGCTGGTACGCACCGAGCCGCAGCGCGGCCAGCACCGGCGCGTCGAGCTTGGCGACCGGGCGGCCGCCGAGCTCCTCGATCCCGTGGTCGAGCGTGCGGACGCGCTGCACGGTCCCGTAGGCCAGGCGCTGTGCGAGGGCGCGCTCCCGCGGATCGATGCCCTCGGCCGCGGCGCGAAAGGCACGGTCGGCGTACGCGTCGTCCTCGAAGACGCGCCGCACGGTCACGAACGCGGCTTGGCGCGCCGGGGAGACATTCATCGCAAGCCGCGGAGGAATGCGTCGTAGTTCATCCGCTTCCCACCGTCGGGCTGAACCTCCAGCGGGACGAGCTTGTCGCCCTCGACCCAGGCCCGCCAGATCGTTACCGGCCGGCCGTGCAGCTCGCCGCGGGCGCCGATGTGCGGCGAGAGCGCACGGATCCGGTTCAGCAGCTCCTGCGGCGGCCGGCTCCAGTCGAGCTCGCGGTCCTCGGGGCGGATCTTCTCCGCGTAGGTGACCCCTTCCGCGGGCTGAGGTCGCAGCGCCGGTTCCGGCAGCGCCTCCTCCAGCAGCTCGGCCGCCAGTTCACCTGCCCGCGCCGAGACCGTGCCGAAATCGTCCTCGGGCGTGAGCTCGAGCGCCCGCTGCGCCGCGATCGGCCCGGCGTCGAGCTCCGGCACGAGCTCGATGATCGTCACTCCGGTCTCCTCGTCGCCGGCCATCAGCGCACGCTCGATCGGCGCGGCGCCGCGCCAGCGCGGGAGCAGCGACGGGTGGACGTTCAACCACAGCGCCCGGTCGAGCACCGACTCGGGGATCAGCACGCCGTAGGCGG
>Ga0207648_10003960_pt1 | contig 15394 bp, 15 predicted proteins | sample KBSMisM32_FD_184310 | JGI IMG/M metagenome (GOLD analysis project Ga0207648, IMG submission 184310) | Miscanthus rhizosphere microbial communities from Kellogg Biological Station, Michigan, USA - KBS Miscanthus M3-2 (SPAdes) (version 2) | ecosystem: Host-associated > Plants > Roots >...
TTTTCACCTTGATCGCACAGCAGCGCGATCCGCTCGCGGCAGAACAGCTTGCCGGCGGCGGCGTTGCTCTCGTGGTACTTGGGCGCGCCGCCCCGCTTCGCCTTGTCGCTCGCTGCCTTGAAGTCGTCGCTGCGTGACATCACTTTCCTTTGAACACGGGCGGGCGCTTCTCGGCAAACGCCGACAGGCCCTCGTTGCGGTCGTCGCTGGCCAGCACCTCCTGGTAGCACACCGCCTCCACCGCCAGCGCGTCGGCGAGCGGCAGCGCGGCGCCCTCGTCGATCGCGCGCTTGGCGGCGGCGACCGCCAGCGGTCCGCCGGCGGCGACCTCGTCCGCCAGCTTCGCGGCGGCATCGGCGAGGTTCTCCGCCGGCACGACGTCCGACACGATCCCCAGCGCGTAGGCGCGCTGCGCCCGCACGCGCCGTCCGGTCAGGATCAGCTCCTTGGCGGCCGCGACGGACGCGACGCGCGCCAGCCGCTGCGTCCCGCCCGCGCCCGGAATCACCCCCAACCGCACCTCCGTCAGCCCCATCTCGGCCGTGTCGGCGGCGATGCGGATGTCGCAGGCCAGCGCCAGCTCCAGCCCGCCGCCGAACGCGGCGCCGTTGATCGCCGCGATGACCGGCCGCGGAAACGCGGCGACGGCGTTCATCAGGCGATTGAGCTCGTCGAGGAAACCCCAGGTCTGCTCCAGCGACATCGTCCGCCGCTCCTTCAGATCGGCGCCCGCCGAGAACGCCTTGCCCGCGCCGGTCACGACGACCACACGCAGGTCGTCACCTTTCTTGATCAGCGCCGTCAGTTCCGCGAACACCGCCTCGAGCCCGCTCACCAGCTCCTTCGACAGCGCGTTGGCAGCGTCGGGGCGGTTCAGCGTAACGAACGCAGCGTGGCCGCGCCGTTCGACGAGCACCAGCCCGGCTGCAACGTCCGTCGCGGTGGGCATGACCGACGGTATCACGTCACCTGGCGGTTGCGCTCGCGAGACCTCGGTGTCGCGAACGTCGTAGAATCCAGCTCGCGCATGGCGATCACGTTTCCAGTATCCGACGTGGCGGCGTCCAGCAAGCGGCAACCCGTGCTCGATCGCGCGGTGGCGATCCCGGCGATGCTGGGCGGGGGCGAGCGGAAGCAGCGGCGATGGTGGTCGCCGCCCGCCCGCCGGATCGAAGCCTGGTCGCCGGGCGGCGCGGCGCCGCTGGTCTGCGCGAACGACGCGAACGCGCTGGCGCAGGCGGCTTACGACGCGTTCTACCGCCACCACCCGCTGGTGCTGACGCCGGACGCGGTCTGGTTTTCCCTCGCGCAGGGATTCGCCCACCACGTCGCGCTGAACGCCGAGGCGTTGCGCGGGCGTTTCGTCCGTCACCAGGGGAAGGAGAAGCTCGTCGTCGAACGCCCCGACTTCTTCCTCGGCCAGCCGAACCCCTGGCCCGAGCTGTTCGCGGCGTTCTCGGATCAGATCGCGGCGCACATCGGGCGCCTCCGCGATCTCGTCGTCGCCGACTTCTCGACCACCGGGCCGCTCGAGCGGGCCGCGAGCGAGGTGCTGCTGATGGACGCCTTCCAGCCGTACTTCGAGTACGAGGTGGCCGGAGGATGCGGAATCCCGTCCGTGACATTGGCGGGAACCGCCGAGGACTGGAAGAACGTCCGCGTTCGGGCCGCGATGCTGTCGGAGTTCGGCCTCGAGCACTGGACCCGCGCGCTGTTGCCGGTGCTCGACGAGATCGTCCGCAGCGCCGAGGGAAAAGGCGACGCCGGCTTCTGGCAATCCTTCTTCCGCTACCAGAGCCGCTCGGGCCCGGGCGAGCTGACGGGCTGGATCGTCGTCCTCTTTCCCTACCTGGCCGACTACACGGGGAAGCTGAAGGCGAACCCCTATCTCGATCACTGGGAGCGGGCGCTGCGTGCCGCCGAGAAACGGGGTGACGACTGGCAGTTCACGCCCGATGGCCCGGACCTCGGCGAGATCCCGAGCTCGCTCGCGAGCGCCCCGGTCAAGTTCGTCGACGTGCGCGACGGATCCGAACATCCGCTGCGCTTCGTCGCCGGGTTGTTCGGCGTCACCCAGGAACCGTCGACGGGCGCGCTCGCACCCGAATTCGGCTGGGGAATCGTTCACGATGTCCCGTTGCCCGCGCCGGCGGACGTGCCCGGCGGATCAGGCTTGATTGAAATAGAGTGACGTCAGCCGGCGCTGGAGGCGCGCGAGCGGGCGCCGATGGCGGCGCGGTAGTACTTGGAGGGGACCTCGTGGCCGACCAGCGTCGACGCGAGCCGCGCGCAGTCGACCAGCCGATCGAGGTCCACGCCGGTGCGCACGCCCATGCCCTCGAGCATGTAGACCACGTCCTCGGTGGCGACGTTGCCGGACGCACCGGGCGCGTACGGGCAGCCGCCCAGGCCGCCCAGCGCGGCGTCGACGGTGGTGATGCCCATCTCGACGGACACCAGGATGTTCGCCAGCGCCGTTCCGCGCGTGTCGTGGAAGTGGACCGCGACCTCGGACCGCGGAATCTCCGCGAGCACGCGCGACAGCACGTCGCGCACCTGCCGCGGGTTGGCGACGCCGATCGTGTCGCCCAGCGAGATCTGGTAGCAGCCGAGCGCCTTCAGCGCGCGCGCCAGCTCGACGGCCTTCGCGGGATCGACCGCGCCTTCGTACGGACATCCGTAGACCGTCGACACGTAGGCGCGCACGCGCAGGCCGGCGGCCAGCGCGGGCGGCACCGTCTCCCGGAACGCCGCCAGCGTCTGGGCGATGGTCTTGTTGACGTTCTTCTTGTTGTGCGTCTCGGACGCCGACATGAAGACCGCGACCTCTTTCATGCCGGACGCGATCGCCGCATCCAGCCCCTGGCGGTTGGGGACCAGGGCCGAATAGATCATCCCCGGCTTGCGCACGATCCGCCGCGACACCTCGCCGCCGTCAGCGAGCTGCGGGATCCACTTCGGGTTGACGAAGCTGGTGATCTCGATGGCGCGCAGCCCCGTCTCCGACAGCGCGTCGATGAGCTTCACCTTGTCGTCGGTCGGCACCATGCGCGACTCGTTCTGCAGGCCGTCGCGCGGGCCGACCTCGTACATCGTGACGTCGGGTGGGAGCTGATCGAACACCGTCCCGAATTTTACCACGCGCGTCACGCTTGCCCGGCCGACGCGCCCTGACGCGCTTGACGCGCTTACTTCCCCTACTTCGGCCGCTGCATGTCGAAGCGGTCGCGCGTCCGGGCGTAGGTCGGGCCGCCCATCCGGCCTATCGCGTCCAGACGGCCGAGGTCCAGGCGGCCCTCGACGACCAGCTCGTCACGTACGTGCCAGAGCAGGATCTCGCCGACGATGATGGCGGTGCTGGCGCGTCCGATCTCGACGATGCGCTCCAGCCGGCACTCCATGGCGACCGGCGCCTCGCCGATGCGCGGCGGCGCGACCCGTTCGCTGGCGACCTTGGTCAGGCCGGCGGTCGCGAACTCGTCGGTGCCGTACGGGAAGTCGCGCGAGGTCGCGTTCATCTGCTGTCCCAGCGCGTCGTTGACGACGTGGATGACGAACTCGCCCGTGCGTTCGATGTTCCGCCAGGTGTCCTTGGGCGGCTGCGTGCCGTCGGGCTGCCGCCTGCGGCGCGACACGCAGATCAGGCAGGTGGGCGGATCCGACGAGACGCCGGTGAAGAACGAGAACGGCGCGAGGTTCGCGGACCCATCCTCGTTGAGCGTCGACGTCCAGGCGATGGGACGCGGCAGGATCGTCGCGGCCTGCCAGAAGTACGCCGCGTCCGGCGAGATCGTCGCGGGATCGACCTTCACGACAGCAGCCTCGCACACACCTCGTCCGTGACGTCGTCCAGCGTGTCGACGACGACGTCCGCGGGTGACAGGTCGTACCCGACGAAGTTGCCGGCCCGCACGGCGACGACGCGCGCGCCGGCTGCCCGCGCGGACAGGATTCCGGGCGTCGCGTCCTCGACCGCGATCGATCGCGCCGCGCTGACGCCCAGGCGCGCGATCGCCTGGGCGTACGGATCGGGCGCCGGCTTGCCGCGGGTGTAATCCTCGGCGGCGACCAGCACCGCGATGTGATCGCCGATGCCGATGCCGTCGATCGCGTCGCGGGCCTCGGCGGTGCTGGCGCCCGTGACGATCGCCAGCTTGGATGTGCGCGCGAAGCGCTGGACCGCGCTGACCGCGCCCGGCAGCGCGCGGTGCCCCGACCGCGCGAGCAGCGCGCGCTTCTCGGCGACCGCCTCGGCGATCAGCTGCGTCATCGGGACGGCCAGCCCGTGGTCGCGCGCGACCATCTCGTAGATCTCGTTCCAGGAGTGACCGATGACGAACTGGCGCTCCTCCTCGGTCAGCTCGGCGCCGTGACGGCGCGCGGCCAGCACCACCGACTCGATGTTCTCGCGTTCGCTGTCGACGAGCGTGCCGTCGAGATCGAACAGGAAGGCCTCCGGGACGACCGAATTCACGGACCGCTTCTACCGCAGTCCCACCTCGTGCGTCACCGGTCTACGACCGCGCCGGTATCCGGCGAGACGTCCTCCTGGGTCCATTCGATCCGCGACTCGTACGCGGAAAACGCCTGGTTCAACCGGTGGAGACGGTCGAGGGACCGATCGATCCGATCGACCAGCGTGCTGGTCTGCGGACAGCGCGCGCGCACGACGCTGGCGGCCAGCTCGATGGTCTGCAACGGCGTGTTGGTGAAGTCGCGCAGCGCCAGGAACGTCCGAGCGAGCCGCTGCGTCGCGATCGATTCCGTTCGCAGCCGGAACATCCGGCGGGAAAGCGCCACGCTGTGGACGCGATAGCCGAGTATCGCCAACGCGAAGATCGAGTAGATGAGGATCACCCAGGGCTCGCCGATCGGCAGGCGCTGCTGCAGGTCGGCCGACAGCATGAGGTAGCGGATCACGGCCATCCCGGCGAAACCGCCGATCATGACGAGGCCGGTGACGAGACCGGGCGCCAGCACCGCCACCGCGAGAACGCCGAGCTTGTTGGCCTGGAACGGGACCCACTTGCCCGGCGCGGCGGCGTAGACGCCGCTGGTGATCCACAACGCGACCAGGATGACGGCGTTGTTGAGCAGGAACACCGCCGCGCACAGCCGGTAGGTCGGATGCCGCCGGCGGACCAGCAGCACGACCGCCAGCAGCAAACCGGCGGCGGCGGACATCAGCGACGGCCACTTCGGCATGCCCGGGACGTCGCGGCCCACGAAGATGTCCAGCGGCATGCCGATCGCGTTCAGGGCGCAGGCCACGAGCGCGCCACGCCATCTGTAGTGGCTTTCCTGCAGCTCGTGGGCAGGGGCCGCCGGGATCATTGCGGCGGATGCGCTTCGTACGACGGCTGGTCCTCCAGCATCGACGTGAGCCGATCCAGCGATACGGGCTTGCCGATCACCTCGGCGTCACCCAGCCGTTTCGCCTCGACGACCAGCGGGTGTGTCGCCGCGTGGCCGGTCAGGAACACGATCCGGCCATGGAAGCCGTGCTTGCGGAGCCATCCGTATGAATCGATGCCGCTCGGTGCTTCGGGACCGAGATTGATGTCCAGGATCGCGACGCCGCAATCGAGCGCGCGCTCGCCCAGCGCGGTCAGCTCGCGGTAGCTGCCGATGCCGTAGCATTCGCGTGCGAAGATCGTCTTCACGAGATCGGCGAAGGTCGCGCGAAGATCATCGTCGTCGTCGAGGAACAATACGTCGCTGAGATGTCCCATCGTCTGTGTAGGGATACCACCCGCGTTACGCGACCCGCCGTAATGCGATGCCCGAGAAATCTCGGGATCAAGATCTGGGTTGTCGGGCATTGTTGGCCCATGCGAATGAGCTTGCGCGCGCTGGGTCTGATCGTGTTTGGCGGTCTGGTTGCGGTTTCCTGCGGCGGGGGTGACAGCTCGGGGACGGGAGCCGGCGGCAAGGGCGGAACGATGGGCGCCGCGGGAACCAGCGGCGGCGCGGGCACGAGCGGTTCCGCCGGCACGACCGGTTCGGCAGGCACCACCGGTTCAGCCGGTACGACCGGTGCGGCAGGCACGACCGGCGTGGCGGGCACGACCGGCGCGGCGGGCACGACCGGAAGCGGCGCGACCGGCGGCACAGGTACCGGCGGGCGCGGCGGCGCAGGCGGGACGACCGGCGCAGGCGGCGGTGGCGCGGGGACCACCGGCGCGGCCGGGACGACCGGCGCCGGCGGGCGCGGCGGCACGGGCAGCGGCGGGACGACCGGCGCGGGCGGACGCGGCGGCACGGGCGGGAGCGGGACCGGCGGCACCGGCACAGGAGGTGGCGGCGGCGCGACGAGCTGCACGGGCCGCGCGATCTCGCTGTCGAAGAATGGTACCGGCAGCGCGAGCGACAGCGCCACCGCTCACGTCGAGATCGACATGAAGACCGACCTGCCGATCGGCAACGCCAGCCGGACGATCGAGTTCTGGGCGTACATCCAGACGATGGACTGGATCGGCGAGAACAATCAGCTCTATTACTACGGAGGCAGCGGCGACGGCGCGTCCTTCGGCCTCGACTTCGGCACCCCCACGGTGACGGGCATGTCTTCGAATCACGCGACGCTGAACCCGTTCACGGGCAGCACGATCAGAGACGACAGCGGCGCTGATCTCGGTATCAGCTCCTCGACGACCCAGTGGGTGCACATCGCGATGGTCTGGGACATGACGTCGTTGATCACGTACGTCAACGGCCTCCCCAAGATCACGGTGAGGGGCTCGGGCAGCGTCACGGCGCTGACCACGACGCAGTCGGTGATCTCGCTCGGGTGCAATCCCACCAACAACCGCTGCTTCAACGGGCTGTTCGACGAGCTGCGGGTGTGGAACGTCGCGCGCAGCGCGACCGACATCAAGAACAACTACAACAAACCGGCGGTCGGCAACGAGGCGGGCCTCGTCGGCTACTGGAAGTTCGACGACGCGGCCGGCTCGACGACGGCGGCCGATTCGGTCACCGCCGGCGGCCACACCGCGCACCCCGGAACGCTGAAGGCGGACAGCAGCAACGACAACCCGACCTTCGTCACGCCGCCCACGCCGCTGCCGCTCGTCTGCCCGTAGCCGCCGTCGTCATCTATCGGCGCGCGAAACGACGTCACCCAGGCGATGGCTGCGGAGGACGCGGCGCGCGTCGTGCTGCTGGGTCCGTTCCCGTTCCGCGGCCTCCAGGATCCGCAACCGCTCGACGGCGGAGTCGCGCAGAAAACTCATCGAGCAGTAGTCGTCCTCCCCGTCGACGACCGTCAGCGCCACCGACGTGATCAGCTTCGCCCCGGCGGGAAGCCGATCGAACCCGCGGCGGCGCGGGCGGCAACCCTGCTGCTCGACCTTATTTTGCTTCAACCATTCGGGGATCTCGTCTTCGCGCTCGACGGGTTCGCGCCACGCCTTGTCGAGGTCGCGATCGGCGAGGACGAGCGCCAGCTGAAACTTGCCGCCCGTGCGCCCCCACACGCAGGTCTTGCGCTGCCAGCTTCCTGGCGACGGATCGATCTTCTCGACGGGACGCCAGCCGCTGCCATCCCAGGCCTCGATCAGCCACAGCGGCTGCCAGATGGTGCTGGGCGCGACGTCGCCCCGGGCGATGAAGCAATCGTTGGCCGACGCGTACGCGTCCGGAATCTCAATGGTGGCGTAGGGTTTCGGCCAGAACGATTTCCACGCGAACGGGGCCACCAGCGCGGCGGCGCCGGCGACCGCCACGAGGATGCCAGTCGTGCGGAGCGTGGGCGGTCGGATAGCCACGACCGAAGGACAACGGGCGGAACCGGAGGTTCCCGGACCGGACCCCTCACCCTAACCCTCTCCCCGCTCGCGGGGCGAGGGGATAAGAGGCTCGCCGGGCAAGGGGACCTGAAATTAGTAGTCGCCGCCGCCGCCGTCGAAGCCGCCGCCGTCGCCGAAGTCGCCGCCGCCGTCGAAGTCGGAGTTGTCGGCCAGCATGTCCTGGCCGCCGTCGTGATCGCCGAAGTCGCCGTCACCGTCGCTGCCGCCGGTGTCGCCGTCATGGCCGCCTTGCGCGTCGCCGGGATCGACCGCCGACGCCTCGACCGCCTCGGGATGCGAGGCGATGGTGTCCGCGCCGCCGATGGGAACGCCCGACGGGTGCACGACCATGATCGCCGGCGGCGGCATCATCATGTGCATGAACGACGTGATCAGCATGACGTCCAGCACCGTGCTCATCGGGCTCGGGTAGTAGAGCGCGTACGGATCGTAGACCGGGCTGCGCGGATCCTGCGCGGGCGCCGTCGGCTGCGTGGTCGGACGGACCACGACCGCGTCCGCGCGCTTCTCCTCGACGGTCGCTTCGGGAAGCGCCGCGTGCAACGCCGCTTCCAGCCGTCCCACGAACGACTGGAACTGCATGCGCGCCGTCTCCAGCAATCCGGCATCCCTCGCCAGCGGTTCTACGCGCGCGCGGTAGGCGTCCGCGTCCTCGCCCGTGCGCGGTTCGAGATCGCGGATGCGTCCACCGACCGACACGAATGCCGACGGCTCGCCGCGGCGGTGCTGCGTGACCGCGCGGACCTCACAGAGAAGGTGCAGGTTCGCTTCCTCCTTCTCGACGGCCAGCTTCATCTCGCGGAAGCCGCGACCGAACACGGAGGCGTGCTCGGACAGCGCCAGGATCAGGTCGGGCAGATCGCCCGCGCGCCCCTCGCTGTCCTGGAAGATCACGGTGTCGTCGACGACCAGCGACACGGCATTGTCGATGCCGACGCGCGCGAACGCACGCTTGACCTGATCGACCAGCGCGGTCGCTTCCAGCGCGACCTTCACCTCGCCGGTGTCGAGGTTGACCTTCCCGCCCAGCCCTCGCTTCAGCTTGTCCCAGAAACCGGGCTCGCGGTTGACCGTCTCGGCGGTCGCCATCGTGATCTGAATCTGGCCCAGCAACCTCATGACCTAATCCTAGCAGGTACTTCGGGGTAGGATTGACAGCACTGCCGTGACCATCCGGACGAAGATCTGGCTCATCGCCGTCAGCGTGGCGGTCACGGTGGGCGTCGCGTCCTGGGGACGGATGTACTACGCGCGCCGGAGCATCATCGCGGACGCGCAGAAATCGGCGGTCGAGATCGCGCACGACATCGCCGAGGATCTGAAGAGCGTCCCGCCCGACGCGGACGACCGCGATCTGGAGGAGAAGCTGCTCGGGTACCTGAACCGGCACACGCGCATCGTGCGCCTGGACCTCTACGTCTATCGCGAGGCGTACACGCCCTCGAGCCGCATCGCCGCGCCGCGCGGCGATCGCCCCGAGATCACGCGGTTCGCGCCGTTCGCGCGCCAGCCGCTGGGCCTGGGCAGGTCGTCCGCCGGGTCGCCGCAGGAAGAGCCGATCGAGCTGCCCGTCGATCTGCCCGGGCCGTGGAAGGCGACGCTGGTGATGAAGTGGAGCTTGGGTCAGGTCGAGTCGGTCCTGAACCGCGAGGAGCAGATCTCGATCATCTTCGCGATCGTGGTCGTCGTCGTGCTGACCTTCGTCTCGGGCTTGATCACGCAGCGGATCATCGGCCGCCCGCTGGAGGCGCTGGCGGGCGCGATGCGCGACGTCGAGGCCGGCGACCTGTCGCGCCGCATTCCCGTCGACACCGTCGACGAGGTCGGGCGTCTGTCGCAAGGGTTCAACAGCATGCTGGGCCGGCTGTCGCAGGCGGACGCTCAGATCCGCGCGTTCAACCAGCGTCTGGCCGCCGAGATCGAGGCGGCGACGCACAACCTGTCCGAGAAGAACGCCACGCTGGCGCAGCTGAACCGGCTGCTGAACGACATGCAGGTCGACAACGCCTCCAAGGTCCGCCTGGCGACGCTGGGTCAGCTGGCCGCGCAGCTGGCGCACGAGATCGGCACGCCGCTGTCGTCGGTGTCGGGCCACGTGCAGCTGGCGCTGCGCGAACGCGAGCTGCCGCCGGCGCTGCGCGAGCGGCTGGACGTCTCGGCGCGCGAGATCGAGCGCATCAGCAAGATCGTGCGCGACTACCTGGATTCGACGCGGCCACTGGAACCGGAGCGGCAGCCCACGGCGCTGCCGCGGCTGCTCGAGGAGGCTGTCGAGATCGTGCAGGGCGTGGCCCCGGCCAAGCAGGCGCAGGTCACCTGGAAGGTCGCGCCGGGCATCGGTGACCTCATAACGGATCCGGGGCTGCTGCGTCAGATCATCGTGAACCTGGTCTCGAACGCCCTGGACGCGGTCGATCGCAACGGCCGGGTCGACGTCGAGGCGCGCACGGTCGGCGACGACGATATCCTGATCACCGTGAGCGACACCGGCCACGGCATCGCGGAGGACGACCTGCGGCGCATCTTCGAACCGTTCTACACGACCAAGGGCCGCGGCAAGGGCACCGGCCTGGGCCTGGCGATCTGCCGCCAGCTGACCGCGGCGCTGGGCGGGACGATCTCCGTCGAGAGCCAGGCGGGTAAGGGCTCGACCTTCTTCGTGCGCCTGCCGCGCCAGGGTCCGCCGCTGGCGGAGCCGCGGCCGCGCGCCGCGGGAGCACGGGCATGATCGCGTGCCCATCATGACGAACCCAACCCGCGTGCTGGTCGCCGAAGACGATCGCGTCGCGCGCGATCTGCTGTGCGAGATCTTGCGCGGCGAGGGCTACACCGTCGAGGCGGTGGACGACGGCGCCGGCGCGGTCGAGCGCGCGCAGGAAGGACGCTACGATCTGGTCGTCAGCGACGTACGCATGGAGCGATCGGGCGGGCTGGACGTGCTGGCGGCGTTCACCAGCAAGGCGCCCTCCACGCCCGTCATCTTGATCACCGCGTTCGGCGACGTCGCGGGCGCGATGGAGGCGATCCAGCGCGGCGCGTACGACTACGTGTCCAAGCCGTTCAACATCGAGGAGCTGCGCCTCACGGTGGCGCGCGCCCTGGAGCGCAAGCGGCTGGTCGCCGAGCAGAAGAACGAACCGAGCGAGAGCAAGACGCACCTGCAGGACATCGTGGGCAAGAGCCCCGTGATGCTGGAGGTCTACAAGCTGGTCGCGCGCGTCGCGGGATCGACGGCGACCGTGCTGGTGGAGGGCGAGTCCGGCACCGGCAAGGAGCTGGTGGCGCGCGCCATCCACACGCATTCGCCGCGCGCGGGCGCGCCGTTCGTGCCCGTCAACTGCACGGCGCTGACGGAATCGCTGCTGGAGTCGGAGCTGTTCGGCCACGCGCGCGGCGCGTTCACGGGCGCGGTGGCGGCGAAGCGCGGTCTGTTCGAGACGGCGAACGGCGGCACGATGTTCCTGGACGAGATCGGCGACATGGGGCCGAAGATGCAGGCGCAGCTGCTGCGCACGCTGCAGGACGGCGAGGTCAAGCCGGTGGGCGGCAGCGAGCCGATCCGCGTCGACGTACGGCTGGTGTGCGCGACCAACAAGGATCTAGATGAAGAGGTCAAGGCGGGACGCTTCCGCGAGGACCTCTACTTCCGCATCAACGTCGTGACGGTGCACCTGCCCCCGCTGCGCGACCGGCGCGAGGACGTGCCGATCCTGGTCGCGCACTTCCTGGCCAAGCTGGCGCGGCGCGAGCGGCGCGCGGCGGCGGCGATGTCGCCCGAGACGCTGAAGCTGCTGAACGCTTACACCTGGCCGGGCAACGTGCGCGAGCTCGAGAACGCGATCGAGCGCGCGGTGGCGGTCGCGAAGGGAGGCGTCGTGCTGCCGTCGGACCTGCCGCCCGAAGTGGGCGGCGGCGCGGGGACGGCGGCGGCGATCGCGGCGGGCGGCGGCGGAGGTGAAGGCGGCATCATCGCCGACCGGCCGTCGCTGGCGGAGCTGGAACGCCGCTACATCCAGCTGGTGCTGCAGGAGAGCGGCGGCAACAAGAAGAAGGCCGCCGAAAAGCTGGGAATCGACCGCCGCACCCTGTACCGCGCCCTCGAACGCGAAGGCGACGACGCCAGCGACGAAGCCGACGAGTAGAAGCGGGCCCGATCGAAGGTACACTGCCGCTCGGATGGAGCTGCGGCTCGCAAACGTGACCAAACGCTACGGCGTCGGCGCGGCGGTCGACGGCATCGATCTGACGTTCGCGTCGGGGAAGACGACCGCGCTGCTCGGCCCGTCGGGATGCGGCAAATCGACGGTGCTGCGCCTGCTGGTCGCGCTGGTCACCCCCGACGCCGGCGAGATCACCGTCGACGGGCGCGCGCTGCCGGCGCATGACATCGAGGCGTTGCGCCGCCGCATCGGCTACGTGATCCAGGACGGCGGCCTGTTTCCGCACCTGACCGCCGCCGAGAACGTGACGCTGATGGCCCGCTACCTGCGCTGGGATCCGGCGCGCACCGCCAAGCGGCTCGACGAGCTGGCGGCGCTCACCCGCTTCCCCGCCGACGCGCTGGCGCGCTACCCGAACGAGCTCTCGGGCGGCCAGGCCCAGCGCGTCGCCATCATGCGCGCGCTGCTGCTGGATCCCGAGGTGCTGCTGCTCGACGAGCCGCTGTCCGCGCTGGATCCGCTGGTGCGCACCGAGCTGCGCGACGATCTGCGCGCGATCTTCCGCTCGCTCGCGAAGACGGTCATCGTCGTGACCCACGACGTCGGCGAGGCCGCGCACCTCGCGGACGTCGTCGTGCTGATGCGCGCCGGGCGCGTCGTGCAGCAGGGACCGTTCGCGACGCTGGCATCCGCGCCCGCCGACCCGTTCGTCACGGCGTTCCTCGCCACCGGGAACGGCGGAGCCGCGCCCGCGCGCGAGACGCGGGGATGAAGCGACAGCTCCGGGGCGCGCTGCTTGCGGGCCTCGCCGGCGCGATCGCCGGCTGTCACCCGTCCAACCGCCCGGTCGTCGTCGCGTCCAAGGGCTTCACCGAGTCGGTGATCCTGGGCGAGATGGTGGCGGCGCTGGTGCGCGGCGCCGGCGTGCCCGTCGAGCACCGCCGCCAGCTCGGCGGCACCGAGGTCGTCTTCCGCGCGCTCGAGACCGGGGCGGTCGACGTGTATCCCGAATACACCGGGACGCTGACGAAGGAGATCCTGCGCAACGAGATGGCCGACCGATCGCTCGACGCGGTGCTGGCGGCGCATGGCCTGCGCGCGACGAAGCCCCTCGGCTTCGACAACAGCTACGGTCTCGCGATGACCGAGGCGCGCGCCGCCGCGCTGGGTATCCGCCGCATCTCGGATCTGCTCGCGCACCCGGAGCTGAACCTCGTGTTCAGCAACGAGGTCATGAACCGGGGCGACGGCTGGCCCGGCCTGCGCGCGCGTTACGGACTGCCCCACGAAGCGCGCGGCATGGACCACGACCTGGCCTACCGCGCGCTCGGCAGCGGCGGCGTGGACGTGATGGACGTGTACACGACCGACCCGGAGATCCACGCCAACAAGCTGCGCGTGCTGGAGGACGACCGGCGGTTCTTCCCGACCTACGAGGCGCTGCTGCTTTACCGCGGGGATCTCGCGGCGCGCGCCCCCGCGGCGATCACCGCGATGGCGCGCCTCGAAGGCAAGCTCGACAACAAGGTCATGATCGGCCTGAACGAACGCGTGAAGATGGATCACGTTCCCGAGAGCGACGCCGCCGTCGACTTCGTGACCGCGAACGTCAGCGACACCGCGATCGTCGCGCCGCGCCAGCACGCGCTGTCCGCCATCGCGGCCCGCGCCGCCGAGCACACGACGCTGGTGGTGCTGTCGTTGCTGGCGGCGATCGCCCTCGCCGTCCCGCTGGGGATCGTCGCCGCGCGCCGGCCGCGCATCGGGCGCATCGTGGTCGGCGCCGCCGGCCTGATGCAGACGATCCCGTCGCTGGCGCTGCTGGTCCTGTTGATACCGCTGCTCGGCATCGGCTCGCCGCCCGTCATCGCGGCGCTGTTCCTGTACGGCCTGCTGCCCATCGTCCGCAACACGCACGCCGGGCTCGTCGGCATCCCCGAGTCGCTGGAGATCTCGGCGCGCGCGCTGGGCCTGCCGCCGCGCGCGCGCCTGCGCATGATCGAATTACCACTCGCGATGCCCTTCATCGTCGCCGGCATCAAGACCTCGGCGGTGATCGCCGTCGGCACCGCCACCGTCGGCGCGCTTGTCGGCGCGGGCGGCTTCGGCCAGCCGATCCTGACCGGCATCCGCCTGGACGACTTCGGCCTGATCCTGCAGGGCGCCGTCCCCGCCGCCGTGATGGCGCTCGCGCTGGAAGCGCTGCTCGGCGCCGTCGAGCGCCGCGTCGTCCCACGTGGGTTGCGCCCGCCGCGCTGATTTGCCTCCGGGCGCCGGACCTACCAGTCGATGCGGCGGCCGTCGCGGAAGAAGCCGCCCGTCGGCTCGCCGGTGCGCGTCGCCGCCCATACGATTGACGCCGCGCCCTTCTCGACGCTGCGGCTGGCGCCGCGGCCGCCCATGTCGGTGCGCACCCAGCCGGGGCAGACGGCGTTGATGATGATCCGGCGTGCCGCCAGCTCCGGCCTCCAGACACGCACCAGCGCGTTCAGCGCGATCTTCGAGACACGGTAGCCGGACGACGGCCAGCCGCGCTCGCGGTGGCGACCGGCGGCGACGTCGGCGACGAACTCGCGGGCGAGCGCGGCCAAATCGTCGCGCGACAGCGCCGCATCGGTGAAGCGCGCGCGCAGCCCGGCGTCGACGCCCGACAATTCGCCCATGCCGCTCGACACCATCACGATCGTCCCGCCGTCCGGGATCAGCGGCAACAGGGCCTCCGTGACGCGCAGGGGGCCGAAGAAGTTCACCTCGATCGTGCGCCGCGCGACCTCGGCGTTGAAGCCGTCCATCGCGATGCCAGCGTTGTTGACGAGTACGTCGATCTTCGTCTTTTCCTCGCGCAGCCGATCGGCCGCTGCGGCGATGCCGTCGGCGTCGGCTACGTCGAACGGCGCCGCCAGCGCGACGACCGATCCGGGCGGGGCATTGGCGGCCAGAGCCTGGGCGGCTGCGCGCGCCGCAGCGGCCACGCGGCTGGTGACGATGACGCGGGTGCCGCCGGCGGCGAGTTGGCGCGCCGTCTCCAGGCCCAGACCGCGGTTGGCTCCGGTGACGAGCGCTGTACGGGGAACGCTGGACACGCGTGAAGCATAGCCGTGGCATCGAGCGAAGGCCTCTTCGTCTCCCACGCGAGCGTTGCCTCAGGCGGCCTGCCCTCACCCCCACCCTCTCCCGCAAGCGGGAGAGGGAGAAGGATCCGATCTCGCCCTCCCTCCGACCCTCGCTCGAAGATCTGGTCCCCTCTCCCGCAAGCGGGAGAGGGAAAGCGGATCTCTCGCACGCAGGCGATCTGGTCCCCTCTCCCGCTTGCGGGAGAGGGTTAGGGTGAGGGTCTGGCGGGCGTACGCGGCGGTCTTAGCTTGGCCCCGCCCCGCCACTTGCGTGGGTGGAAAGGTCGCCGTCATGGTCAAAGTGGGATTG